>JACCDH010164083.1_pt1 | contig 20612 bp, 18 predicted proteins | sample 7442481 | NCBI WGS metagenome assembly JACCDH01 (sample SAMN15323433, study PRJNA562643) | freshwater metagenome | isolation source: river surface water | place: USA:Blue River Watershed | collected 2017-08-15 | reverse complement strand
CTTACAAATATTAAAGCCTACTCATTTGTAAAATCAAGCAATTTTGTTTAGTAATTTTAAGTAATAGGTAAATTAAAAATCCCCCAAATACATGGAGGATTTTTAATTATATCAATTCTGGATTTGTGTTTAAATCTTGATCTGGATGCACATTTTTATCTTCATCAGAATGACTAGATTGATCATCATCAACCTTTACTTCTTCAATTTGAGGTTCGAAATTTCTCACTCCAAAAATTTGCTCTAAATCCTCTTTAAAAATCACTTCTTTTTCTAACAATAAATTTGCTAAAGTGGAAAGTTTATCTTTATTCTCCATTAAAATGGATTTTGCATTTTGATAAGCTTGTTGAATCACTTTGCTAATTTCCTCGTCAATTATTTCAGCTGTTTTTTCGCTATAAGGTTTTTGAATGCCGTAATCCGACTGTCCGCTGGAATCGTAATAACTTATATTTCCTAAGCGTTCGTTTAAGCCATAAATCGTAACCATAGCTTGCGCTTGTTTAGTTACTTTTTCTAAATCACTTAAAGCCCCTGTACTTATTTCGCCAAAAATAATTTCTTCAGCAGCTCTACCCCCTAAGGTAGCGCACATTTCATGAAAAAGCTGATTAAAAGTAGTAATTTGTCTTTCTTCTGGTAAATACCAAGCAGCACCTAAAGATTTTCCACGAGGAACAATAGTTACTTTTATCAACGGACTAGCATGCTCCAACATCCAACTTACAGTAGCATGACCAGCTTCATGGTAAGCAATCGTTTTTTTCTCGTTTGGTTTAATAATTTTATTTTTCTTTTCTAAACCACCAATCACTCTATCAACAGCATCCAAGAAATCTTGTTTACCTACATGAGATTTATTGGTACGAGCAGCAAATAAAGCCGCCTCATTACAAATATTTGCAATATCAGCACCCGAAAAACCAGGTGTTTGTCTAGCTAAAAACTCAACTTCAACCGTATCATCAATTTTAATAGGTTTTAAATGCACCTTAAAAATTTCTTTACGCTCGTTCATATCAGGCATATCCACATAAATCTGACGGTCGAATCTTCCCGGACGCATCAAGGCTCTATCCAAAATATCTGCACGGTTGGTAGCAGCTATCACAATAATTCCACTATTACTTCCAAAACCATCCATTTCTGTTAACAACTGATTTAAAGTGTTTTCGCGTTCATCATTAGCATTTTGCGCAGGCGATTTACCTCTAGCTCTACCAATAGCATCAATTTCATCAATAAAAATAATACAAGGCGCTTTATCTTTAGCTTGTTTAAATAAATCCCTAACCCTAGACGCACCCACACCAACAAACATTTCAACAAAATCCGAACCCGAAAGAGAGAAAAATGGAACTTTTGCTTCACCAGCTACAGCATTTGCAATTAAAGTTTTACCTGTTCCTGGAGGACCAACCAATAAAGCTCCTTTAGGAATTTTTGCTCCTAAAACTGTATATTTTTTAGGATTTTTTAAAAAATCTACAATTTCCATCACTTCCTGTTTAGCTTCCTCTAAACCAGCAACGTTTTGGAAAGTAATTTCAACATTATTTTCTTTATCAAATAACTTAGCACGAGATTTTCCTATATTAAATATTTGTCCGCCCGGACCACCTCCACCGCCCATACGGCGCATCATAAAAGCCCACAAACCAATAATTAAAGCAAAGAAAATAATATACTGAATAACATCATCCCACATAGAAGGTTGGCGATTAATATCCGTACGTTGTACCTCCAATAATGCTGGATCAGCATTAATAATTTCATTTACTTTAGTACTAAAATCGCTTAAATCTGTAACATCAAAAACATAATGTGCGCTTACGTTTTTTTTCTCTTTAATTTCCTTATGCGAAGCTTTATCTAATGCTTTTTCGGTTAAATAAATTTCAACATAATTATAGTTATCCTCTCTAACAGTAACAATTTTTTTAATATCACCTTCTTTTAAAAACTTATAAAATTGATGATTTTCAATTTTTTGTGGACCCGTTAAATCCTTAGCTAAAGGAATAGCTACAATCAATAAAACCAATACCACATATATAATCCAAACAGGAAAACCTTGATTATTTGTGCTTTTTTTCTTTTCCATTTTTTTTAATAATTAAGATTCAATTTCTAATAATTCAGCATCAGCCCACAATTCCTCTATGTTATAATGCGAACGAACATGTTCCTGAAAAACATGCAAAACCACGTTAGAATAATCTAAAATAACCCATTCGCTATTACCAAAACCTTCTTTTCTCCAAGGTCTTTGCGCTAAAGTATCCTTTACTTCTTTTGCAACACCTTCGGATATTGCAGAAACATGTGTACTGGATGTACCGTGACATACTACAAAATATCCACAAATAGCATTTTCTAATTTACTTAAGTCTAAAACTTTAATTTGGTGTGCTTTAAAATTTTTTAATCCCTCAACAACAACGTCTAATAATTGATTCATATAATATATTTAATTTATTTCCAAACAAAATTGGATTTTAATCTGGCAAAAGTAATGATTTTATCTAAGTTTGTAATACTTTAATGTACAGATAAAAAATATTTGTGATATTTTTAGATTATTATGCCAAACATTGCCTTTAAAATAATAAACCTAAGCGAATGTGCATCCACCAATGAGGAAGCCAAAAAATGGATAAAAGAACTTATTCAACCAGAGGGTTTAGTGGTGAGCGCTAATAAACAAAGTGCAGGAAAAGGTATGGCAAATAATAAGTGGTTAAGTGATGATGGTAAAAATTTATTGTGCTCGATTGTTATAAATCCAAATATTGCTTTAAAAAATGCCTTTATTTTAAATTGTTTAAGCTGTTTAGCGATACAACAAGTTTTACTAAAAAACGGAATAACTAACAGCTCTATTAAATGGCCTAACGATATTTTGGTGAACAATAAAAAAATTGCTGGTATATTGATAGAAAATATAATTTCGGATAATTTAATTAAACACGCTATTATTGGCATAGGCTTAAATATCAATCAATTAAATTTTAACAATACAACTTTTAACCGCATTGCTACTAGTATAGTACTGGAAACAAAAATAGAAAATGCTATCCCCAAAATTTTAAACGAATTATTAACCGAAATAGATAGTATTTATTCCTTAATTATAAATAATCCTATTAGTATTTTACAAAAATACATCAACCAACTTTACCTTATGGATATACCTAGTTTATTTATGGTTGATAACGAAGAAATCACTCTTATAATTAGAGGAATTGGTAACGAAGGTTCACTGATTACCGAAGATTTAAATGGAAATAGAAGAAAATTTGAATCGAAAGAAATTAAATTTTTAGTTTAATTTAAATCTAATTTTTTTTTTTTTTGAGATTTATTGTTAATTTCGTTAAAATTTAAAAAAAAATAATCATGAAAAAAATCACATTACTATTAGCACTATCTGCTATTATTTTTAATTCAAGCAAAGGTTTTGCTCAAGCAGCTCAACAAGGTAACATTATCGTTAACCCATTTTACGCTTCACCTTCAATTGGTACACTATTATTAAAATCTTTATTTTCAGAAGGTGGCAGTGAAACTGATTTCAGTTATGTTGGTCCTGTTGGTTTATCTTTTGAATATTTTTTGTCTGATAATATTAGCATTGGATTAGAGGGAAGTTACACTAATATATCATTAGAAAGTAATTTTGATGGAATCCAAGAAAAATTATTATTACAAACTACTAGAGTGTATCCAAAATTTAATTTTCATTTTAAAACATCTGAAAAAGTAGATCCTTACTTTTCGATTGGAGGTGGTTTTAAACAATCAAATATTAAATACACTACAAATGATCCTAACTCTGAAGACGATCAAGAATCGTTTACACCATTAATTCCATTTGCATTTAGAACAGCATTAGGTTTGAGATATTATGTAAATGAACATATTGGCTTTTCAGGCGAATTTGGTTTAGGTGGAGGATCTTTATTTGCAGGTGGACTTGTATTTAAATTATAAAAATAATCCTATTATAATAAAAAGGTGTAGATAAATTCTACACCTTTTTTTTTACTAAAAATATATTATCTTTAAATAGATTCCTACTTAAAATAACAACCTAAGGTAATTATTTCCCCCTAATCAATCGGTATTTTGTTCGGGCTTCGTTGGCAAAAACACTATCTTCAAAATCGGTTAAAACCCTTTCGTAACATTCTAACGCTTTATCATTTTGATTTAAATAATTGGAATAAATTTCGGCTAAAAACATCAACGATTCATCTACTAATAAATCATCTTGGGCAATTGCATTTTGTAAACTCTCAACTGCCTCATTGTATTGTAGTAAATACACATAAATTTTAGCTTTTAAATAATAAACATCATCCAACAAAGTGCTATGATTGGGAAATTGTAAAGGAATCCATCTTAATTTTTCTAAGGCCTCCAAGTATAATTTTTGGTAAAATAAATAGTCCGCCTCAGCAAACAACCTTAAAGGTTCCTCAATAGTATCTGTAGCTAAATTATCCGAAATTAAAATGGATAAACCAATGGCATCGTTGGCAATTAATTTATGGGTAGCACCTTTTAAAACATCCAACTGTGTTTTTGCCCATTTAAAATCTCCAGTATAATAATAGGCTTTGGCAGTTTTAAATTTAGCATCAAAACCAATGGCATCATTTTTATAATCGCTATAAACTTGTCCGTACAACAAAACCGCCTCCCAAACATCACCTGTAAACAATAAAATATCTCCCTTAATTAATTTAGCCTGAGCTTTTTCCGGAGCTTTAACTTTGTTATTTTGCAAAATAGCATCCAATAGCTCCAAAGCCTCTTTATTTTTTTTAAGATAAAAGGCCAATATACCTGCATAATCAATTTGTAACTCTGCTGTTTGCTCATTTAATCCCAATTCTTTTAAAGCTTTTTCATAAGCTTTTTGCAACATAACAATATCGTTATTTTCCAAAACATTTTTAGATTCAACCTTTTGTTTTAACACTTTCACCAATTCTATTTTAGCTAAACGATGGTAAAAATTATCTTTATTTTCGATCAAATAATTATAGGCTTGTATAGCAATATCGTATTGTAAATTATTACGTGCCACAGTTGCCAAATCAAAAATACGTTTCCCTTGCTCGCCATTTCGTTTATCCAAGGCAATACAATAATCGTAGGCTCTGTTAAAATTTAAATCTTGTAAATGCATCCAGGCCAACAACTCCAATAAAGCCGTAGAATTGGGATGAGATTGTATTTTTTTTTGAATATTTTGAAAAATAATTTGCTTCACAACCCCTTCATTATCATCGTATAAATAAGTGGAAATTGCGTTTTGAACCGACTCCATATAATCATCTCCATAGTTTAAAGCCGATAATAAAGAAGTAATCATCATATCGTATTTTTGTTGCGCAAAATACAACTCTGCCAACTCAAACGAAAACGAATACATCTCTTTTAATTCCTTAGCACCCTTTTGATAATATTCCTCTAGCCAAGCATAATATTTGTACGCCAATAATTTATTACCTATTTCAATCACTTTAAACTGATTATCAGGGTAATTTTTCATTAAATCTTTAAAGATTTTATCCGCAGATTTTGTTTCATTTTTTAAAACCAACAAATGAATTTTATCTACTTGTAAAGCTGTATTTTGAGGCTGATTTTTAAGTTGTTTATCCACCAATTTTAAACCCTCGTTGTATTTATTTAAAAAAATGTAGGATTGTAATAAAGTTTCGTAAACTCTTTGTTCGGTGTTATTTTTATACACTTTTTCTAACTCATCAATAGCTTCCGCATATTTTTGTTCGGAAAAAAACTGATAGCCCAATTCCTTATTTTGCGCACACAATGGCGAAGTTAAACTCGCTATACATACAGCCCAAAAAACAAAATATACTTTACGATATATCACCTGCTAACTTATTTTTAAAACTCTAAACTACACAAAAAATCTGCAATAAAATTGAATTTATGTATTTTTTTAATAGTTTGTTACACCTATAATTGCTATTTTTGAAAAAATTTGATTTATGGCGGGTAATATTTTTGGAAATTTATTTAGAGTGAGCACTTTTGGTGAATCGCATGGAAGAGGTGTTGGTGGCGTTATTGATGGCTGTCCGGCTGGATTAAAATTAGATTTAGAGGAAATACAAAAAGAATTAGATAGAAGAAAACCCGGACAAAGTAAAATTGTTACACCTCGTAAAGAGGGGGATATTGTAGAATTTTATTCGGGAATTTTTGAAGGCTATACCACAGGAACTCCTATTGGATTTTTAATCATCAACGACAATCAAAAATCCAAGGATTACGATCATATTAAGGATAAATTCCGACCGTCGCATGCCGATTTTACCTTTCATGAAAAATTTGGCGTTAGAGATTACAGAGGAGGCGGAAGATCATCTGCCAGAGAAACCGCATCACGTGTTGTAGCAGGCGCTATTGCTAAACAATATTTGGCTAGTAAAAATATCGATATCAAAGCGTATGTATCACAAGTTGGTGCAATATCTATGAACAAAAGCTATAAAGAAGTAGATTTAAATACCATTGAAGATAACATTTTACGTTGCCCCGATCAAGAATTGGCCGAAGTAATGATAAATAAAATTTTAGAAGTACGTAAAAATGGCGATACTATTGGTGGCGTAGTGGATTGTGTGATTACAGGTGTTCCTAGCGGAATTGGCGAGCCAGTTTTTGATAAATTACATGCCGAATTAGGCAAAGCCATGTTAAGTATTAACGCTGTAAAAGGTTTTGAATACGGAAGTGGTTTTAAAGGAGTTGAGTTATTGGGAAGTCAGCACAACGATGCTTTTGTAAACGATAATGGCAGGATTAAAACCATAAAAAACCACTCGGGAGGTATACAAGGCGGAATTTCCAATGGTGAAGATATTTATTTCAGAGTAGCTTTTAAACCTGTTGCTACCATTATGCGCGATCAAGAATCGGTGAACGAAAAAGGTGAATCTGTTACTGTTAGCGGAAAAGGACGCCATGATCCTTGTGTTGTTCCACGTGCTGTTCCTATTGTAGAAGCGATGGCTGCTATGGTTATTTTAGATAGTATTTTAGTGGCAAAATCCAACAAATGGAGTAATTATTAAACCTTATGTTTAGTAAAAAAATTGCCCTACATACGCAAATCATTATAGCCTTAATTGTAGGTGTAATTTACGGTTTAATAGCTATACAATTACAACTTACTACTTTTACACAACATTACATTGCCCCTTTTGGCGTAATTTTTTTAAATGCTCTAAAATTAATTGCTGTACCTTTAGTTATAAGTACCTTAATATCGGGCATTTGTAATTTAAAAGATGTAAATAAATTAGGAAAAACAGGTAAACAATCCTTGTTTTTATATTTAATTTCCACATTTATTGCCATTACAATTGGATTAATTATTGTAAATATTTTAGCCCCGTGGAAAGGAATGCCAGAAAATCTAAGCGAAACTTTGGTGAGTAACATTCATGCAAACCCACAAAAAACAATTATTACAGAACGTAAACCTTTACAATTTTTAGAAGAATTAATCCCTGAAAATATTTTTGGAGCAGCGTCCAACAACGCTAATATTTTACAAATCATATCTTTTTCGGTGTTGTTAGGTATCAGTTTATTAGCTATTCCCTCACAAAAAGCGCAACCTTTAGTTAATTTTTTTGATAGCTTAAGTACTGTAATTGTACAAATGGTAAATTACATTATGAAATTTGCACCCATTGGTACTTTTGCTTTAATAGCGTCCTTATTAGTAGATTTGGTAACCAAAAATAATGTAGATGTAATTGATTTAATTTGGTTGTTAACCAAATATGGATTTACCGTAGTTTTAGCTTTAGCAATATTAATTTTTATTGTATATCCTTTAGCAGTAAAATACATTGCTAAAAAATCGCCTAAACAGTTTTTAAAAAGTATTTTACCTGCACAATTGTTAGCTTTTAGTACAAGTTCCAGCGCAGCTACTTTACCCATAAGTTTGCAATGTGCCGAGGAAAATTTAAAAATCAAAAAGGAAATAACCGGTTTTGTATTGCCTTTAGGCGCAACTATAAACATGGATGGAACTAGCTGTTACCAAGGTATTGCAGCCGTTTTTATTGCCCAAGTTTTAGGCTTTGATTTAAGTTTAATGGATCAACTTGGCATTGTGTTTACCACTACCCTAGCCTCTATTGGTTCCGCTGCTGTGCCCGGAGCTGGAATGGTAATGTTGGCTATTGTTTTGGAACAATTAAAAGTGCCTGTAGATGGTATCATTTTAATTGTAGGGATTGATAGATTGTTGGATATGTGCCGCACTGTGGTTAATGTTACCGGCGATTTAACTGTGGTACAAATAATTAGTTACTGGCAATCTAAAAAATAAGAAAGTACATGAATTTTGCCTACCGATATATTCAGTTCAATTTAAAATGGATTATTCTGTTTTTTTTCAAAAAAGTACACTATAAAGGTTTACATCATATTCCTAAAAAATCGGCTGTAATTTATGTGGTAAATCATCAAAATACATTGGTAGATGCCTTATTAACAGGTATTCCTTTACATAAAGAATTAAACTTTTTAGTTAAAGCAGATGCTTTTAAAGGAAAATTGGCGAATAAAATACTGCGATTTTTAAAACTCATCCCTATATACAGAACAAGCGATAATATGGGGAATATTTCCGAAAAAAATAAAGCAGTATTTACCAATTGCGCGCATTTATTGGCTAAACATCAGGATATTTTAATTTTTCCAGAAGGCAGAAGTGTTGCTATTCATCAAATTACGCCTATCAAAAAAGGATTAAGTAGGATTATTGAAGAAACTATTCATTTATACCCTAAAATCGATTTAAAAATCATTCCGGTTTGTATTAATTACGAAAATCATTTTATACCCAATCATAAGGTTTGGGTAGAGTTTTTAAAACCAATATCTATTGATAATCAAAGTTTTAATCCCAAAATTCTCATTGATTCTATCCAGAAAATTTTTATCGAAAACCTCATCCAACTTCCTCCAAAATATCCCGTGATTAAAAACTTTTTCAGGGGATTAATTTCAACTTTCCCTAAAACTTTTAACAATACTATTGGAAATTTAAAACACAATTATTTCGACGAATTACCTAAGGTTAAAAAATCACATTGGATTCACTTATTGTTTTTCCCAGTAAATTGGGGCATTCAAAAATTAATCAGGAAAATAAACGATTCGGATTATCAACTCAGTATACTATTACTTTCTGTTATTATCACATTTTCCATCTTACTGATTTTAAATATACTAGCTATATTTTTTAACTCCTCATGGGGTATAGTTTCTTTAATTTATCTAGCATTATTACCTTTTTGGATAAAAAAATTACATCAATACAATTGGTAAAAACTAATTATTTTGGTAACTTAAATTACCTTTAACTAAACATTTATCTATTACCTTTAAAAAAAAATATATATGAACAGAGTTGTAATTACAGGTTTAGGAGCTTTAACACCAATTGGAAATAATATAAACGATTTTTGGAAAAACTTAACATTGGGTGTAAGTGGTGCTGCAAAAATCACAAAATTTGATTCCACAAAATTTAAAACACAGTTTGCTTGCGAATTAAAGGATTTTAATATGGACGATTTTATTCCTAAATCCGAAGCTCGCCGTTACGATCCTTTTACACAATATGCATTAGTTGCTGTGGAAGAGGCTTTAAAAAACGGTAACATTAATTTCGATAATCTAGATAAAAATAAAATTGGGGTAATTTGGGGATCTGGGAATGGTGGAATGACAACCTTTCAGGACGAGGTGATGGAATTTGCAAAAGGTGATGGCACACCAAGATTTAATCCGTTTTTTATCCCTAAAACAATTGCGGATATTGCATCGGGAATTATTTCTATAAAATATGGTTTACGAGGGGTAAATTTCACCACTATTTCGGCTTGTGCCACCTCTACAACAGCAATTATTGATGCTTTTAACTATATCAAATGGGGAAAGGCTAATATGATTATTACAGGTGGATCCGAAGCGCCTATTTCGCAATCGGGCATTGGCGGTTTTAATGCCGCAAAAGCTTTATCTACCAATAACGAAAATCCCGAAAGTGCTAGTAAACCTTTTGATGTAAACCGCGATGGTTTTGTAATGGGTGAAGGTGCAGGGGCTTTAATTTTAGAGGAATTAAATCATGCTTTACAACGTGGAGCAACCATTTATGGAGAAGTTTTAGGTGGTGGAATGGCTGCTGATGCTTACCATTTAACCGGAACACATCCCGAGGGTGAAGGTGCATTTTTGGGGATGCAAGAGGCTATTCATGATGCGGGAATAACTACTAAGGATATAAACTATATTAATGCACATGCTACCTCAACTCCATTGGGAGATAAAAGTGAACTTATTGCCATTAAACGTTTGTTTGGTGCTAATCCAGCTTTAAATATTAGTGCTACAAAATCTATGACGGGGCATTTATTAGGTGCTGCAGGAGCTATTGAGGCGATTGCTTGTGTATTAGCAACTTTACACGATACCATTCCGCCTACAATTAATACACAAGAAGTGGATCCTGATTTTGTAAACGATTTTGATTACACTTTACAAAATGCGCAACACAAAACTGTAAATTATGCCTTAAGTAATACTTTTGGTTTTGGCGGACATATTGCGGCTGTTGTTGTGGGTAAATACAAATAAAATGATTAAAATTAAACCAATTCAAAATTGGTTGTACCAATATGCCTTTGCGCCCATAATTTTTGTGGGCGTATTGTTTTTATTTCATATTGTTCGGTGGGTTTGGGAAGATATTCCGGTTTTAGGTGTAATCCCAAGACAAGGCAGAGGTATTTGGGGTTTATTTTTTTATCCTTTTTACCACGGTAGCTGGGAGCATTTATTCTCCAACACAGTTCCACTATTGTTTTTAGGAACAATATTATGGATGTACTACCAAAAATTAGCTTTAAAAGTGGTACTTTGGATTTATGTGGGAAGTGGTTTTTGGTTGTGGACTTTTGGTAGAGATGCTATGCATATTGGCGCTAGCGGAATTGTATATGGTTTATTTTCTTTTTTAACACTTAGCGGTTTAATCCGTCAGTTTAAACCATTGATAGCCATTAGTTTATTAATCATTTTTATATATGGCAGCATTATTTGGGGAGTTTTTCCTATCGAAAAAACTATTTCTTGGGAAGGACATTTAATGGGATTAATTTGGGGCTTTATCCTAAGTATATTTTTCCTTCCCGAAGGTCCTCAAAACATCCCCCACCCCATCAACAACGACCTAACCCTCTTAGAAGAAAAATTCGGGAAAGAATACTGGATGAATCATGAGGGAAATAAAATTAGTTCAGATTCAAACCAAAATAATTCTGAATCGAATACTTTACCTCAACAAGTATCCATTCCTCCTAACAACAACATCTCTAGCACTCAAAAAAATATTCAATCCATACAATACACTTTAATCACAAAATCTGAAGAAAATAAAAAAGACATCAATTCAAAATTAGATTAATGAAAGCCAAAAGTAGGTTAAATTATACAGTTTTGGCTTTCATTAATCCAAAAATAAATCTTTTAAAGTAATACTGTTTTGTACAATTTGTTTACTGTATTCGTTTTCGATTATACCGTAAGTACTTATAAAAGAAATAAATATACTTTTGCGGGTTTGAGTGGATTGTGCAAAAACATTTTTAAACTCATTTCTTAAAAAAAAATCTTTTTCAAAACACAATCTATCAATTGCTAGCACAGCACTTTCATCTTTTCTGATTTTCTCTAAATAGTGTAGAATTCCACCTATAGCAATATCAAACCATTGATAATTCATTCTTATATTATCACCTAAAGGTGAGATTAATCAAATAGAATTCCTTTTTGTTTCTTGTGAGATTGGATCCGAAAAGTAAATCAAATAGAGAAATTAACTAATAACCTCAGATTCAGTTTTAAACTTAGACCCTTTTAGTTGATTACAATACTGAATGTAAGTCAGCATGGATAAAATAACATCCTTACGATTGTAGGAAACTTTACAACGTAAATTATATTAAGGTGAGAAACTAAAATTGAACGCAAAAAAAAAGCCCCGATTGGGGCTTTTTAAATTTTATCTAGAAGTTAATTTTTGTTTAACCTCTACTTCTTCGTAAGCTTCTATGATATCCCCTACTCTGATATCGTTAAATTTATCGATATTTAAACCACACTCGTAACCCGCAGCAACATCTCTCACATCTTCTTTAAATCGTTTTAACGAACCTAAAGCACCGTCGTATTTCACAATACCTTCACGGATAACACGGATTTTATTTGCACGATTAATTTTACCATCTAACACATAACAACCAGCAACTGTTCCAACTTTGGTAATTTTAAATACCTCACGAATTTCCACATTAGCCACAATTTTCTCCTCGATTTTTGGAGCTAACATACCCTCCATTGCATCTTTCACCTCCTCGATAGCATCGTAAATGATAGAGTATAAACGGATTTCGATTTCTTCTTGATCAGCTATTTTACGTGCACTTGCAGATGGACGAACTTGGAAACCAATAATAATTGCATCAGAAGCCGAAGCCAACAACACATCCGATTCCGTAATTTGTCCAACCGATTTATGTAAAACATTTACCTGAATTTGCTCATTAGATAACTTTAATAAGGAATCCGTTAATGCCTCGATAGAACCATCCACATCACCTTTAATAATTAAGTTTAACTCTTTAAAGTTACCCACTGCAATTCTTCGTCCGATTTCGTCCAAAGTAATATGTTTCTGAGTTCGGATACCCTGTTCTCTTTGTAACTGTAAACGTTTATTAGCAATATCCTTAGCATCTTTTTCGTTCTCCATTACATTTAAGATATCACCCGCTTGAGGCGCACCGCTTAAACCTAAAATTTGAACAGGAATACAAGGACCAGCTACTTTAACTCTTCTACCTAAATCATCAAACATCGCTTTTACCTTACCAGAATACGAACCTGCAACAATAATATCACCCACTTTTAAAGTACCAGTTTGAACTAAAACAGTTGCCACATAACCTCTACCTTTATCTAAAGATGATTCCACAACAGTTGCTTTAGCCATACGGTCTGGATTTGCCTTCAACTCCATAATTTCCGCCTCTAACAACACTTTCTCTAACAATTCATCGATATTGATGTTGTTTTTAGCCGAAATTTCCTGACATTGAAACTTACCTCCCCACTCTTCTACTAAAATATTCATTGCAGATAACTGCTCACGAATTCTGTCGGGATTAGCCCCTGGTTTATCAATTTTATTAATTGCAAAAACCATTGGTACACCAGCAGCTTGAGCATGATTAATTGCCTCGATAGTTTGAGGCATAACGCTATCATCCGCCGAAATAATAATAATTGCAATATCAGTTACTTTAGCACCACGAGCACGCATGGCAGTAAATGCCTCGTGACCAGGAGTATCTAAAAAAGTAACCATTTTTCCACCCTCTAACTTCACCGAGTACGCACCAATATGTTGTGTAATTCCCCCAGCTTCACCATCTACCACTTTAGTATTTCTAATTTTATCCAATAAAGATGTTTTACCATGATCCACGTGACCCATTACTGTAACAATAGGTGCACGAGGTAATAAATCTTCTTCGTTATCAATAATATCTTCTATTAAATTTTGTTGATCTGCATCCACAAAATTAACATCAAAACCAAATTCTTCCGCAACAATCGAAATCGTTTCGGCATCTAATCTTTGGTTAATAGATACAAATAAACCCAAAGACATACAAGCCGAAATAACCTCATTAACCGAAACATCCATTAACGAAGAAAGTTCGTTAGCAGAAATAAATTCGGTAACCTTTAAAACCTTATTTTCTTGTTCACTTCTTTCATCATCCTCCATTTGTCGTTGCGCAAAACTATCTCTTTTTTGACGACGGAATTTAGAAGTTTTACTTTTTTGCTTACCACCACTTAAACGAGCAAGAGTTTCGCGAATTTGTTTTTGAACCTCTTCTTCCGTTAACTCAACTTTAGCCTCAGGTTTTCTCTGAATAAAAGGTTTACGTTCACGAGTTGGATTAGGACCAGTTCCTGCAGGACGATTAGGTGTTTGTCCGCCTGCTGGTTTAGGAGGCATTTTGGATGCATCCGTAGAGCCCGCAACAACATTTTCCTTTTTAATTCTTTTACGCTTCCTCTTTTTCTTATTATCAACCGCTTCTTTTCTTTTATCTACAGGTAATTCAATTTTACCTAAAACCACCGGGCCTGTTAATTTTTCGATTTTAGTACGTGTTACACCATCCTCATCTGGTGCATACGTATTACCTAAATTTTTAACTGGCTCAATCGGTTTTGGCTTTACCTCCTCTATTTTTGCTGATACAGAAACTTCTGGTTGAGTTACCTCTACCACTTTAGTTTCTTTAACTTTAGCTTCAACCACTTTAGGCTCTGCCACTGGTTGTGGTTTTACCTCAACAACAGGCTCAGGCTTTGGCTCAATTACGGCTTCAACCTTAACAGTTTCCACCACTTTTTTTTCAACAGCTTTAACTGGCTGGGGAGTTTCCTCTACTTTAGGTGCAGTTTTTTTACCTGCAGATAAATCGATTTTACCTATAACTTTAGGTCCAGTAGCTTCCACCTTTTCTGTTTTAAAAACCTCTTCCGTTTTTACCACTGGTTTTTCCTCTACAACCTCTTTTTTAGGTTTTTCCTCAACCTTTTCTTCTACCTCCTCAATGGAAATAGTTTCCTTTTTTACTTTTTTAATTTCAACCTTAACCGATTTTTCCTTAATGGATTTATCCGATTGAAATTCATTCATTAAAATATCATACATCTCAGGTGTGATTTTAGAAGTAGGTTTTGATTCAACTTCAAAACCTTTTTTCTTTAAAAAATCCACAACTGTGTTAATACCTAAATTAAATTCTCCTAATAACTGACCTAATCTAATTGGTTTTCCCATATTTAATCTTTTTTGATGTAAGCAACACAATTAGCTACCTACCACTTAACAAATTTATCAAACCCCTCATTAAAAAATAATATTTTAAACTATTTTTTTAATATGATTTGCAATCTAACCCACTACTCATAAAAAACTAACATACAATTAACCCTTGCATGAAAACAAGGGTTAAATGATTAATCTTCATCACTAAATTCTGCTCTTAACACTTCTAAAACATCATCAATTGTTTCTTCCTCTAAATCCGTTCTACTCAACAATTCTTTTTTAGATAATTCTAATACACTTTTTGCCGTATCTAAACCAACAGCTTTAAACTGTTCGATAACCCAAGCATCAATTTCATCAGAGAATTCCTCTAAATTAACATCATCAATTTCTTCCTCGTTATCACGATATACATCAATATCATAACCAGTTAATTTACTAGCTAATTTAATATTATGTCCGCCTTTACCAATTGCTAAAGATACTTGATCGGGTTTCAAAAATACTTCAGCTTTGTTATCTGCTAAAATTTTAATAGAAGTAATTTTTGCCGGACTTAAAGCACGAGAAATATATACAGATGGATTATCCGAATAATTGATCACATCAATATTTTCGTTACCCAACTCGCGAACAACACCATGAATTCTAGAACCTTTCATACCAACACAAGCTCCAACAGGATCAATTCTTTCATCGTAAGATTCCACAGAAACCTTAGCTCTTTCGCCAGGAACACGAACAATTTTTTTAATCGTAATTAAACCATCAAAAACTTCAGGAACCTCACCTTCAAACAATCTTTCTAAAAATACTGGAGATGTACGAGATAAAATAATTTGAGGATTGTTGTTACGCATATCCACTTTTAAAACCACAGCTTTAACGGTATCTCCTTTTTTGAAATAATCCGATGGAATTTGTTCGTTTTTAGGTAAAATCAACTCATTTTCTTCATCGTCTAAAATCATGATTTCACGTTTCCAAACCTGATAAACCTCACCTGTAACAACATTACCAACTTTATTGCTGTATTTTTGATATAAATCATCTTTTTCTAAATCCAATACTTTAGAAATTAAATTTTGACGAACTGCTAAAACCGCTCTTCTACCAAAATCTAACAATTTAACCTCTTCAGACACCTCTTCACCCACTTCAAAATCGGGCTCAATTTTAATTGCATCCGAGTAAGCAATTTCTGTATTATCATCCTCTACCTCACCATCTTCCACAATAATACGGTTTCTCCAAACCTCTAAATCACCCTTATCAATATTGATAATGATATCGAAGTTATCATCCGACCCATATCTTTTGATAATCATACTACGGAATACATCCTCTAGTATGCGCATCATTTTTTCTCTGTCGATGTTTTTAAACTCTTTAAATTCCTGAAAGGACTCAATTAATCCTAAAGTTTCCATAAGCCAAATTAATTAAAGGAAATTACTTTTTTTGTTTCTTTGATTTTACTATCTGGGGTATCACTGTTAAAGTAATACGATTCTATTTTTGTTACTAATTCTTTCTTTTTTCTACCCTCAATTTTTTCTTTAACCTGATATTCAATCACCAACTTTTCATGATCTGCTTCTTTTAAAACACCTTCGTGTTTTTTACCATCGTAAGTTAAAATTTTAACAGATTTATTAAGGTTTTTAATATATTGTTCTTTTACTTTAAACGGGGAAGTCATTCCTGCAGATGAAACCTGCAATTCAAAATCTTGCACTTCTCTATCCAATTTCGATTCGATATATTTACTCAACAGCACACACTGTTCGATATCAATCATACCTTCGATTTTATCGATAAAAACTGCAATTTTACCACCAGGCGAAACCGATAAATCTACTAAAAATAACCCAGCATTTTGCTCGAGATATTCACCAATAATTGTACTAATAAAATCTTTTGTTATCAAGGTACTAAAAATAAAAATGGGGACTCTTGCCCCCTCACATTCAAAACAAATACGGCACAAATGTACAATATAACTTAATATCTCACAAACTTTTTTGTAATTTATTTTTGGATTTGTTTAGTTTAGATTGGATTAACAGGAAAACAAATAAGGAAAAACCTAACAAAACCGATACCATTGCGATAATATTAACGTTTAAAAAATACGCCAGAACATATCCTAAAAGCACCGAAACTACTGCAATAACTATTGTGAAAACAAAAAATAAATTAATGTTTTTGGTTGCGATATACGCAAAAGATGCTGGTACTACGGTTAAACTAATAATCATGATGGCCCCTACCGATTGAAATGCTACTATCGTATTTACAGTGATTAAACTTAAAAATATCAAGGTACTCCGTAACACATTTACCCCCATTGTTTTTGCCATTTGATTATCAAAACTAAGTAACACCCATATTTTTTTATACTTTATAATACAAAACATATTCAGTACAGTAAAAATTAATAACACTATAGTAATATAAGGTACTTTAAATCCATTAAACCACCATCCTTTACTGTAGGGCAAATAACTAATTTCACCAAACAAAATACTCTCTATATCAAAGGGCGAATTTTTAAATTGGAAACTTATTAAAACTACTCCTACAGCAAATAAAAAAGTATATACCACACCTATAAAAGCATCTTTACTTACTTTAATTTTTAAACTAAAATAATGTATTCCTATAACGGCTAAAACCCCAACAACACAGGATAAAACTATCGTAAATACGGAATTATCAAAATTAAATAAAACAAAACTAATTACTATAGCCGGTAAAATAGCATGCGCAATTGCATCTATCAACATACTCATTTTATTTAAAACCAAAAAACTACCCAATGATGCTGCATTTACTGCGATAAGTATTGCCGAAAAAATTAATATAAAATGGTATGCAAACATTTATTTAAGTTTTGGACGAATGAATATCGAATACTTTTTTGCTTTTAAATATGCTTTTAGACGAAAAAATTACAGAGAAAAATGTGATTAAACTTAATACGATTACAATACTTGGACCCGTTGAAAACTTTGGGAAAACATAAGAAATCACAACACCTAATAATGCTGAAATGGCTGAAAAAACAGATGACCACAACAGTACTTTATGTAATTTTTTTTGCCAAAGTAATGCGGATGTTGCCGGACTAACTAACAAAGCCGACATTAACACTACACCTACTGTTTGTACGCCAATTGCCGAAATTAATATGATACTAAATGTTAAAATACTTTGTGAAAGATATGTTGATATACCCACTGTTTTTGCAAAAATTTTATCGAATAAATAAACTTTTAAACTTCTGTAGCTTATAAAAATTAGAGCTATAATACATATTAAAATACTTAAAAAAACATACACATCGGTACTTACTAACGCACTGGCTTTTCCAAATAAAAAATCGCTTAATCCAGATTGATTGGGATTGTTTGAATTTTGAATGAAATTTAAACACAAGATTCCTAATGAAAAAAAAGTACTTAACACTATCGCAATTGCCGAATCATTTTTAATTTTACTTGTATGTGTTATAAAATTTACTACCAAAACGGATAAAAACCCAGATATTGATCCGCCAACAATTAAATACATGGGATTTTTAGTGCCCGATAAAATAAAACCAATACAAACTCCGGGTAAAATACTATGCGAAATAGCATCTACAATTAATGCACGGTGACTTAAAACTGTAAAAACACCAACCAAACCAGCGGCTATTCCTAAAAATAAAGTACCTAAAATTACAATATTTAACGAGGTATCACGAAACGAAAAAAAGTACAAAATATCTCGTATTTGTTCCATATTTATATACTTTGTGTTGAATTTTGTGTTGTGGTAACCAATTGATTAATTTGGGTTAAAATGGACAACGCCCCGCCATAAGTGTTTTGTAAATTTTGCAAGGTAAAAGTACTTGTAATTTCGCCACAAGCTATAATTTGACGATTGATAAAAATTACCCAATCAAAATAATCTACCGAGGATTGCAAATCGTGATGAACAATAAAAATGGATTTACCTTCATTTTTCATTGTACTTAAAATCTCCATGATTTCTTTTTCGGATGTTGCATCAATTCCTACCAAAGGCTCGTCCATACAATACACTTCGGCCTCTTGCGCTAAAGCTCTAGCAATAAAAACACGCTGCTTCTCGCCCCCACTCAACTCAGATATATGCCTATCTGCAAAGCTTAACATTTTTACTTTAGTCAAACAATCTAAAGCAATTTTTTTATCCTGTGCGCTTGTTTTTTTATACCAAGGTAATTTTGCATACCTACCCATTAAAACTACTTCGATAACTGTAATAGGGAAATCCCAATCCACCGAATCCCTTTGTGGAATAAATGCAACTTTATCGCGAACTTTTTTTAATTGCTCACCTAAAATTTTAATCTCACCATTATGTTTGGGGATTAACTCCATAACAGCATTTAACAACGAGGATTTTCCAGCACCATTTGGTCCAATAATACCCACCAATTTGCCTTTAGGAACACTTAAATGAATGTTGTGTAAAATAGCCTGATTGTGGTATGCAACTGTTAAATCCTTAATTTCTAAAACAGTATCTTCCATACAACAACTTATTTTAAGGCCTCGTAAATTGCCCAAGCATTATACCTTTGCATACCAATATAATTCCCCTCGATCGTATTCATTTCGCCAAATGAATCGCTATATAAAGGTTTACCAATTTTTAAATACCAGTTGTTAAAGGAACAAGCTTCTACTAAGGATTCGATATTTTTTGAGTTTACGGCATGTTCTGTAAAAACAGCAGGAATTTGGTTTTGAACTATAAAATCAACTAAGTTTTTTTTCTCTTTTAAACTTGCTTCGGATAAAGTACTCACACCTTGTATACTTTTAACTTCAAAATCAAATCGTTTAGCAAAATACGAAAAAGCATTATGCGCAGTAATTAAAACCCTTTTTTCCTTAGGTATTAACTGCAACAAACTATCCATATAATGATGTGTATTTTGTAACTGTTGAAGATATAAATTTGTATTTTTTTCGATTGCTTCTTTATCGTTTGGAAAAGCAATTATAAACTGATTAGATAAATATTTTACGCCATCCATCATCATTTGAATATCCATCCAAATATGTGGATCAAACTTAGTGTTTTCGGGATTTAAAGCTATTAAATCACTCTTCACAACACCATCACTAATTGCTATAACTGGTTTATTTTGAGCAAACTCATCAAAAACAGGCATCAATTTATTTTCGATATTTAAACCACTTAAACTAAATGCAGCTGCAGAAACCAACAATTCATTATCCTGCGCAGTTGATTTATAAGAATGTGGATCAACACCATAACCCATTAAGGATTTTACTTCAAAATTTTCGGGTAAAATATTTCTAACAATATCCGTTACGATAACTGTTGTACATAAAATTTGATGGGTACTGTTTTTTGGTGCGTTACATGAAAAAATAAGCACCAATATAAAACACCAAATAAATTTGCGCATATAGTAATTTTGTGGCAAATGTAATCAATTTAATTAAAAATTTTAGTTTTTATGTTTTGTGGTGATGCTACAAAATTTACAGTAATTGATTTGAAAGTACTTAAAAAGAAAAAGGAATACGCCGATTGTTTGGTTAAAGTT
>JACCDH010853389.1_pt1 | contig 20615 bp, 24 predicted proteins | sample 7442481 | NCBI WGS metagenome assembly JACCDH01 (sample SAMN15323433, study PRJNA562643) | freshwater metagenome | isolation source: river surface water | place: USA:Blue River Watershed | collected 2017-08-15 | reverse complement strand
GGCAAAAACATTTCCGCCGCCAATGCCATGCAACACATTTACGGCTACACCGTGGTCAACGACGTGACCGCACGCGATGTGCAAATGCGGCATCAGCAATGGGACATGGGCAAATCGTTTGACACCTTCTGCCCGATGGGCCCTTGGTTGGTCACCGCAGACGAACTTGATGGCACGCAAACACGTGTGCGCTGTTGGGTCAATGGCGAACAGCGCCAAGAAGGCCCCACACAAAACATGATCTTTGACATTCCCACTTTGATTGAAACCATTTCACGCGGCATCACCCTCTACCCTGGCGACATCATCGCTACAGGCACCCCTGCCGGTGTTGGCATGGGCTTGAAGCCACCCCGTTATTTGCAAAAAGGTGATGTGGTGCGTGTTGAAATTGACGGTATCGGGCACATTGAAAACAAATTTGTGTGACGACCCCAACCGACATCACCTTCATCACACTCTGACAGACTGCAGCAAAATATTCATTTCGCGCAAGGAGCCCCATATGTTGAGAGCCATTTTTTTTCGCACATGCTTCTTCATGGCATTGCTGATGGGCCTAAGCCCACTTGTGCAAGCGCAAGACGATTACCCCAACAAGCCCGTCACCATGCTCGTGCCGTTCCCACCTGGTGGCGTCGCTGACACCGTTGGCCGCCCTGTGGCAGAGGCCATGGGTCGTTATCTCAAACAATCGGTGGTGATTGAAAACAAAGGCGGCGCAGGTGGCGGCATTGGCATGGCGCAAGTGGCCAAATCAAAAGCTGACGGCTACACCGTTCTCATGGCTTTGTCTTCTATCGTGGTGCTGCCAGAAGCGGACAAAGTTTTGAAGCGTGCACCCATGTTTCAGTTGGACCAACTCAAACCCATTGCACGCTTCACCGCTGACCCCACCGTATTGGTGGTGCGCGCTGACAGCCCATGGAAAACCTATGCCGAATTTCAAGCCTATGTTAAGGCCAATCCCGCCAAAATTTCGTTTGGCTCATCGGGCAACTACGGCACCATGCACGTTCCTATGGAACAACTCAAAGCAGCCACATCCACCTTTATGCTGCATGTGCCTTACACAGGCGCTGGCCCAGCAGTATTAGGTTTGTTGTCGGGTCAAATTGAAGCACTCTCCACAGGTCCTGCCAGCGTTGTGCAACACATCAAGGCCGGAAAAATAAGAGCCCTTGCGCATTGGGGTGATGGCCGTTTGAGTAGCTTGCCAGATGTCCCCAGCTTGAAAGAAGTGGGCGTGCCCATTACCTACGCGCAATGGTCTGGCTTGTTTGTGCCCGCCAACACACCCGCCGCCGTGGTTGAAAAGTTAAGACAAGCCGCTAAGTTTGCAGCGCAAGACACTCGCGCTCAACAAGCTTTAGCCGCATCAAGCACGTCGTTCATGTTTCAAGACTTGAATGAGTTTGAAAAATATGTAGCAACCGATGCCAAAGACATGGCTGGGTTGGTACAAAGAATCGGGCGAGTGGATTGATTTATTATGTCCGCCGCGCATGAATACGTAGCGCAGGTCGATCAAGCCCTGCACTTGCATGCTGATGCAAAACGCGCGCTTGAGATGAAGGCCTACTTGCGAGGGCAATTTGAATTTTTAGGTATTCAAACCCCTACGCGCAGGGCGATTTGCAAACAGCTACCCAAACCGCCACAAGACGCCAAGCAGTTGATACGCATAGCCAACTTGCTTTGGCAAAAACCGCATCGTGAATTCAAATACGTCGCATGCGATGTGCTGGCCAAACAAGTCAAGCTATTGAATTCTGAACATTTGCCCGCATTGAAAAGGCTGCTTCAAAAAGAAGCCTGGTGGGAAACCGTCGACGGACTCTCCGGAACCATTGGCGATATTGTTTTGAACGATCACATGCAAGGCATTGACGCGCAAAGCGTCATGGACACATGGCTGATCGATCAAGACTTTTGGGTGCGGCGTTCCGCCATGATTCATCAACTCGGTTGGCGGCTCAACACTGACACCGATCGGTTGGGGCATTACGCACTCACACTGGCCAAAGAAAACGAGTTCTTCATTCGCAAAGCCATTGGTTGGGCTTTTCGTGACTATGCCAAATGGAAACCCCAATTTGTTCGCCAATTTATGCAAAAGCACGGGTCAGATTTTTCAAACCTGACGGTGCGTGAGGCAACAAAAAATATCACCTGAAACACGATGGCACGGCTCTACCAGGTCATGCAAGCTAGCAAAAAAATGACTTGTCTCAGTCGAGCTTGATGCCCAAATCAACCGCCAGCTTGATCCACACAGGCACCTCTGCTTCCCAATCTTTTCGCGTGTCTGCCAAGTTCTTGGGTTTGTTGGGAATGGCGAATGTCTCACGCAGCTTAGCGGCTTTGTCGGTGTTAGACCATGCCACAGCTTCGTCGGCCAAACGTTTGAGCACAGCCTCTGGCGTACCTGTGGGCGCAAGCATTGGCAAACCACCCTCTAGGCTAACGAGCTTGGCTGTGTCGCCCTGCTCGATCAAGGTGGGCACGTTGGGCAACTTGGGGGATCGATATTTGCCCGTCACACCAATCGCACGCACACCACGCGCAGACACAGCATTGAAAGCGATGTAACTGCCAATGGCGATTTGCGCTTGTCCTGAAGCGACATCTAGCCACATCGGGGCTTCACCGCGATAATGCACAGATTGAATTTGCGTGCCAAAACGGCGATTGGTTTGATCGGCCACCATGTGGGGGTACGAGCCGGGTGCGTAGGTTCCCATCGACGTGGGGTTCTTTTTTGCCCACTCAACAAACTCCGCCATGTTGTTGGCAGGTATTTTGTCGTTGATGCCCACCACCAATGGCCCTGAAGGAAACACCGTGATGGGCGTGAGGTCCTTGTCCAAGTTGTAAGGCAGCTTGGAATAGAGCACGCGGTTTTGCCACACCGTACCAGACGTGCTCATGATGAGAGTGTGCCCATCGGGAGGCGATTTGGCCACAGCGTCGATGCCAATGATGGCACCAGCACCTGGTTTGTTATCGACCACCACAGGCACACCTAACTTGCCTGAGAGATGTTCGCCATAGCTACGCGCCAGCGCGTCGGTCAACCCACCAGGTGGAAAGGCAACCACAATTCGAATTGTTTTTGAAGGCCACTTGGCCGTTTGGGCCCAAGTCGAACTCATCCAAGCGCTGACCATAAGTGCACCCACCACCAACGCAGTTCGTTGGAAAAAATGGCGTCGGTTTGCGTACATATTCATGTTTATTGGGCGTGTGAGTTAGTAGTACTCACAGTCTAAACAAGATGCACTTAGATTTGAGCTAGGGTTTCAACCCATCAACAGCCATCAATGAATGCTTTTACGAAGTTGACATGGCGAACCACAAAGCGAGCGTTAGGCGCCTTCAACGTCGCTAGTGGCTCAAACAAAGTGCTAGCAAGAAATCGGCATCGACTTGCCATACTTGGGTAATCCATTGATCTTTCAGCATCACGCTTTGCACCGACAAAAGCGCTAGTTCGGGCGAAAACACGATGTCCTTCATTGAAACCATGCCCGCCTGCCGTGATGCTTTCAAGTAAGCCTCTTTAGCGCACCATAACGCCAGTACTTTGATTTCAATGTTCTCGTTTGAAACTTGACGCACCCAATCCATTTCAAAATCACTGAGAAACAACGCCCATGAATCTTCCGTCAACCTTCTGGGTAGGGATTCAACATCTATACCAATCGCTCCGTGGGTAGTGAAGGCACTTGCACACCAACATCGACTGTGTGAAAGGCTCACATCAAGTTGAAGCGGGCCTGAAACGCTTGGCCTGCCACTGTAGGACTCTGAAATGCACCAACTTTGCACATCAAACTCAGGGTATTTGATTTGCAAACCCTTTTTCAAGAGAAACCTAACCTGTTCACTTTGTGATTTTTTTGAGCCATTAGGTTTTAGAATTTGACTGTTAATCCTTCCGATTGCAACCGTCACTTCATCTTCATCGATAACCCAAGTCATCCATGCAAGTTGAGGGAAGGTTTCAGTGGTTCGCGTCTTGATCGAAGCAAGGCTTCCAGACCCTAGTCGCAAAATATTTTCAAACATCATTCATCACTTGATTCTCTGGGAGCCTTCAACAGGTATGCAAAAAACGGAACATCCCCTTCTTTTTATTGAGGAGACACACATCGGCAATCTTTTTCTGCAGTCGCGCACGTGGAAGGTACATGTGTTGCGTCGCGCACTTAATGATCTGCAACCATTGATGACAGGATTGCCAAAGCATTTTTCAAAAATTCTCGACATAGGTTGTGGCTATGGACACGCATTTGAAGAGCTGGAGCAGCGATTCAGCCCACATGAAATCATTGGTCTTGATGCAGATCCGCAACTGCTCTCTCGCGCGGGCAAGGCTGCGGCTGCCGCTCTCACGCCTGTGACATTGGTTGCTGGCCATGCAGCAGCCATTGATTGCGTTGACAACAGCATTGATTTGATTTTTTGTCACCAAACTTTTCATCATGTGATCGAACAAGAACAAGCCCTTAAAGAGTTTTTTCGAGTACTCAAGCCGGGCGGTGTCATGCTTTTTGCAGAATCCACCAAACGTTATATCCACTCGCTGTTGATCAAAGTTTTCTTTCGTCACCCCATGGACGTTCAAAAAACCGCCGAAGAATACAGAGCCATGATCCGGAAAACCGGTTTTGATTTGCCGGATGAAAGGATCGCCATGCCATTTTTATGGTGGAGCCGTCCAGACTTGGGGGCATTGGAATGGCTGGGTATCCAAGCCTCCCATCAACACAGAGAAGAAACCCTGTTCAATGCGGTGGCTGTTAAACCGCAACTTGCCTGAACACAAGACTGGCATTGGTGCCTCCAAAACCAAAACTGTTCGACATGAATGACTGGATCGGACGATGAAGTGAAGTTTGTACGATGGGAAACCCATCGCATGCTGGATCGAGCCTTCGAATATTGGCACAACCCGCCACAAAGCCATCACGCATCATCAGCAAACCGTAAATGGCTTCGTGAACTGCCGCCGCACCGATGGCATGACCGCTTAACCCTTTGGTTGAGGAGATCAGCGGTATTTGTTCTTCAAACACAGTTTTGATAGCGGCCAACTCGCTGAGGTCACCCGCAATGGTTGAAGTGGCATGCGTGTTGATGTAATCGATCGCATGATTGGCCTCAGTCAATGCCATTCGCATGGTGCACACAGCCCCTCTGGGGTCTGGGTGAACCATGTCATAGCCATCAGATGCAAGTCCCACACCTGTGAGCTCCGCATAAATGCGCGCCTTGCGTTTTACCGCATGGGCCCAATCCTCTAAAACGATCAGACCGGCACCACCTGAAATCACAAACCCATCTCGACCTGCATCGTACGGTCGTGACGCCGTTTGATCTTGATATGCCGTGGACAAAACGCCCATAGCGTCAAAAGGGAAAATCGAGGTCCATGCGACTTCTTCTGCGCCTCCAGCAAACATGAGGTCTTGTCGCCCACTTCGAATTTGATCGGCGGCCAAACCAATGCTGTGCCCCGAACTCGCACATGCCGACGCAACAGTAAAACTGAGTCCTTGAACACCAAATGCAGTCGCCAAATTGGCTGAAGCAGAGCTACCCATGATGCGTGGTGCGGCGTACGGCGGCACTTTGCTCAGGCCTCTGGCACGCAAGACATCAATCACCAGTGACAACTCTAGAGGTGAGCCCACGCCTGAGCCAATGATCAAACCCGACCGAGGAGAGGACATTTGCTGCGGCGTCAGCCCAGCATCTTGTACCGCCTTGTGCATGGCGTGATAAGCAAACAAAGCCCCATCCGCCATAAACCGTCGCCACTTGCGAGGCACTTCAGGTTCATGGCTGATGTCTGGGATGCCAGCCACCTGGCACTTGAAACCGCGTTGGGCATAGTCTGGTTGAAACTCGATACCCGAGTGCCCCTGACGAAGTTGATTGGCAACAGTCTCAAGATCGTTTCCAAGACAAGAAACAATGCCTAAGCCAGTAACCGCCACTCGCCTCAACGCTAGCCGATCAGAGTTTTGACAACTCGCTTTGAATGCTGTCTCGCAAAGAAGCCACCCACTTGTTGTATGACGGATGAATGACCGGGCCAGACTGCATGCTTAGGCCTCTGGCTTGGTCGGCATACTCCATGTTCAAGCTGCTTTTGTATTGGATGCTGAAGGTTTCTGCATTCCAAGAAATGTCCACCACCACGCTATGTTTACCTCGCACATTCACCGAGGCCACCACCTTGTTGTCGCCGTTAGGCGTGGTAGTCCATTGATGCAAACTCCCAGCGCGGCTGATCGCCTGTTGAATTTGGACATCATTCGGCTTTTTACCACTCGATGTGGTGTAGGCCACTTTTTCGAAATTCATCAGCGCAACGGGCGCTCTCGCGCAAGCCACACCCGCTGACACAGCCATGATCAAACCCAAGGCCCAATGCAAAATTTTCATGATTTTCCCTATGAAGAAACAATAGTTCAAATATTTTAATACATTTAAATTATTTAATCATACGAAATACTTAAATATGAGCGATGTATTGATCCCACCAAATGCGAAGTTATTGCTCATGATGTGTTGCGCCTGAATTGGACGCCCAACAAACGTCAGGTGGTCCAGTTCAGCGCATGCAGGATCAGGGTCTGACAGGTTCAGCGTCGGTGCAAACCAGGATCGTTTCAACATTTCGATGCCCCACCATGCCTCTATCGCCCCACAAGCGCCAAGCGTGTGACCGAGGTAGCTTTTCATTGAACTGATCGGAATGCGGGAACCAAACACAGCATGGGTTGCTTGTGATTCAGCAATATCCCCTTTGTCAGTTGCCGTGCCATGGGCGCTGACATAGGCAATGTCTGACGCTTGGAGACCCGCATCCGCCAATGCCAACGCCATCGCTTGCCCCATGGTTTGCGCTTGCGGCTGAGTGACATGTGTGCCATCTGAGGTCGATGCGAAACCCACAATTTCAGCCAAAGGAAGGGCACCCCGTGCAAGTGCATGGTCTAGATCCTCAAGGATGAGTGTTGCAGCGCCTTCGCCAACCACCAGGCCGTCTCTTGCACGATCGAATGGCCGAGGGGTCAACGCAGGTGAATCGTTTTGCGTGCTGGTCGCAAACAACGTGTCGAACACAGCAGCACCAGAAACAGAAATTTCTTCAGCCCCTCCCGCCACCATCAAAGGCAGCCGTCCCCACTTGATTGCTTCATAGGCATAGCCAATGCCTTGACTGCCAGATGTGCAAGCACTCGAGGTAGGAATGATCCGCCCTTGAAGACCAAAGAAAAGACCAATATTGACAGCCGCTGTATGGCCCATCATTTGGACATAACTGGTCGATGTCACCCCTTGCATACAGCCGGTTTCCAACATTTTGCCAAACACACGAACAGGCTCAACGCTACCGGATGACGACCCGTATGCGACCCCCATCCGTCCATCCCGAATACTGACATCGTCAAGCAAACCAGCTTGTGCCAGCGCGACTTCTGTCGAACGTACAGCCATGAGGGAAACACGTCCCATCGATCGCACCATTTTTCTGGCGTAGTGCGAAGGAATTTCAAAACCATCCACAGGCGCACCCAACCGAGTGTTCAAGTCTTTGACAAAGTCCCACTCAGGCATTTTGCGCACGGCATTTCTGCCAGCGCGCAGGTGCGACTCGATGGCAATCCATGTTTCGCCCAAGGCCGTGATGCCCGACATGCCCGTGACCACAACGCGACGCATCAGATCATCCCTCCATTGACACCCAAAATTTGACGGGTGATGTAAGACGCACCATCAGACATCAAAAAAGAAACTGCAGCCGCAACTTCTTCGCCAAGACCGACGCGATTCATCGGGATCATATTGAGCGCATCACCGAGGGACAACTCATGCGTCATTTCTGTTTCAATCAATCCCGGTGCAACGCAATTGACCGTGATCTGTCGGGTTGCCAACTCGACTGCCAGTGCCTTCGTGGCACCGATGAGCCCGGCTTTGGCGGCGCTGTAATTCACCTGCCCTCGGTTACCCATGACACCCGAGACAGATGAGATCGTCACAATGCGTCCTCCTTTCTTTGCGCGAACCATTGGCATGATGAGCGGGTGTACCACATTGAAAAATCCATCCAGGTGCGTATGGACGACCAAATCCCAGTCTTGTGCGCTCAATGCGGGAAAGGCGTTATCACGGGTAATTCCTGCATTGCAAACAACGCCGTAGTACGGACCATTCTTTGCAATATCTTCTTCCAGAACAGCTCTGACATGCGCGCGATCGCAAATGTCAAACTGCAATATGTTGGGCGTTGGATCATGGCGGGATGTCAATTCATCAGCCACAGCGCGCGCTTGCGTCAAACCATTTTTGCAATGCAGCGTGATTGCAAAACCATCTTGCGCCAACTGTTTGGCAATCGCGCGACCGAGACCTCTGCTCGAACCTGTCACAAGAACACGTTGTTGATTCATTGCGTACCCACTTGTGAGTTAAGAAATTGTTCAAAGTCTTCGGGCTCATAGACTTTGAGATTTGAAGTCGCGACCAAACATCCACCCATGAGAATATGGCAGCGATAAGCTCCCAAACCGCTTTCATCAATGAATGACAGGCTTGCTGTAATCTCAAGTTCGCCCTCAAAAATGGCTGTGTCGCATTGGAAAGAACGGGTACCCAGCAAGACACCCTTCTGAGGCAACAGACCCCGTTGAGCCTTTCGCCAACCCACATGCACGGCAATGGCCTGTGCCATCAGCTCTATCCCAATCCAAGCGGGCATGGTGTTAGGTAAATCTGAATACCAGTTTTGAACGCCAGCATGCGCCAAAACAGTCACCCCCTGTTCATTCACAGACATGAGACGATCCAGCAACAGCATCTCACCTCGGTGTGGCAGTAGGTCAACGATGGCTGGCAGACTGGCTATGGCGTTCATCGCGCATCTCCAATCACAACAGATGCGTTGTTGCCACCAAAAGCAAATGAGTTGCTCATGCAAACCCTTTGACGGTTCCGTAAAAATTGTTGTCCCGAGTTCACCAGAGAAATGTGAGGCAAATTGATGTCTGGCTCAGCATCCCAAACATGTGGGGGCAATCGTCCATCTTTTAGCGCGAGCCAGCACAATGCCACTTCAGCCGCACCCGCCGCACCCAGCAAATGGCCCGTGAGTGGCTTGGTACTGCTGCAAGGCACACCACCCGGAAAAACGCGCGATACAGCCAGTGCTTCCATCGCATCGTTTTTGGGAGTGGCGGTGCCATGTAAATTCAAATAATCGACCTCATGTGCTGGCACACCCGAAGAAGAAAGTGCCGCCTGCATTGCCAACTCGGCACCTAGGCCCTCAGGATGTGGCGCTGAAATATGGTGTGCATCGCTGCTTTCACCAGTGCCAAGAAGCGCAATGTCTGATTCTTCTTTGCTCAACAGAAACAGCGCTGCACCTTCTCCGATGTTGATGCCCTGTCTATTTCGACTCATGGGATTGGTCAAGGCTGTGTCCGTGGATTCCAAAGCTGAGAAACCCGAGAGGGTCAACCGCGCAAGTGCATCACTACCGCCAAGAATTACCGCATCACACAAACCTGAATTCAGTAACCGAGCACCAGCCGAAAACACTTTGGCACTTGATGTGCAAGCCGTTGAAATAGCATAGACCGGTCCGGTCACACCCAAATGACGCGCAACAAAAAGCGCTGGCGTTCCGAGCTCTTGTTGCTGATAGTGGTATGAGGCATCGAGCCGATTACCAACACCCGCTTGGTGGATGGCCTGGGTTGCCTCTTCAATGCCAGAGTTGCTGGTACCAATGATGACGGCCACTCTGGATCGACCATATTTGGTCAGCGCTGCGTCTATCTCAGATTGCATGTCCGACAGGGTTGCCAAGAGCAACTGACAAGTACGACTGGTCAAGTCAGCAAGGCTTGTAGGCACAGCAGGCAAAGACGATTGGACACGCCCCACACGCACCACACGCACCACACGACCGTTGAGTAAACCATCCGCCAGACACATGCCTGATGTGTCAGCAGAAAACAAAGCTGTGCTCACCTCGTGATGGTTGCGGCCTAAGGCATTGATCAGCCCCATAGCATTCAAGTAGTGTCGAGACAATTTCATGGTGGAAGTGTTTTACGCAGCGTTTGAATATTCAATTCAATCTGCTGAATGGGAAGTTGAATCAAAAGGCTATCCGGAGCTGGCAGTTGACCAATGGTTGAAATGTCCAGCAGCGTTTGACCCTCTGCACTTAACGAACGGTGGTTGTCAGTTGCCGTCCAATCGAACTTGCCATGCAGGCCGTTCATCACACTTTGGGATGGCCAAACAGACAGTTGAACCAAGGCTGTTAACAAAACGGGATCGAACTTCGACACCATCCCCCCCATAAGAATCATGTTGGGTGGCTTGTACTTGTATTGCATCAACTTATGCCCCAAGGGGGACAGCACGACCATCGTGAAATCGTTGCCTTCGATTTCAAATTCAACCAATACCGTGTCTTTGTGTTGCAAGAATTTAAAGTCAAGCTGTTGAAGTGCGGAGACGTCCCCCATTGCTGCAGCTGGCTGCAGACAGTAGGTCACATCAGCATGCAACCTGGCACACTGATGATCAGGCATCAAAGCGCAGCCCTCCAAAAAAGCAATTAGCAAAAAAACGGCGGTCAACTTCATGATGGTGTCCTCAGACTTGGTGCGAGACTCAATGTCATGGGCGCCAACAGCATCGCCAAAGCTATACCGAACGTCAGGCTTAAACCAAAACCTGAAAGTGCGGGCATGGTGCTGAAGGACAACAAGCCAAACGACAGCAAGGTGGTTGCAGCCGACAGTTGCACACCGACAAAATTCACAACACTTCTCTCCCCTCCTTCAATCAAAAAAATGGAGTAGTTCACGCCAATCCCTAAAACCAGCATAAGCGCCATCATGTTGAAAAGCGTCAACACATGGCCAATCCAACCGTATGCACCCAAAGAAAACACAATGGCCAAGCATGTGGGTGTCAAGACAGCGCCTGCTCTTTTGACACCATATCGCCACGTCAGCAACCCAAAAATGAGACCAAGTGTTGAGACCAACCAAAACCCACTTTGATGACGATAGTCGCGAAACAAATTGCTGACGCTTGCGGCTTTGTCGACCCACATAACACCAGATACCTGTGCAGCGAGTTCGCTAAAGTCAGCTCCTGGGCGCATTCCCATTGGCAATATGACGCTGGCATAGCCATGTGGCGTGCTGCCAAGCCAAAGATGTCGCCACGGCGTTGAAACGGGGTTATCAAGCCAATGCGCAACATCCAATGGGTAACGGCCCTGGCCTAGCCATGCCCCGTCTAATTCTTTTGCCACACCATCCTCAACCCCTAACCGGTTCAAAACATGTTGCATACGGTTGGCAAGTGTCAAGAATAACTGGTTCCAAGCTGAGGCAGCACGCTCTTGAAAGACACGTGAAGGCACAAACAAGGAAACGGCTTGGTAGCTTTGCAAATCACCTTGTTGTTGTGACGCCGTCAAAAGAGCTCTCAGAGCCTCCTCACGCTCTAAAACTTCGTTTTCATCAACGCCCTCTATGAGAAAAAATTGGCTGGAATGATCCAAACCTGTGAGCGACTTCAATTGAGATTCTTGTTGCGAAATTGCAGGCTCTGCGGCCATCAACAATCGCACATCATCTTGAGCTTGAATCTTGAACCAACCCGGGATCGATATCACAAGCACTAGCGCAATAATGAAAAAACAAGACAGCGGATTCATTCTTGCTTGCCAAAAATGCAACCATTTGCGTTGCATCTCTGCACGCCCCTCAAATTTGTGCATCGTTGGGCGCCGCATCCACCACGGCATGAACAAAAAAACACCTGTGAAAGCGGTTGTCAGGCCAACTACTGCGAAAAGTGCCATTTGTGACATGGCTAAAAACGGTGACAACCAAAGCGCGCCATAACCCAACAAACTGGTTGCCAGAGCAACAGATAAACCTGTTTTCATGCGGTCGAGCTCTTGCAGCGGCTGCCAATTCAGACCTGCATCCACATGTGCAGCGAAATATTGAATCGCATAGTCAACCGCTTCACCGATCAAACTGGCACCAAACACAAGCGTGATCAGATGTAGCTCGCCATACACAGCAATGCATGCCACACAAGCTGCAATCACGCCCCCCACAGCAGTCACCATCGCGCCTACCAACGGTCTAATTGAGCGAAAAACCCAGTACAACAACGCCAGCATGCCTAGCAGGGAACCTGCGCCAATCAAGTCAATATCTGCCTGTGCTTTATGCCTGGCGTTTTCTGCATGGAATATTGGTCCAGCACGAATGACGTCGACATCACCCAGCTCTCGTTGCGCATCGTCGATGGTTTGGATCGCAGATTGAGCCATGAGGTGATCAAAGGCAGAACTTTTCGTAGCAGCCACCACAAATACCCAAGTTTTGCCAGCTTCATGAACCGTCAGAGCCCCCTCTTCAGGTGTCAATTTCATTGCGCGCAATGGCAAAGTGTTGAACCAATCGTCTGTCAATCCCATCGGATCATCAGCAAAACTCAAAGCTTGAGAACTCACCACAGGCGATAACAGCCTCGCTTGCGCCTTTTGCAACAGCCAATCGTCGGGATCAGAATCAGCATTCAAACGATGTCGATCAGTTTCAGACATGTAGCGAAACCGATGCTGACCGATCCATTGCTTGAGCAGTTGCCATTGCGAGGCATCAAACGCAGCCGTCACATGTGAAAAATAGTCAGAAGAGCGCAACAAGGCGGCAAACTTGTGGGCAGCCTCTAATGCCTGAATACTTTGAGAATGACCGATTAAAAAATAAGTTTGTTTTTCTGTCACTGTGGACAAGCGCTGGATGGCCATTTCGGCCACAGCGCTGTTTTCAGTTGGTGGCAGCAAGGTCAATAAATTGGTTTGCAAGAGCCGACGCCCCTCAGAAATTTGCATACCACCCGCCAACAGCACTAGCATGATCAATGCACACCACAGTAACAACCGGTGGTAAAGGGGTGAGCGAAGTCGTTTCATCATCAAAATCAAGGCCCTTTGATGAACTGCCCTGTCAGCGCAACAGGAAGTTCACGCTTGGCCTCAGACGATAAAAAGCGGGTTTGCGTTGAGTCACCTGATGGCTCTTCCAAAACAATCTCTTCGATGAACCGCCCCCCTGACACTTGAATGAGCCGAACATGCTGCAACAACTGTGCATGCTTTGGCACAAGCGTTAACACCCACTTGGAAACACTGCCATGGGCACGCACATCAAAATTGTCAAGAAGCCCCACCACTTGGGCACCCAACATTGAACGCATCACACGACTGACTTGTGCGAGTGCGGGGTTTGAGGCAGAAGCCTGCTCGCGTCTTTCGCCACTTGGCAAAATTTCAACCATTTTTGCTTCACCCAACCAGTACCCCATCTTCAACGGTTCTTCTATCAACCAAAATATGCCTTCCTGGCGTGAAAAGACCATTCGGCCGCGACTGATCAAGGGCCGATGGAGTGCTGACATCTTTTTTGTTTGCACAAAATCAGCTTGCACCACCGGGTGCTGCTCAATTTGCGCGGCAATGGAAGACAACAATTCATTTGTTGCTGCCAACGCAGGCCTGCAGGACATCACCACACAGCAAAGTAAAAATTGCAGGCGAGTCATACCGTCCCCCACAAGCGGCTGAGCTCTTCGTGAACAACAGGTGGCGACAACAGCTGCAACTCACCCGAGGTAGCATCAACTGCAACTTGTATGGATTCGCCCTTGGTCAAGCGTTCACCACACAGCTTGTCTTTGACTTCATAGCTGATTTTGAGACGGTTTTCATACTCCACCAAGGTGGCTGTCACACATAACAACTGCCCAAAACGCGCAGGTCGGATGTATTTCAGTTGACATGAAACGACAGGCCAGGCATAGCCAGACGCTTTCATCTCAGGGTAGTCGTAGTTGAATAAACGCAACAGCGCACATCGGGCAACTTCAAAGTACTTGATGTAGTGCCCATGCCACACGACGTGCATGACATCGACATCGTGAAATGGCACCTCCACCTCAACGGTTGCACGCAATGATTTCATGAAATAGACGCTTTCTCAGCCTGCTGCTGGTGAACTGTTTGCCTAGGTTGCCAAAAGTCAAAGAAGTTAAACCATTGCAAAGGCGTAGCAGCTGCATGTATCGCCAGCCGATCGGCATACCGTTGAACCCATGTCTGCACGTCTTTCGTTCTGGCACCTCTGCGCAGTTCGATCTTTTCAGCAAACTTTTCAAACACAATGTTGTATTGGTCGTTTTTTTTCACACAAAAAAAGAGGTATACAGGACATTCCAAAAGACTTGCCAAAAGAATGGGACCCTGTGCAAAGAGAGCTTGCTCACCCAAAAAGTTCGCTGCAACCACGCGACCACTTGCACCTGTTGGTGTCCGATCCCCCACAATGGCGACCCATTCGCCTTGATCGATTTTTTCTTTCAACACAATGGCTGTACCGGGATCTATCGCATCAACCTCAAATTGGTTTTGCTTGAAGTGCTCACCCGTTGATTGCATGATTTCTTGAAATCTTTGTGCATGGGTGGTGTTGACAACTGCATGGATGGTGAGATTGTGTTGGTGCAAAGCCAAAGCTCGCATCACCTCTAAATTACCCAAATGTGATCCAATCAGTAACGCGCCTCGCCTGCTTTCGATCAATGCATCAAGGTCACTTTGATTTTCAAAGACGCGCTCACGCCATATTGGGTTGGAATCCCATGCTGAAAATTTGTCCATGGCGGACTCCGCAAATGCATGCATATGGCAGTAGCTGTCATACCAACTCGGCTCTGGTGCCCCATTGCGATTAAAAACGCGTTGTAAAAACTGGCGCGATGCTGATCGAGATTTGGGCGAAGTGATGAAGTAATAGGCCACAACAACATGCAACAACCATGCTGTCACCTGCGGTCCTAAACATCTGTGCGATTGCACGAAAAAACGCATACCCACCACACTTCCCCGCTCTTTCATTGTGGCCCAATGTGCGGATTGAAAGGCTGTCAGCTTTGAGTGAATCAGAGCGGGCAATCGGCGCAGCATGCCGAAAAACAAGCGCGCGTGCATGCTTGAAATCGACAAGTTATCTTTCAACATTCTGAAATGCGACAGCCCATCTTCTGGATAAACAACGGGCGTCGGTATGTTTTCCACCTCAACGCCTTGCCATGCCAAGCGAACCACAATTTCGGTATCAAATGCCATGCGATAGGGCAATTGAACCTTCCCCATCAATGACACCGTTGGCTCAAGCGGGTACACCCTAAATCCACACATCGAGTCTTTGATGTCGAAAGACAACGTTTCTATCCAGACCCAGAGGTGTGAAAAATACCGACCGTACAAACGACCTTTGGGAACAGTTGCGTCATAAATTGGCTGACCACAAACAATGGCTGCAGGATGACCAGCTGCAACCGCCATGAATTTGGACACATCTTGGATTGCATGTTGACCATCCGCATCAATTTGCAACGCGTGTGTGAACCCATCCGCGTAGGCTGTTTTAAAACCCCGCATCACTGCAGCCCCTTTGCCTTGATTAACAGGCAAATACACGACTCGGATTAGTGGATGTCTCAGCTGTAGTGCATGGAGGATATTCTTTGTGAATTGATCGCTGCCATCATCAACAACGTAAATGACATAACCGAGCGCCACCAAGTCTGCTGTCATTTTTTCAAAGATGGCGCCATGGTTATAAATCGGGATGACAATGCAGGCCTTGAAGCTCATAGTACTGACTTCCAGAGCAAACGGCCGCTCGAAAATATTTTTGCACCGTCTTGATAAACAAATGCCAACTTATTTTTTTCTGCATGCCATGTCAAGTTCAGATCGAGCTTTGTGTCGGGCAAAACAAGTGCTTGGAATTTGATTTGTTCAAGCCCCGCAAACCCAACTTTGGATAGTTCAAAAAATTGGCGAGACAAACATTCAACCCAATGAATTTGCACCACCCCTGGTAGCACGCCAAAGCCTGGAAAATGCCCCTCGAAACAACGCATGTCGCTGCTGATATCAAGGAACAGATTGACCCAGCCTTTGCGATGATCAATGACTTTGATTTGCCACAACGGCATCCAATGTTTATCGGACTGCATGTGAAAACAATCCTTGAAGATCTTGGTTGACCAATTTGCCTCTGTCGTTCAAAGGCAAGACCTGCGTGAATCGCCAACGTTTGGGAATCAACACTTGCTCAAAATGCAAGGCCAAATGCTTTTTTAGCAATTGAATGAAGTTTCTTCGCCCTAAACAAGTCAACTGTTGACGACCGTCGGTGGTCAAAAGAACGACAGCACCCAAGGTTTGCCTTGTGCTCGTCAGGAGCACCACTACGGCAGCATCTACAGACGGGTGCTCGGACAAACGGGTTTCCATGTCTGGTAGAAACAACCGTTTTTCTTCAATTTTGACAGTTCGATCCAGCCGCCCCTTCAAGACAAACCGTTGGTCTGCCATGATTTCCACAGCATCCTCCATGCGCAAGCCATGTGCATGCCCCACCAAGGGTGAATTCACTATCAGCGCCTGTGATGTATCGGCCTGGACATGTATGCCCTTGAAGGGTTGCCACATTTGACTTTGCACCTGACACCGCCAAGCAATGACGCCCGTTTCACTGCTGCCGAATATTTCAGTTGGTGCTCTGCCCATTTCCACTTGCCAGATGCTTGCAGTTTGTTCGGTCAAAGGGCCGCCTGCCGAAAGAATCATGCGCGGGCGATGTGTCAGGCTTCTAAGTGACACCATTTCTGGCCACCGCGACAATTGCGATGGCGAAGAGACCATCACACTCTCCCCTAGTACGGCCATTCTCGACAACATCATGTGAGGTTGTGTGCAGGTTTGGTTGTCGGTCGGTCTCCCAGAGGCAAGAGGCCAAAAAATTCTGAAGGTCAAACCATACAAATGGTGATGCGGTGCAGTTCCGAAAAATCCACATCCTTCAATCAAATGTCCGAATTGGTTTTCAAGTACATCCATTTCAGCCTCAAACTGAGCGAGGCTTTTTGTGATGGCCTTAGGTTTACCCGTGCTACCCGATGTGAACAACACCATGCTCTGAATGCTTGGATCAAGCTTGTGAAGTTCTGATGGTTCATCTCCTGGCGCAAAGTCAACAACTGCATCTATTTCTGATTGCAAAAGACTCAATGTTCCTGGTTGAACATTCGGGGGGATGATGACCACCTTGTGCGCATGCAACAACCCCATCAATTGCGCTGCGAAGTTCAGTGGCTCTTTCGAAGTGAGCAACCATTTGGTTGCCTTGCTTTTTGAAAAATCAGACGCATAGCGCGCAACTCGGTTATGAAAAGTTTTCCATGTCACCACCTGCTGATCATCGAAACCAACCGGATGGTCTTGCGCCCTGCCGGTCACCAAAAGTTGATGCAAGGGTATGAAATTTGACATGTTCATGCATTTAGCCGCTCTGGGCGTAGGTAAGTACGCAGCGCCCATTCACCCACAAACAGGAACGCCATCAAAACATACGCGATCAAACCGTTATAAAGCGCCCATGTCTCCTGCGTGGCGTAAATGGCCGTCCACCACGACACGCATGTATTTGCCGCCAAAAAGCAACACCACACCTGCGTCACGCGTCTGGTATAGGTAACACCAGAGGCCGGCAAGTCAGGCTCCTTCAAGCGCGCAAATCTCTCAACCATGCTTTGTGAGGCACTCAATGACCGTACAAATAAGATCAACGCACCGAAGTTCATCAGAACAGGAAATAACCGAACCAGTATTTCGCTGTTGGTCAAGGCTGCCGAGAGAGCCAGCAAAAACAAAGCTAGCAATACACCTCGATCCATCCACCTCATTTCACCGATCAACTTGCGCGCATCATGGCGGCGACGGATCGCCAGGTTGAGCAACAGCAATACACCCACAATGCGAGGCGAGCCCCAGTGCAATCCGGCATAGATCGTCAGCGGGTACATGACCCATGCTGCCGTCTGTAACACCATATGCCGCAAACGTTGCGCATTTGCCATTTAAGCGACTTTTAGTTGTTGGATCATCTCAATGACATCATGCACAGTTCGAACGTTTTTGAACTCATCTGGCTTGATGCGTTTCCCCGTCATCTCTTGCACCTTGATGGCCAGATCCACCGCATCGATGCTGTCTAGATCCAGATCCGTGAACAGATGCGCCTCCATCTGCACTTTCTGAGGATCTATTTCGAATGCCTCGAATAAAATTTCTCGTAAACGCGCCAGAATTTCTTGGGTTTCCATAGCTGTCCTAAGGGGTTACTGATTTTTTGTCGCATGAACCAATTCAGTCAATGAATTGACCGAGCGAAAATATTTCTGGTTTTCAGTGCTGCTGGCTTCTAACTGAATTTGGTATTTCTTTCTCAGCGCTACCCCTAGCTCTAGCGCATCGATAGAGTCCAAGCCGATACCATCGTTGCCAAAAAGCAATGCGTCATCCAATAGGTCATCAGGGGTGAGATCTTCTAATTCCAATGCTGTGATGATCAACACTTTGATTTCATGTTTCAGCTTGTTTAATGTATCCATGGTGTTTCATTTGTTTTGTAAAAAAATCTTCAAATGCAGTCGTGAGTCGTCTTGCTTGTAATGGGGAATCCTTTTCGCTGTCTATCAATGCCGAGGTAAGTACTGGCTCTAGCACTTGGATTTGCAAGGTGAATTGCGAGCTTGGAATTTGGTACCACGGGGAACCTTTTGTCAGCGTGCTGGGGTCGCAATGGATAAGTACTGGTAAAAATGTTTGCTTGCTTTTCATGGCGATGTACGCTGCACCGCGTTGAAAATGCAGGGCCTGCCCTGGCACCGTTCGGGTCCCTTCAGGAAAAATGATCAAAGGACGTGGCTGCTTCATGTCCTCTACGCATGCATCAATGACACGTTCTGGCTGGGCATTGCTGATATAGGCCGCTGCTCTCACCACGCCTGCAAAAAAAATATTTTTCCAAACCGCCTGCTTAACAACGCAGCTGGCATTGGGTATCAATGCCAAAAGCGCCACCACATCTATCAATGTTGGATGATTGGCAAGAATTAGCTGACCACCACAATTTTTCAGTCTTTCTCGACCGATCACTTCAAATCGCATCAATCCTGACGTCTGTGCAGCCCACATAAACATCGCAAAGCTTTTGTGAATGCACCATCTGGCTTTGATGAATCGTGTCTGTTTTGGCAATAGATACAAAAGCGGAAATACCAACAACGACAGTACAAGTGCGCCTACGCCAAAAAAGATGAATCCAAGAGCTGTTGCGCATATTCGCCATGGGTAATGATTCACGCTGAATGACTTCATCGATAGCTCCATGCGAACTCTCGACCTCCGGTTGCCAAGCGTCCATGAGAGCGGTCTGTCCAAGCACGTGCAAATGCAATAGATGCACACGGAATGTCGATGGTTTGGTCACGACTTGTCGAGACTGATAGGCATACTTCGCTTCGATCATCTGCGGGGGCGCCATGCAACAACATGGCGACGGCATGCAAGGGCGTTGTTTGCCCGTCTTCGGTTTGCCCATATATGGGCGATATGGGTTCATCTGCATATGCAAACAACACGGGCACATTCGACTGTGTCGCTTGCATGGAGGCTTCCAGCAACCCCATTTCAAAAGTGTTTACCCCTGCAGATACAGCGCTTGATGGCGCGTGGTTCGCTGTCGCGATAGAAAATACACCTGACGTCGAATTGAGAACTGCTAGGCTAAAGCCCATGGGTGACACATCGTCACCCGCCGCGATTTGATTCAGCAATTCGGTCGTGCGATCTAGCTCCCCGTGCCTTGATGCATAAACGATTTGAAACTTCTGGCTGTTTTTGATGCACTCGTACATCACACCCAAGCTGATTTTGGCCAAGCGACTTAACCTTCTTCGTTGCAAAACATCTACATAGGAAATTTGAAAAGGTGCGCCGTCCGTTTCTGCCTCATAGACAACACATGTACTGACATAAATGGACCACTCGAGTTGGCAGCTATGGTTTTCTGAAGGCGTTGAATCGATCATTGCTTTATGTTCGTACTGTTTTCGTATTAATTTGGCTTGCGACTATTTTATGTAGCTATTTAGTATTGTAAACAGGAAATTATTGCGTCAATAAGCATTGATTAAACGCAGTTACGCCTGCCGAACAAACTGAACGCGTGGACGGCGGGTCTCGATTGAGATGTCTGGGAGAAAGAAAAAAAATGCCCACGTAACAGTGGGCACTTTCGCGCGAGAGCGCATGAGAAATGGCGGAGTGGACGGGGCTCGAACCCGCGACCCCCGGCGTGACAGGCCGGTATTCTAACCAACTGAACTACCACTCCGCGTGGTTGCTGCGTTTGCTTTGTGCTTGTGACACAAAACCAAGTGCAGCACAACTTGGCGACCCTACGGGGATTCGAACCCCGGTACTCACCGTGAAAGGGTGATGTCCTAGGCCTCTAGACGATAGGGTCAAAACCTGTGGACTAAACCAACTCGCCGCCTCGTTTGGTGGAGGTAAGAGGGATCGAACCGCTGACCTCTTGCATGCCATGCCAGAGCTCTCCCAGATG
>JACCDH010511139.1_pt1 | contig 20625 bp, 20 predicted proteins | sample 7442481 | NCBI WGS metagenome assembly JACCDH01 (sample SAMN15323433, study PRJNA562643) | freshwater metagenome | isolation source: river surface water | place: USA:Blue River Watershed | collected 2017-08-15 | reverse complement strand
CTGGTGCTTCCACCGGCAGCCGAGAAGCCATTGAGCTGCGTGACGGCGACAAGAGCCGCTACCTTGGCAAAGGCGTGTTGAAAGCGGTTGAGCACATCAACACCGAAATCTCTGAAGCCATTTTGGGCTTGGACGCTTCTGAGCAAGCCTTCCTCGACAAGACCTTGATCGACCTCGACGGTACAGAAAACAAAAGCCGCCTAGGCGCCAACGCTCTGCTGGCTGTGTCGATGGCTGTAGCACGTGCTGCGGCTGAAGAGTCTGGCTTGCCTTTGTACCGTTACTTCGGTGGCATGAATGGCAACCAATTGCCTGTGCCCATGATGAACGTCATCAACGGTGGCGCACACGCCAACAACAACTTGGACTTGCAAGAGTTCATGATCATCCCAGTGGGCGCCCCCACCTTCCGCGAAGCCGTGCGTTACGGCGCAGAAGTGTTCCACGCCTTGAAGAAAATCATCCACGACAAAGGCATGAGCATTGCCGTGGGCGACGAAGGTGGCTTTGCTCCGAACGTCACCAGTCACGAAGCGGCCATTCAAATAATCTTGGACGCGATTGCGGCTGCAGGTTACACCGCGGGTGAACAAATTGCCATCGGCTTGGACTGTGCTGCGAGCGAGTTCTACAAAGACGGTAAGTACCACTTGTCTGGCGAAGGCTTGCAATTGACGGCTCAACAATGGACCGACATGCTCGCTGCTTGGTGCGACAAGTACCCCATCATCAGCATTGAAGACGGCATGGCCGAGGGCGACTGGGACGGCTGGAAAGTGTTGACCGACCGTTTGGCCAAGAAAGTGCAAATCGTGGGTGACGACTTGTTCGTGACCAACACCAAAATCTTCAAAGAAGGTATCGACAAAGGCATCGCCAATTCGATCCTCATCAAGATCAACCAAATCGGCACCTTGACCGAAACCTTTGAAGCCATCGAAATGGCCAAGCGTGCTGGCTATACCGCAGTCATTTCTCACCGCTCTGGCGAAACCGAAGACAGCACCATTGCCGACATCGCTGTGGGCTTGAACGCCGGGCAAATCAAAACAGGTTCGATGAGCCGCTCTGACCGTATGGCCAAGTACAACCAACTCTTGCGCATCGAAGAAGACTTGGGCGATGTGGCGCTGTACCCAGGCCGTTCTGCCTTCTACAACTTGCGTTAATCGCTCGTGATGTTGCGACCACTCCACCTCGTGCTGATTGCCCTGCTGCTTGTGCTGCAGGGCCAGCTGTGGTTTGGTCGTGGCAGCATCCCTGACGTGATACGCTTACGTCAGACCCTGAATGACCAAAAGCAGCAAAACGCTGCCTCGCAACTGGCCAACGATCGCCTCAGCGCTGAACTCCACGACCTCAAAGACGGTCTGGAAATGGTCGAAGAGCGTGCCCGCTCTGAAATCGGCATGGTCAAGCCGAACGAAGTCTTCGTGCAAATCGCGAAGTGACCGAACTCTTTTTCTCGACCGCATTCACCCTCTGGGGCCTCGACACTTCTTGGCTTGAACTCATCGCCGCGCTGCTGGCCTTCGCGATGATTCTGTGCAATATCGTCGAGCTGCATTGGGGTTGGCCTTTGGCGGCCATCAGCTCGGTGATGTATTTCTTTTTGTTTTGGAGCCAACGCCTGTATGGCGACGCCCTACTGCAAGTTCTATTCGTCGTTATAGCACTGTGGGGCTGGTCGGTATGGTTGCGTGGCGTGGAAGGTGCGCCCTTGCCCGTGACTCGCATGCCGATACGACAGCGCTTGGCCCTGACTTGGATAGGCGCTCTGCTTTGGCTGGCGACTGGCAGCGTGCTGCTGAACTTCACCGACACCGATGTGCCTTGGTGGGATGCCTTTCCCACCGCCATCAGCTTGATCGGCCAATACTTGCTGGCGTACAAACGTCTTGAAAACTGGGCCGTTTGGATCCTCGTCAACATCGTGGCCGCTGGCCTTTTTGCGTGGAAGGGGCTGTGGCTCACTACCCTGCTCTACCTCGTGTTCATCGTCTTGAGTGCTGTCGGGTGGCGCACTTGGGTTCAGCACCTTAATGAGCAAGATACATGAGAATTGCCCTCCTCGGCGCTGAGAGCACAGGTAAATCACAACTGGCTTTGGCCTTGGGCGCACGTTTGCAGCAATCAGGTTTAGCCGTGTATCGCGTGGACGAATACCTGCGTGAATGGTGTGACACCCACAAGCGCACACCGCGCCAAGACGAACAACAGCACATTATTGAAACGCAAATCTCACGGGTACTGAGTGCGCCTACAGATGCTGTGGTAATTGCCGACACCACGCCATTGATGACAGCCGTGTATAGCCAGATGCTCTTCAATGACGACAGCTTGAATGCCCTAGCCTTGGCACATCAAGCCATGTATGACGTCACGCTACTGACTGGTTTAGATTTACCTTGGGTCAGTGATGGTCTGCAACGCGATGGTCCCCATGTGCGCGAGCCCGTTGACCAACGCGTGCGTCACATGCTCGGGCTAGCAGGACTGCCCTATCAAGTGGTGTACGGTCTAGGCGAGCAGCGCTTAGAAAACGCGTTGTTTTGCATCGGTCGCCAAGACCCGGATTGGGCCAAACAGCTAGAGCGGCCCGAGCCCCCCACACGCTGGAGCGGCCCCTGTGAGACCTGCGGCGACGGCGACTGTGAACACCGTTTATTCACCAGTCTCATCAAAAACTAAGCTGCTCAGTGCAGCGATGAAGGTGCAGGGGGTTGCGCCTCGGTACTGGTAAAGATGTGCGCGGCATCCACTGCGTCATAACGGTATTGCTGTCCGCAAAAATCACAACCCACTTCCACATGGCTGCGCTCGGCCAAGATGCTCTCTACCTCTTCGGTGCCCAAGCTGCGAATCATGTTGCTCACACGCTCGCGACTGCATGAGCAAGCAAACTTCGGATTCAAAGGCTCAAAGCGAATGAGCTTCTCCTCCCAAAACAAGCGATGCAAAATGGTCTCTGCATCGAGGTTGAGCAATTCATCCGGCGTCAAGCTGGCTGCCAAGATGGAGATACGGTTGTAATCTTCGCTCAACCCAATACCGTCCTCGTCACCCATGCTGGCTTGCGCTGCCAAATTGGCTTCACCTTTCACGGGCAAGCGCTGAATGAGTAAACCCGCAGCGGTGGTGTCATTGGCAGCCAATACCAAGGTGGTGTCGAGTTGCTCGCTTTGCAGCATGTAGTGCTGCAACACATCGCTGAATTTATCCAGTTTGTTGCGTTGGTCGTCAAACAAAGGCACCACGCCCTGGTACGGTTGCTGACCCGGCATTTTGTTAAGCGGGTCAAGGGTGATGGCACACTTGCCTTCGTTGTTCACGTTGACCATCTCAGGCAAGGTGCTGGCGTCGCCCAACTCACCCACCACTTTGGCGGTGGCGCGTAGGCTGAGATCGGGTTGCACCTCGACCACGGCGAGTTTCAAAGGGCCGTCGCCAAAAATTTGCATCACCAAAGCACCATTGAATTTGATGTTTGACTGCATCAACACCGACGCTGCGGTCATCTCACCCAAGAGGTGGCGAACCGCTTCGGGATAAGCGCCCGTTTCGGCATTGGCGGCGCGGCGCTTGAGCACCTCTTGCCACACATCGGTGAGCTGCACCAACATGCCACGCACGGGCAAACCATCGAACAGAAATTTATGCAGTTGAGACATCAAGCAATCTTTTTTAAACCCGCTTTGAAGCGGTTTTTGTTGGCCACATAGTGCTGCGCACTGCGGCGCAACCCTTCAATTTGTTCAGGTGTGAGTTCACGCACCACTTTGGCAGGGCTACCCAAAATCATGGAACCATCAGGAAACTCTTTGCCTTCGGTCACGAGCGAACCCGCACCCACCAAACAGTTTTTGCCAATTTTCGCGCCATTCAACACCACAGCACCAATACCGATGAGTGACTCATCGCCAATCGTGCAGCCATGCAGTTGCACCATGTGGCCGACCGTCACATGCTTGCCAATGGTGAGCGGAATGCCCACATCGGCGTGCAACACGCTGCCGTCTTGGATGTTGGTACCTTCGCCAATGCGAATGGTGGCTGTGTCGCCACGCACCACTGAGCTGAACCACACACTGCTGTCAGGAGCCATGTGCACATCTCCCACCACTTGCGCGTTGTCAGCCACCCAAGCGGAATCCGCCATGTGTGGGGTCAAGTCATCGAGTTGGTAAACGGCCATGGAAGTCTCCTTGCAAATGTGTTTTCCTACAATTGTAGGGATGTCGATTCGCCAACACGCCCTAGACGCCCTGAGCATTTGCCACCCACGAGACAAAGTGGCAGCCGTCCAAACACTTTGGGCCAATCAAGACCATCTGTCCCTCTCACCCAGCGAGGTATTGAACCCCTCTGCGTCACTGCCCGGGCGCCCCGAACGACCACGGCTGTTACCGCCCAAAGACGTGCCCACCCGCACCCCCTTTACCCCTGAAGGTCTGGCTGCACTGATTCATGCGGTGTGCCACATCGAATTCAATGCCATCAACTTAGGGCTCGATGCGGTGTGGCGTTTTGAGGGAATGCCCGAGACGTTTTACCAAGACTGGTTGCGCGTGGCACATGAAGAGGCCTATCACTTTTCGATCCTGCACGACTTGCTCAACGAACTTGGCTATCAATATGGCGATTTTGATGCCCATGATGGCCTGTGGCACATGTGCAAGAAAACGGCAGACGATGTCCTAGCACGCATGGCATTGGTACCTCGCACCCTTGAAGCGCGCGGGCTGGATGCAACACCTTTGATTCAAACCAAGCTGCGCAAAGCTGCCACCCCCGGTGCGCTCAAAGCGGTTCAATTGCTTGACATCATCTTGCGCGACGAAGTGGGCCATGTGGCGATTGGCAACCACTGGTACCGCTGGTTGTGCGAGCAACGCAAGCTCGACCCCGTGTCGCTGTATGGCGAATTGGTACAGCGCTACGAAGCCCCCAAACTTCGCCCGCCTTTCAACAAAGAAGCTCGCAAACGAGCGGGCTTCACAGAGACTGAGTTGAGCTACTTGCTGGGCAGTTGAGTGAATGGCTCAATCGTCACCCACGTGGGTGATGTTGGCCGTGCAAACTCTTCAAACGTTCACGCGCAATGTGCGTGTAAATGGTGGTGGTCGAAATATCGGCGTGCCCCAAAAGCATTTGGACCGCACGCAAATCGGCACCGTGATTGAGCAAATGCGTGGCAAACGCATGGCGCAGCGTGTGCGGTGAAATCGGCACATGAATTTGCGCTTGCAAAGCGTAGCGCTTGATGAGCTGCCAAAACATGGCACGCGTCATGGCTTCGCCCGCATGTTTGCCACGCACCGTCACAAACAAAGCTTCGGTTTGATGCCCGGCTAGCAACGCGGGACGCGCCTCGTTCAAGTAACGCTGCAACCAATCACGCGCCACTTCGCCAAACGGCACCAAACGCTCCTTGCTGCCCTTGCCCATGATGCGCAGCACGCCATCGTTCAAGCTGACATGCAAAGTTTTCAAATCGACCAGCTCGCTGACACGCAAACCGCTGGCGTACATCAACTCAAACATAGTCCGATCACGCATACCCAACCCTGTCGACACATCAGGCGCGTTGAGCAAACTCTCCACTTGCGCCTCGGTCAAGCTCTTGGGCGCACGCACGGGTTGCTTGGCCGTGAGTAACTTCAACGTGGGGTCGGCCACCAACATGCGCTCGCGCAAGGCCCAACGGTAAAACCGTTTGAATACCGTCAAACGCCGATTGGCACTGGTGGCTTTGGTCTCGGCATGGCGGTGCGCAAAGTACTGCTGTAAATCTGATTCTTGCGCCGCCAGCAAATACGTGCCCTGCGCGTTCAGCCAAGCGGACAGCAAATTCAAATCTCGCCGATAGGCCGCTAAGCTGTTGGGTGCCAAGCCGTGCTCGAGCCACAAGGCGTCGATGAAGATGTCGATATTGGCGTCAGGCGCTGCAACTTGAAGAGGCGTGGGATGTGTCATGCGAGCGTCAATCGTAAACGCTGACGACGCAGTGGGCGCTCCGACTGCGGTTATTCTCAGCAGGTGAATTACGCCCAACTTCTCTTTCCCGACTTCTCACTCATCCTTTGTGGCTATTTGGTCTGCCGCTACACCGCCCTCGACCGCGGCGTGTGGGAGCCTGTGGAACGCCTGGTGTATTACTTTTTATTTCCTGTACTGCTCTTTTATTCGATTGTGCGCACGCCCTTGGATTTGATCGCTGCCTCCCACCTGATCATGGCAGGGTTGATCTTGGGATTTAGCAGCATTGCGCTTGCTTACATACTGCCCAAACTGCCTTTCTTGCGCGCACACATCGCCCCCCGTCTGCATGCAGCCAGCGCACAGGTTGGATTTCGCTTCAACTCTTTCATCGCTTTGGCTTTGGCCGAACGTATCGCAGGCCCTCAGGGCTTATTGCTGATTGCGGTGCTCATTGGTGTGTGCGTACCCATGTTCAATGTGGCCGCGGTTTGGCCCATGGCCAAGCATGCACAAAGCCACTTCGGTCGCGAACTCATCCGCAATCCACTCATCTTGGCCACGGCCTCAGGCCTGCTGGCCAATATGGCTGGTCTGCACATCCCCATATGGACCGAACCCACGCTGCAACGGATTGGCTCAGCATCACTGGCCTTGGGTTTGCTCGCTGCAGGTGCTGGCATGGAGTTGGGACATTTGATGAAAGCCAAGGTATTGGCCGTTTCACTGCTCACCATCCGACACCTCTTCACCCCCCTGTTGGCTTGCCTGCTGGCTTTCGCCTTTGGCTTAGACGAGACACAAACCACGGTGCTACTGGCCTTCTCAGCTTTGCCCACAGCCTCCAGCTGCTATGTCTTGGCGGCCCGAATGGGCTACAACGGCGCATTTGTGGCAGGTTTGGTCACGCTGTCGACCCTGCTAGGCATGCTGAGCCTGCCCTTTGCTTTGGGAATTTTGCGATAAGTACCTCCTATTTCGTGGCATAATCACGCGTTTTGCGGAAAGTGCGCCGAAATAGGTCGACGTGGCTACCGCAGCTGCTCAAGGAAAAAGCGATGAAAGAAGGCATTCACCCCAACTACCGTGAAATCTGTTTCATGGACATGTCTAACGGTTTCAAATTTGTGACACGCTCATGCGCCAACACAAAAGAAATGATCACCATGGAAGACGGTCGCGAATTGCCGTTGTACAAATTGGATACGACCAGCGAATCACACCCCTTCTACACAGGTACACAAAAGTCTGTTGACAACATGGGTGGCCGCGTCGAGCGCTTCCGCAACAAGTACGGCAAGACGATTGCCAAATAAGCCACACGCTTATTTCAAACAAGGCAGCCCGGCCCTCCGCGCTGCCTTTTTTATTTAAAAAGCTGTGACCCAACCCACGCCTGCCATCGTTCCTCAAAGTGCTGTGCGCCGCTTGCCGCGCGTGGCGCTGTGGCTGTTTTGCGCTGCGTATGTGCTGCCTGGCTTATTTGGCCGTGAACCTTGGAAAGGCAACGAGTTCACTGCCTTTGGTCACATGCTGGCCTTGGCAGAAGGAACCAGTGACTGGTTCAATCCCAGCGTGTGGGGTCAAGCCCCCGCATTAGACGCACTGCTGCCTTATTGGCTGGGTGCGTGGGCGATTTTGATAGCACCTGAGTGGTTGTCTGCAGGGCTTGCAGCCCGAATTCCTTTTGCCATGCTGCTGGGCTTGACCTTGGCGGCCACTTGGCACGGCGTGTACTACCTCGCTTTGAGCCCACAAGCGCAACCTGTTCCCTTTGCATTTGGCGGCGAAGCCAAACCCAAAGACTATGCCCGCACGATTGCCGATGGCGGCGTCTTGGCACTCATTGCTTGCTTGGGCCTCACACTGTTGTCGCACGAGGCAAGCCCCATCTTGACGCAACTGGCTTTTGTGAGCTGCGCTTTTTATGGCATCGCTGCTCTGCCTTATCACCCACGCTATAGCCTAGTCGCTTTGAGCATTGCGTTACTTGGACTTTGCCTCAGCGGCGCTCCTAGCTTTGCGGTGTTGATGGCCGTCGGCAGCGGTCTCTTGTGCTTGTTAGACCGTCAAAGCACCTCGGCACAAACAGGCCGTCAGCACGCATTGTGGTTACTTTTGATGGGCTGTGCAGTGGCAGCACTAGCCACAGCACTTAGCGCTTGGCATTGGCGCTTAGTGCCCATTCACAACGATTGGGAAACTTGGCGCGGGCTGTTGCGCCTTTTGGCGTGGTTCACCTGGCCCGCATGGCCTCTGGCGCTATGGACGCTTTGGCGTTGGCGTCGCCAATGGGCATCCTTGCATTGGAGCCGCCACTTGGTATTGCCATTGTGGTTTGCTGGACTGACTGTCTCCACCACATTACTCACCAAAGCATCCAGCCAGCAAACGCTTTTGTTGGCTTTACCCGCGTTCGCCACCCTAGCTGCTTTTGCACTGCCCACGCTCAGGCGCAGCGTGGCTGCTTTGATTGACTGGTTCACATTGCTCTTTTTCACGACCTGCGCTTTGGCCATTTGGGTGGTGTGGATCGCCATGCAAACCGGCTGGCCGGCCAAACCTGCGGCCAATGTGGCTCGCTTGTTACCCGGTTTTGAACCAAGCTTTGGATGGCTGGCATTCGTTGTAGCGCTCGCTGCAACGACTGTGTGGGGATGGTTGGTCGTGTGGCGAACAGCGAAGCATCGCCATGCCTTATGGAAGAGTTTGGTTCTACCTGCTGGCGGCGCAGCCTTGTGTTGGCTATTGCTACTCACTCTGTGGCTGCCGCTGCTCGATTTTGCGCGTAGCTACAAACCTTGGGTTCAGCAAATTCAAAGCGTCATGGCTAAACAGAGTGTGAACGAAACGCGAAACGTATGCATGCTAAGTTACGGCCTAGGCGTTGGCCAAATGACGGCCTTCCACTACCACGGTGGCTTTGATGTGAAAGCGTTGGAGATGACGCCGATTGAGCAGCAACGCACGTGCCCATGGCTGTTGGTTGACAACGATTTACGCCCTGATTTAAGTCAGGTTGTGAAACTGAATGATTGGGTACGCGTACGCACCATTCGCCGCCCATCAGACAACAACGAAGACGTGACGCTTTACCACCGCCGTCAGCCTTGACACACCGATGAGCAGCGAACGCGCCACCATCATGCGGCACGCCGGCACGGTGATGGTCGGGCAACTCGCCGTCATGGCTTTCAGTATCACTGACACATTGGTGGCAGGACACTTTGCCGACACAGCACTCGCGGCATTGGCCGTGGCTTCAGCCACCTACGTCACTGTGCACATCTCGTTGATGGGCATGCTGCAAGCCCTACTGCCTGTTTGGGCTGAACTGCATGGCGCACAACGTCATGCCGAGGTAGGTCGATCAGTTCGACAGGCTTTGTACTTGTGCGCCATCACCGCCAGCCTTGGTATGTGGGCACTGCTCTGCCCTGACTTGTTGCTCAACTGGACGCAAGTCCCAACAGGTTTACAAGCTGAGGTTCGAGGCTATCTGAACATTGTCGCTTTTGGCTTACCCGCTTCATTGTTATTTCGCATGTACAGCACGCTGAATCAAAGCTTGGGCAAACCCAAGTTGGTGACGTGGGTGCAAGTCGGAGCCTTGATGGTCAAAATTCCTCTGTCCATCGTTTTAGTCTTGGGCATTCCAAATGTTCTACCACCCATGGGCTTGGCTGGCTGTGCATGGGCTACCTTGGTTGTGATGCTCCTCATGCTTGGCTTGGCTGCTTGGTTGCTGCGCACCCAAGACTTCTACAAGCCTTATCGCATCTGGGTGGCCATGGAAAAACCACATCCCCCCACCTTACTACGCTTCGTACGCTTAGGCCTACCCAGTGGCTTGGCCATTGGCGTAGAGGTCACGTCCTTCACTCTGATGTCGTTGTTCATTGCACGCCTAGGCGTGGTGGCCACCGCAAGCCATCAAATCGTGTCCAACATGACGGCTGTGCTGTACATGATCCCTTTGTCTCTCTCCATCGCCAGCAGTTCTCGTGTGAGCTATTGGATAGGTGCAGGACAAATAGACCGTGCGCGACAAGCACTGCGAACAGGCCTGAGCTTGGTGCTCTTACTCAGCCTGACTATGGCGGGATTGATTGGCTGGCAGCATCAAGCCATTGCACAGTTTTATATCCAATCCGCGGAAGTGGCGGCATTGGCTGCCACATTGCTTTTGTGGTTGATGCTGTATCACGTGGCCGATGCAGTGCAAGTGTTTTGTGTGTTCACGCTGCGTTGCTATGGCATCACGGTGCTGCCGCTCATCACTTACACGGTGTTGCTATGGGGCTTAGGTTTGGCGGGCGGATATGTGGTCGCTTATGGTCCAGGCATCGATCTATCGTGTCTGACATGGCTCACGTCGCAGTCACCGATTGCGTTTTGGCAAACCGGCAGCTTGGCTTTGTACGTGACCACCGGTGTTTTATTGCCCGTGTTGTGGCGCGCAGCCTACCGTCGGACACAACACACACACGTCGCAGACTGACGTGTATCGCCTTATGCCACCAATGTATCGGCAATGCGCTTGGCGCAGGCATTGGCTTGCGCTTCATTACGCGCCTCCACCATCACACGCACCAAAGGCTCGGTACCACTGGCGCGAATCAGCACACGGCCTGTGTCACCCAACTCGACTTCAGCTTTTTGCACTTCTTCTTTCATACGTGCATTCGATTGCCAGTCTTGACCGGGACGCAAACGCACGTTGATGAGCGTTTGTGGAAACAGCGTCACCTCGTTGAGCAACTCAGCCATTGCTTTGCCGCTGCGCACGCACGTTTGCAACACTTGCAAAGCGCTCACCAAACCATCGCCAGTGGTGTGTTTGTCGAGTGCCAACAAATGCCCTGAGCCCTCGCCCCCCAACACCCATTTGCGCTTGGCCAACTCTTCCAACACATAACGGTCGCCCACCTTGGCACGCACAAATTCGACACCACGTTTTTTCAAGGCTACTTCGACGGCCATATTGGTCATCAAGGTCCCCACCACGCCGGGCACAACTTCATCATTGGCCAAGCGATCATCGGTCATCAAATACAACAGCTCATCGCCGTTGTACAAACGCCCTTGGGCATCGACCACTTGCAAGCGATCCGCATCACCATCCAAGGCAATGCCGAAATCTGCATGGTTGGCTTTGACGGCTCGCACCAAAGCATCAGGGTGCGTTGCACCCACCTCATGGTTGATGTTCAAGCCATCGGGGCTGCACCCAATCGCAATCACATCCGCACCCAACTCATGGAACACCTTGGGCGCAATGTGATACGCCGCACCGTGCGCGGCATCCACCACAATTCTCAAACCTTTCAAGGTCAGGTCGTTCGAGAAAGTGCTTTTGCAAAACTCAATGTAGCGGCCAGCGGCATCATCCAAACGCTTGGTCTTACCCAAGTTGGCCGAGTCCACCCACACCGGCGATTCGTCCAACGCCGCCTCCACGGCCAACTCCCAAGCATCGCTGAGCTTGTTGCCATTGGCACTGAAAAACTTGATGCCGTTGTCGGCAAACGGGTTGTGGCTGGCACTGATGACCACGCCTAAGCTCGCGCGCTGCGCACGGGTGAGGTAGGCCACACCGGGCGTGGGCAAAGGACCAAGCAACACCACATTCACGCCAGCAGAATTGAAGCCCGACTCCAAGGCCGACTCCAACATATAGCCTGAGATTCGAGTGTCTTTGCCAATCAAGACTGTGGGGTGTTCTTCAGTTTGCTTGAGCACACGTCCTACCGCATGCGCCAAGCGCAAGACAAAGTCTGGGGTGATGGGGGCTTGTCCCACGGTGCCGCGGATGCCATCGGTGCCAAAGTATTTGCGCGTCATTCAGAATGCCTTGTGTTTATTGTTTTGATTTTGGTCGATTGTCTCAAACTTGCGCCGCTTGCCAGACTTTCAAAGCTTGCACAGTTTGCGCCACATCATGCACACGCACAATCCGCGCACCACGCTCCACCGCCAGCAGCGCTGCCGCCACGCTAGGCACCATACGCTCATTGACATCGCAGCCAGTGACCGCACCGATGGACGATTTGCGTGACCATCCAACCAACAAGGGATGGCCCATGGTCAGCAACTCATCTTGATGCGCCAACAGCTCAAAGTTTTGCGCCACAGTTTTGCCAAAGCCCACACCAGGATCAAGCGCAATGCGCGAGGCATCAACACCCATCGTTTGCAGATGCTGCGCGCGCTCATTCAAGAAACCGCATACAGGCCCTACGGCTTGTCCCTCCATGGGCATCACTTGCATGGTTTTGGGCTCACCATGCATATGCATCAAGCACACACCGCAATTGGGGTGTGCAGCCACGACAGTCTCAGCTTGAGGCTGACGCAAAGCCCACACGTCGTTGATGATGTCTGCGCCTGCATCGAGCACAGCTTGCATCACTTCGGCTTTGTAGGTGTCGACAGAAATTGGCACATCAAACAAAGCTGCCGCCTTCACCACCGGCAACACGCGACGCAGCTCTTCCTCCAAAGTCACCGCAGGCGCCCCTGGGCGAGTGGACTCGCCACCGATGTCCAAAATGGTGGCGCCCTCTTTTAGCAACTGCTCGCAATGCGCCAAAGCTGCCTGTGTGGTGCTGTGCTGGCCGCCATCGGAAAAAGAATCAGGTGTGACATTGACGATGCCCATCACCTGCGGCTGGGTCAAATCAATGCGAAAACGTGAGGTTTGCCAAAACATACGAACTCCATGAAAAACGGGGCTTGCGCCCCGTTTCAGATTTTTCTCTGCGCTTTAAGCGGCGCTAGGTGAAGGGTCAGCTTGCACCGCAGGGGTACCACCGCTGCCATCGCCACCCGACGGGGTGCGAGGTGTCCAATCTTTCGGAGGACGCGGCGCACGGCCTTCCATGATGTCGTCGATTTGCTCTTTGTCGATGGTTTCCCACTCCAACAAGGCTTTGGCCATGGCGTGCATTTTGTCGCTATTGAACTCAATCAAGCGGCGGGCCAAGTTATATTGATCGTCAATGATGCGACGCACCTCGTTGTCCACCTTTTGCATGGTAGCTTCCGACATATTGGTGGTCTTGGTCACTGAGCGCCCCAAAAACACTTCGCCTTCGTTTTCGGCATACACCATCGGACCCAAGGCATCCGTCATGCCGTAACGCATGACCATGTCACGCGCAATCGAAGTGGCACGCTCGAAATCATTGCTCGCGCCCGTGGTCATTTGATTCATGAACACTTCTTCGGCAATACGACCACCAAACAGCATGCTGATTTGATTGAGCATGTACTCGCGGTCGTAGCTGTAGCGGTCTTTTTCGGGCAGGCTCATCGTCACACCCAAGGCGCGACCGCGAGGAATGATGGTGACCTTGTGCACGGGATCACACTTGGGCAGCAACTTGCCAATCAGGGCATGACCTGCTTCGTGGTAAGCCGTGTTCTTGCGCTCTTCCTCTGGCATCACCATGCTCTTGCGCTCAGGGCCCATCAAGATTTTGTCTTTGGCCTTTTCAAAGTCCTGCATTTCCACCACACGGGCGTTGCGTCGTGCAGCCATCAAAGCCGCTTCGTTGCACAGGTTAGCCAAATCAGCACCGCTCATGCCGGGTGTGCCACGGGCAATCACATCAGCACGCACATCTTGACCGACAGGCACTTTACGCATGTGCACGTTCAAAATTTGCTCACGGCCGCGGATGTCGGGCAAGGTCACATAGACCTGTCGGTCAAAGCGACCAGGGCGCAACAAAGCGGCATCCAAAATGTCGGGACGGTTGGTGGCAGCCACCACGATCACACCGAGATTGGTTTCGAAACCATCCATCTCAACCAACATTTGGTTCAAGGTCTGTTCGCGCTCGTCGTTGCCACCGCCCAAGCCTGCACCTCGCTGACGACCCACGGCATCAATTTCGTCAATGAAGATGATGCAAGGTGCATTCTTCTTGGCGTTTTCAAACATGTCGCGCACGCGGGCGGCGCCGACACCGACAAACATTTCAACGAAGTCAGAGCCAGAGATACTGAAGAAAGGCACTTTGGCTTCACCAGCAATGCCTTTGGCCAACAAAGTTTTACCTGTACCAGGAGGGCCTACGAGCAACAGGCCGCGTGGAATACGGCCGCCGAGCTTCTGGAATTTTTGAGGGTCTTTCAAGAAGTCAACCACTTCTTTGACTTCTTCTTTGGCCTCGTCGCAACCTGCCACATCGGCAAAGGTCACTTGGTTGTTGTTTTCATCCAGCATGCGTGCTTTGCTCTTGCCAAAGCTGAACGCACCGCCTTTGCCGCCACCTTGCATCTGGCGCATGAAGTACACCCACACCCCGATGAGCAACAGCATGGGGCCCCAGCTGACCAACAAGGTCATAAGGAGCGAGCCTTCTTCGCGGGGCTTCACATCAAACTTGACACCATTGGCGATGAGGTCGCCCACCAAGCCACGGTCTAGATAGGTTGCCGTTGTGCGAATCTTGCGCTCGTCATTGGTGAGCGCCGTAATTTCTGTGCCGCCCTGACCTTCTTGGATGGTGGCGCTCTTGATGCGCTTGCCCCGAACTTCTTCAAGGAAGTCTGAGTAGCCCATGTAACCAGAGCCAACGCCTGGACGTGTTTCGAACTGTTTGAACACGGTAAACATCACCATGGCGATGACCAACCAAACAGCGACTTTTGAGAACCATTGATTATTCAATGTGGGCTCCGAAATAAATAAGCGTACGACATGTACTGAGATGGGTTTGATTTTAGGCGTTTCAAGCGCTCAGCACAGCTTTATTCTCTGTAAGCAGCCTTAGAAAAATCAAGGATTTAGCGAATTCCTGCTTTTCACACCCATACCAACCAAAAAGGTTTCACTTGATTTGTCGCGACTGGCCTTTGGTTTAACGGGCTTGACCACACGAAAGGTGGCTTTGAAAAGATTCACCAAATCGCTGTAGCCACTGCCATGAAACAGCTTCACCACCAAGGCGCCGTCGTCTTTGAGGTGTTTTTGTGCAAAGTCAACCGCCAATTCGATCAAATGGGCAATGCGCGTGGCATCCGTTGATTCAATGCCCGTCAAATTAGGCGCCATGTCAGAGACCACCACATCCACAATACGGCCTTGCAAGGCGGCTTCGAGCTGAGCTAGCACCTCTTCTTCGCGAAAGTCGCCTTGGATGTAAGTCACATCTTCAATCGGCTCCATGGGCAAGATGTCTAGACCGATGATGGTGCCATTGAGTTCACCGGCTGCCGCACCGCTGGGTGACATACGGCGGCGCAAATATTGACACCAAGCCCCAGGCGTACAGCCCAAATCCACCACCACATCACCCGGTTTGATGAGCTGAAACTGTTCGTCTATTTCTTTGAGCTTATAGGCCGCACGTGCACGGTAGCCCTCTTTTTGGGCCAGTTTGACGTAGGTGTCGTTCACATGGTCGTTCAACCATGTTTTATTGACCTTTTTGCTTTTAGTTTTAGCTTTCAATTCATACCTCTGAGCGAGCGGGGATAATACTCGCATGCCCGCAATACAACTCACCCCTGCTCAACGCAAAATTCACCGCGCCGAAGCGCACCATTTAGATCCCGTCGTGATGATTGGCAACGATGGTTTAACGGCTGCCGTCCTCAAAGAAGCCGAGATGGCGCTCAACGCGCACGGCCTCATCAAAATTCGCGTCTTGGGCGACGACCGTCAAGCACGCGAAGCCATGTTTGTCGCTTTGGCTGACCAACTCAATGCAGCACCGATTCAACACATCGGCAAGTTGTTTGTGTTGTGGCGCCCCCGCGCTGAAAAAGAACGTACGGTGGACGAAGACCGCATGGCTGGCCCGCGCGATGTCAAAGTGCTCAAGTACAGCAGCCGTGGTGGCCAACGCCCCGAAGTCAAAACCTTGCGCGTGCTGGGTAACCAGCGCCTGACCTCTGGCGGTCAAGTCAAACGCGCGAAACCGAAAAAGATTTCGGTCAAAAAACGTAGCTTGGGTTAATCCTGAGAGGCTGGGCTTGCTGCAACGGCAAGCTCACTCTGAATGGAACATAAATTCCACAAGGTCTTGCCAGCGCACAACCATTGAGCCGAGTACAAAGCCGAACCCAAGTTGTGCCACAACGCCAAGTTGTCGCGCGCCACGATATGGGGCTTCACTGCCGCTTCAATGAGCAAAGCACACAACATACCTGCAATCACCCAAGGCGACGGGGTGTGCGATTCATCTTGAGTCAGGCGTTTAGCCGCCAACAAAAGCAGCAAACCACACACGAGAGACAGCCAAGACTGCGCCGTAAATAGCTTGGCAGCCATTTGCCCCGCAATGGCGGGTGTTTCCAAATGCACAAAAAGCATGGGCACCACCATGAAACCCACCGCGCACAAACTGCCCCACCACAGCGCCGCGAGAAAAACTTGCAGCCGCGCCATGTGAAGTTCTTAGAGGTAAGAGACCTTGACCACTTCGTAGTGCTTGATGCCGCCAGGCGCCTGCACCTCGGCCACATCGCCCTCTTCCTTACCAATCAAGGCACGAGCAATGGGGCTGCTGATGTTGATGAGGCCTAGTTTCAAGTCAGCTTCATCTTCACCCACAATTTGATAGGTCACTTTGTCGCCGGTATCTTCGTCTTCCAAAGCGACGGTGGCACCAAACACCACACGACCACCAGCATCGAGTGCCGCTGGATCAATGATTTGCGCCACCGACAACTTGCCTTCAATTTCTTGAATGCGACCTTCGATGAAGCCTTGACGGTCTTTGGCTGCGTCGTATTCGGCGTTTTCGCTCAAGTCGCCTTGTGCGCGTGCCTCGGCAATCGCTGCAATGACATTGGGACGCTCAACGGACTTGAGTTTGTGCAACTCATCCTTGAGCTTCTCGGCGCCTCGCTTGGTGATAGGAACTGTACTCATCGTGTGTCCTTAGCCCGTCTTAATTGGCGGTCAATTGCGCATGCATCTCTTGAACCGAGATGACATCCAACTTGTCCATGTACTTCATGCCTTCCACAGCAGCCTCTGCACCTGCAATGGTGGTGAAGGTGGTCACACGGTTAAGCAACGCCGAAGTACGAATGTGGCGTGAATCTGCAATCGCATTGCGACGCTCTTCCACCGTGTTGATGACCAACACGACTTCGTTGTTCTTGATGCTGTCCACAATGTGTGGGCGACCTTCTGTGACTTTGTTCACCACTTCACACGCCACGCCTGCCTCGACGATGGCTGACGCTGTGCCTTTGGTGGCGATGAGCTCAAAACCCAAAGCAGACAACTGACGCGCCACTTCAATCGCACGTGGCTTGTCGTTGTTCTTCACAGAGATGAACACCTTGCCTGTCGAACGACCATCCGCATCGCGAGGACGTGGCAACTTGGTACCGGCACCCAATTGGCTCTTCACAAAAGCTTCGCCGAAGGTCTTGCCCACACCCATGACTTCGCCCGTAGACTTCATCTCAGGGCCGAGAATCGTATCGACACCTGGGAACTTCACAAAGGGGAACACCGCTTCTTTCACGCTGAAATAAGGGGGCGTGACTTCTTTGGTGATGCCTTGCGAGGAAAGGGTTTGACCCGCCATACAACGTGCTGCGACCTTGGCCAACTGGATACCCGTGGCTTTCGACACATAAGGCACGGTGCGTGACGCACGTGGATTGACCTCGAGCACATAGATGACGTCTTTGCCGTCCACGTGTTGAATCGCGAACTGCACATTCATCAAACCCACCACGTTCAAAGCGCCGGCCATCGCAGCAGATTGACGCTTGAGTTCAGTGACTGTGGCTTCTGACAACGAGTAAGGCGGGAGTGAACATGCCGAGTCACCGCTATGCACACCCGCTTGCTCAATGTGCTCCATCACGCCACCAATGAAGGTCTTGCCTTCTGGGTCGCGCAAACAATCCACATCGCACTCAATCGCATCGTTCAAGAAACGATCCAAGAGCACGGGAGAGTCGTTTGACACCTTGACCGCTTCACGCATGTAGCGCTCGAGATCGCGTTGCTCGTGCACGATTTCCATCGCGCGACCACCCAACACATAGCTGGGGCGCACAACCAGGGGGTAGCCCAACTCAGCGGCTTTTTCAAGCGCCTCGGTTTCGGTACGAGCTGTGGCGTTGGGCGGCTGACGCAAACCGAGGTCTTGCAACAACTTTTGGAAACGCTCACGGTCTTCAGCTGCATCAATCATGTCGGGGCTGGTACCGATGATGGGCACGCCAGCCGCTTCCAAACCGAGCGCCAACTTCAAAGGTGTTTGACCACCGTATTGAACGATCACGCCAGTTGGCTTTTCTTTGTCCACGATTTCAAGCACGTCTTCCAACGTCAGTGGCTCGAAGTACAAACGATCAGAGGTGTCGTAGTCTGTGGACACAGTCTCAGGGTTGCAGTTGACCATGATGGTCTCAAAACCGTCTTCGCGCATGGCGAGCGCAGCGTGAACGCAGCAGTAGTCAAACTCAATGCCTTGGCCGATGCGGTTAGGACCACCGCCGAGCACCATGATTTTTTTGTTGTTCGTAGGTTCGGCTTCGCACTCACCGTCACCATGGCCTTCGTAGCATGAGTACATATAAGCCGTGTCGGTCGAGAACTCAGCCGCACAGGTATCCACACGTTTGTAGACTGGGCGAATATTGAGTTCGTGACGACGTGCACGCACCGCGTGTTCGGTGGTCTTGAGCAACTTAGCCAAACGGCGGTCAGAGAAGCCCTTCTTCTTCAGGGCACGCAACTCTTGGGCGGTGATGGCGTCGAGCGATGTGGTTTCGAGCTCAAGCTCAATCTTCACGATCTCTTCGATTTGCACCAAGAACCAACGGTCGATCTTGGTCAAGGCAAACACCTCGTCCACGCTCAAACCCATGGCGAAGGCATCGCCCACGTACCAAATGCGCTCGGGGCCTGGCTCACCCAGTTCTTTCTCGAGCACTTCGCGGTCTTGGGTTTTTTCGTTCATGCCATCCACGCCCACTTCCAATCCACGCAGGGCTTTTTGGAAGGACTCTTGGAAGGTACGGCCCATCGCCATCACCTCGCCCACCGATTTCATTTGGGTGGTCAAGCGGCTGTCAGCCGTTGGGAATTTTTCAAACGCAAAACGTGGAATCTTGGTGACCACGTAGTCGATTGATGGCTCAAACGATGCGGGGGTTGCACCGCCCGTGATTTCATTGCGCAATTCGTCAAGGGTGTAGCCCACAGCCAACTTGGCTGCGACTTTCGCAATCGGGAAACCCGTGGCTTTCGACGCCAAAGCGGATGAACGCGACACGCGTGGGTTCATCTCAATGACGACCATACGACCGTCTTTGGGGTTGATAGAGAACTGAACGTTTGAACCGCCGGTGTCTACACCGATTTCGCGCAACACCGCCAAAGAGGCATTACGCAAAATTTGGTATTCCTTGTCGGTCAAGGTTTGTGCGGGTGCCACGGTGATCGAGTCACCGGTGTGCACACCCATAGGGTCCAAGTTTTCGATCGAGCAAATGATGATGCAGTTGTCCGCCTTGTCGCGCACCACTTCCATCTCGTACTCTTTCCAGCCGAGCAATGATTCTTCAATCAACAACTCGTTGGTGGGCGAAGCTTCCAAGCCGCGCTTGCAGATGATCTCAAACTCTTCTGGGTTGTAGGCAATACCGCCGCCGGTGCCACCGAGCGTGAAGCTGGGGCGAATGACGGTGGGGAAACCCACGCGCTTTTGCACATCCCATGCTTCGTCCATGCTGTGGGCAATGCCAGAACGCGCTGAGCCCAGACCAATCTTGGTCATGGCGTCTTTGAACTTCAAACGGTCTTCGGCTTTGTCAATGGCCTCTGGTGTGGCACCAATCAACTCAACTTTGTACTTGGCCAACACGCCGTGGTGCCACAAGTCCAGCGCGCAGTTGAGCGCTGTTTGGCCGCCCATAGTGGGCAGAATCGCATCGGGACGTTCTTTGGCAATGATCTTCTCGACCGTTTGCCACGTGATGGGTTCGATGTAAGTCACGTCGGCCGTGGCAGGGTCGGTCATGATCGTGGCCGGGTTGCTGTTGATCAAGATGACTTTGTAGCCCTCTTCGCGCAAAGCTTTACACGCTTGCACGCCAGAGTAATCGAACTCGCACGCCTGACCAATGATGATCGGGCCTGCGCCAATGATGAGAATGCTTTTTATATCGGTACGCTTAGGCATGTTTGCTCTCGCAGGACAGCTCCAAGGGAGCAATGGCACCCTCGGGGGGCAGAGAATCGGCGAAGCCGTGAACGTGGGGGCTCATTACTTTGCCTCCATCAGTTTGATGAAGCGGTCAAAGAGGTAAGCAATGTCGTGCGGGCCGGGCGATGCTTCAGGGTGACCTTGGAAGCAAAACGCAGGCTTGTCGGTGCGGGCCAAACCCTGCAAGGTGCCGTCAAACAAAGACACGTGCGTGGCACGCAAATTGGCAGGCAATGATTTTTCGTCCACCGCAAAACCGTGGTTTTGGCTGGTGATCGACACACGACCTGAGTCGAGGTCTTTCACAGGATGGTTGGCACCGTGGTGGCCAAACTTCATCTTGAAAGTTTTAGCGCCGCTGGCTAAGGCCATGATTTGGTGACCCAAGCAAATGCCAAAGGTCGGGATACCGGTTTCAATCAATTCAGCGGCCGCCGCGATCGCATAGTCG
>JACCDH010230113.1_pt1 | contig 20626 bp, 19 predicted proteins | sample 7442481 | NCBI WGS metagenome assembly JACCDH01 (sample SAMN15323433, study PRJNA562643) | freshwater metagenome | isolation source: river surface water | place: USA:Blue River Watershed | collected 2017-08-15 | reverse complement strand
GTCTAGATGAGATTCATCCTGAAATTGTGAAATTTGAATCCAACTATATGGCCCTTCAAAAATCTCAAAAGCTTTTAAAAAACTGGAGCCATTAAGATGATTTGGCTTCTCTGGCCTTTAGTCTCAACCGCGATCGCCCAGACAGAGATCTCTGACATTCAAGAATTTGCAAAAAAGCTTCCGCAGGAAAAAGCTCCAGAAGTTGAAAAAAAAGCGAAGCTCTCTCCAATAGATCTTAACCGCGAGATCACCATTGATGAAATCGCTGCAAGCGGAACCCAGCTAGGTGCGATCAATGCCGGGGCGATTGCCTTAGATCTCGAGACCAATAAAAAATTTTCAATCGGCCGTTTCATGTATGTTCGTTTTTTTAATCTCCAAGACGAACAAGGATTTAGGTATATCCAAAATAAAGACGGCAAAATCAAATGGCGTATTTTAAGCGAGGAAATCGTCCAAATCAAAGAGGAGCTCGTTCTATACGAACAACCGACACGACTCACTTCGATTGAAACCAACGTCCCGTTTCATGAGTTTGATAAAAAACTCACCATTAGGCCCGAGTTCTCATTCTACGCTGGAATGGTTCAGGGTGGTTACATGAAGGATCTTTTTAATTCAGACAGCGCTAAAAACGGAACGAGTCTTCAGTACGGCCTGCATGCCTTCACAGATTGGAAACTTCCGATTAAGGCCGGAGCTGTCTTTCATTACGAAAAGGCTACTTACAACCTTGGAAGTGGCTCGCAAATTCTGTATTCGTCCCCATCATTTGGTCCGCAGTTTAAGTCCAAAGAATTTGAAGTTTTCGAGCATCCGATTCGGTTTCAAACACAGTTCCGATTTGGGCCATTTGCCAGGGCCTCTGTGGATGATGCGAATTTTAAATTCAACTCGGCCGATCTTCTCATCTCCATTGAAAGACCGATCAAAAATCACTTCGGCGAATTTGTATTTGGGTTGTACTCGCAAACTCAGTGGCTAAGTCTTAAAGACCAGTCAACGCCCGTAAGTCTTAACCCATCAAATGCCACGAATAGAAGTATTGGACTCTCATTTTCCCAGGTCATCGAATGAAAAAATGTGTTTTCTTTTTTCTCCTACTTAGTTTCGAGGCGATGGCCCTGGACGCCGTCGTTAAAGTCCTAGAAGCTCCTCTATTCAAAGAAAAAAGCCTCGACTCTCCGATTGTTCAGTACGTGAGAAAAGGCGATGTGATTAAAATCCATCCTTCAGTCGGAAGAGATACGAGTTTTGATCGATACGCCCCATCACCTGAAAAGATGGCCGAAATCCAAAAAAAAATTAGACTCAATACGAATATCCAAGATGACCCGCTCTTTCCAAAAAATGAAATGCCTGCAAGTTTAAGTGACGAGTTTATTCCTACTCAAGACCGTCAGGGGAATACCGTCTATATTTTATCAGAGCATCTGTATGTGTACTTTGGGGATTCCAGAGAGTTTGGCCAAAGAACGGCAAAAAAAGATCCAACTGATTACCGATTACAAGAACCTCTCCCAAGAAAATACCCTCTCATGACACCAACTGGTTACCGGGGCCAGTTTCTTCTTGGCCTCAATCAGCCATACACAAAAAGCTATCCATATGAAAGAAACATTAAAACGAAAGGGTACTCAAGCCCAGTCGACGTGAATGTCACCCTTCTTCGGCAGGCCCCCGGTAGCTACCAGGAACGACTTTTCTTTGGTGGATCTATCAATGTTAGAAGCTTTAAAAATAGTTATCTTTTTGAAGACAACCACGAGGCCAAGGAAACAGCTTTTCGGTTTGGGATTGGCCCCACACTCGCTTACGATGCTTACAAGGGTGTGAAGAATCGGATCAACTTATCTACGACGATCATCATCAACCTAATTGACCGAATGAGTATCGCTCAGACCAGTGGCAATAACACCGATTCACGACTTTATTCAGCTTATTCAATCGTCCCAAGGCTTGCCCTTCAGTACCACCGAAAAGAGATCCTCGAAGATATAGACTTTGTCCTAGGGACGGCCATGGAAGTTGGAACCTCAACAAGCTACAAGGCAAAAAATGCCGGTTCTCAAGAGTCCTGGTGGCAGAATCTAGCGAATGATGAGTACAAAACCGGGGTCACCTACACTCTTGGCGCCTATATTGGGATCCAATCCGCCTACTAATTAGACATTTTTTTATAAATTTAAAAAATATGCCTAAAGTTTAATCACAGGCCGCCGAAATGTTATTCAAACGAACTCACAGGATGTGAGTTTGCTTGAAAACCACGGAGGGTTTATGACAATCGCTAAAAATCAAAAAGATTCAACTTCAATGAGCAACAAAGTGAAAGACGTCTTGTTTCAAAAAATTGGAACGACCTGGTTCATCTTTTCAGAAGTTAACAATGAGGTTGTGTACTCAGTTATGCCACAGGGAATGGATCCAAAGACGACAAAACTTGAGCTCTATGAAATCATCGAAGAGCACCTTACCAAAGTGGCTTCACACAAGCGCCGTAGCCCAGAAGCAGTTGCTTAAGGTCCTCCATGGCACTACCAAAACCGAAAACCTCTCAGTATCAGCAGATGTTCCAAAGGAATACTGAGAGCACTCAAAATCAAAAGCTTTTCATTGAAGCACTCATAAAAAAGCTCAATGAAAAGCTTCAGACAGATCCTAAATCTGCGGTGAAGGCCGCGCACATCATCGAGGCGTGGATCAAACAGCCTCCCAAAAAGAAAAAATAACTTTAGCTTTTTTTTCAGTCTGAGATTTTATTCTTCGTCTTCATTGTCATTTCAACTCTTTATTCCTCTACGCTTAAAATAAAATATCACCTAGGCAAAATAATCCTCATGTTCCCTTAAGAAAAACCGAAATGCTTGGTCAACAACGCTTCATCACAGTGATGAAGTAAACAAACTACGGCATGGTTGCCTAATAGTGGGACTTGAACACCCCGCTACTGACTTGGAGGTTGGAAATGTATATAACCGGGGGATAATCTATGGGTTTCAGAATTAACACAAACATCGCTTCACTTCAGGCACAAAAAGCTCTCACAAAAGTGAGCGCAGAGTCTCAAGATAGTTTTTCGAAATTATCTTCAGGTTCTCGAATCACGAAAGCGGCCGACGATGCAGCGGGATTAGCGATCTCAGAAAAAATGAGATCAGAGATTAGATCAGCTCAGCAAGCTAACCGAAACGCGAACGATGGTATTTCCATGGTTCAAGTGGCCGAAGGCGGGTTGAGTGAATCATCGAACATCTTAACTCGTATGCGAGAGCTGGCAATCCAGTCAGCTTCAGATACGGTTGGGGATTCGGAAAGAGGAATGGCAAATTTGGAATATCAACAACTGAAGTCGGAGATGGATCGTATTTCTCAGGTGACTGAGTTCAACGGTAAAAAGCTACTCTCTGGTCAAGGTGATAAGTATGAATTCCAAATCGGAACGAAAGGCGGAGAATTTGAAAACAGAATTGCTTTCGAAGCTTCGGCGATTAACTCCAGCATGGATAACTTAGGAATTAGCTCTGCGGAGATTGGTTCGAAGAGTGGTGCTCAGGAAAGTTTAGCTACGGTAGATGCTGCAATTGAAAAACTCTCAGGTCAAAGAGCTGTGCTTGGTTCACTCCAAAACAGATTAACTTCGACTTCGACAAGTTTGCAGAACTACACAGAGAACATGAGTGCCGCTAACAGCCGAATCCGCGATGTTGACTACGCTGAGGAAACCTCTAAACAAGCGCGTAACCAGATCATTTCGGCGGCCAGTACTTCGGTGCTTGCTCAGGCCAACGTAAGTGGTCAGAGTGCGATGAAACTAATCGGCTAAGACGTTAAAATTCGACCATCCGGGCCTTTCCCTAACCAGGAAAGGCCTTTTTTGTTTTACTGCAACGTGTTTTTTTGCTATTTCCCATCTATGACTACAGAAAAATTGAAGAAGACTATTGATGATAACTTTTGTTATCGCGCCGATTTTAAATACACTCATGATAATCCCTATCACGATAAGCTTGAGGTTTTTGACTCTTTCGTTTTAAGAGATGAGGAAGCCGAAGCAAATGTTGGTAAATGGAATGCCATGTTCAACAATGATCAACCGATCGAAGTTGAAATTGGAACCGGCTACGGCGAATTCATGATGGAGTATTCTCAAAAGTACCCTCTTGTGAATTTTATCGGACTCGATCACCGCTTCAAGCGGAGCTTTAGTGTTGCTAAAAAATTAGATAAACTTGAGCACAAAAACTTTCGCTATCTAAGAGCACGCGGAGAGAGACTTGAGTTCATGTTCGGAGAGAGTGAAGTTCAATCCGTCTTCTACTTCTTTCCTGATCCATGGCCAAAAACAAGGCACCATAAAAAGCGTCTTTTTCAGCAACCTTTTTTGAATGCATGTCATAAAGTTTTAAAACCAGGTGGTACTCTGTTTGTTAAAACGGACCACGATGGTTACTATGAATGGATGCTTGAGCACCTGAAAGGTGACACAAGATTCGAGGTGCTTCTCCAGACGCGCGATCTTAGGAATGAGTATCCGGAGCATTTCTTATCGCAGTTTACGACAAAATTTGAAAAAATATTTTTATCTCAAGGAACTTTGATCAAGTCCATCGTGCTTCGAAATCTGAAAGGATAAACAGTGGCCTTTGAAGAGCTGAAAGATCGAATTAAAGAAACGCCAGTTTCCATGGTCATTGGCAATTACATGGCCCTGAGTAAAAAAGGCGCCAACCTCGAAGGGATCTGTCCCTTTCACCCTGATACGAAACCTTCTCTAAAGGTGAATGACGCCAAAGGCATGTACAAATGTTTTGTTTGTGGCAATGGCGGTGACGCCATTAAGTTCGTCCAAAATTTTAAGAATGTCGAGTTCGTCGAAGCGTTGAAGGCCATCGCCGATCTTCTTGGTCTCCCCTTCGAAGAAAAAGAAAAGAAGAAAAACCCAAAAGTTGAGATGGCCCTCCGAGTGATCAGTGCCTCAGTGAAACTTTACAAAAAAATCTCAACTCAAGGCCCACCTCACTTCACCGAGTTCGTTGCGAAGAGAAAGCTCGACGCTGAATCTCTTGAGAAGTGGCAAATTGGGTACGCTCCAGGGAACAATGCCCTCTTTCAATACTTGGATTCAATTCCAGGCCCAGACGGAGACCTCGCGAGGTCAGTGGCCAAAGAACTTGGGATGATACGCTATAACGAATCAAGAGATAGTCACTATGACTTCTACCGAGACCGAGTCATGTTTCCTATTCATGACCTATCTGGATCTATCAGAGGCTACAGCTCCCGCGCGGTTCTGCCGGATCAAATTCCAAAATACCTGAACTCTGGTGAATCTTTTGTTTTTGATAAAGGCTCAATTCTCTTCGGGCTTCATTTTGGTAAAAATGCCATCAGGCAATCCGATCAAGTCATCCTGGTTGAAGGAAATATGGATGTGATCATGATGCATCAGTTTGGTTTCCACCAGACTGTTGGAACAATGGGAACTGCCCTTTCTAACCAGATGGTGCGGATTCTCTCAAACATGACAAAAAATATTTTTCTGGCCCTGGATACAGATGCTGCCGGGAAAAAGGCCATGCATAAAATCAACGCTGAATTTCTTAGTATTGGTGTTCTTCCTAAGTTCTTAGACTTTGCACCTCATAAAGACCCAGATGAATTTTTGGTTAATGAAGGTCGATTGGCCCTCATGGAGCGGGTTGAAAAAGCTCCCATTTACCTCGATGTCCTTATTCGAGAGCTTTTTGCTAACAAGATTCCGGATTCCACCGACCAAAAAATTAGCCTTTTGCGTCATATAGAAGAACTGGTTTCACCACTGAAAGAGAACCTTGCTGCCACTGAACGGTTGATCGATGCGGCCAAAATTTTAGGAATGAAATCAGACGCAACGGCCATCATTGAAAACTACAAAGACTTTCTAAGCCGTCAAAAAGAAAAGGTCCCGAGTTCATTTGAGAAACCAAAACTTCAAGAGATCGAAGAGACTATTGAGCAAGAACTCGAGGAGGCCCAAAATTTGCATGCACAAGATGTGGGCCAAGTGCTAGTGCCTCCGACGAACAGTGAAAGGCTCTTTCTTCGAGAAATTCTCTGTCATCCTGAGTTCTTGACGCACTTGAAATTAGATGAATTCCTTGCCACTATTGGGCATGATGAGGTAAAAAGACTAATTCACTGGCTGGTTAAAATTTATCCGGAAATTGACGACGCTGAGTATGTCTCAATCGTTCGAGACCAGTTACAATACAGTGGCTTCAGCAAAAGTGTTGTGGATATTGGAACCGAAGCCCTATTTCATTATGGGAACAGGTATAACGAGAAAGTCATTCAAAAGATGTTGAAGGACTATCTTCTGATGCTAAAGACGGATCAGTTGAAGCTCAAGCGTAAAGCACTCGTTGTCAAACAACAGTCGGCCGCAACGCAAATCGAAGTTGATTTAATTTTGGGAGAAATCTCAAAGCTAGATAAAGAGATGTTGAATCTCAAAAATACAGTGTCCTGAGTCTCTAGGAGATACTATGTCAGTTGTTGTTGCCTTTTTAAACTCACGAGAATTTTCTCGTCTCGTAATGAAAGGGAAAGATCAAACTTTCCTTACTCCAGAAGAAATCAATGATGCGATTCCTGCGAACATCGTAGATCCCGCCTCTATTGACCAGATCATGGAGAAAATTGAAGAGGCGCGTATTCAGGTGAAAAGTCCTGAACTAGATGAAGAAGAAGCGGAAAAAGGAAGCACTGAAGTTGCTGAAGATCCTCTCACTGTCGATGAAGAAGCCGAGCTCCGCGCGTCTTCAAGCGATCCAGTTAAGCTATATCTTAAGAAAATGGGTTCGGTTGCCCTCCTCACTCGAGAAGGCGAAGTTAAAATTGCTAAAGAGATTGAAGAAGGTGAAAAAGAAATCGTTCTTTCATGTCTTAAGTCGAAGCACGCCCTTGAAGAAATCGTTAAGCTAAAAAACAAAGTCGTTCAGGCCGAAGAACAAAATGAATACGTAAAAGATCTTGTTCGCGGTCTCGATGATGAATCAGCTGAAAAAGAAATTCACGATACGCGTGACCGTATTTTTGCCGTTGTTGAGCACGTGAAAGATCTCTTGAGTCAAATCGTCAACGAAGACGGAACACTTAAGAAGATGGAAAACACTGAGCAAAAGATCATGGACAAAGTTGGGAACGAACTCGTTGACCTAACTTTTAACCGTAAGATCATTAACTCATTCACTGAACCGGTGAAAAGTTACTACCTCCAGTTCCGTGAACTCTATGAGCAACAAGAGCGTATCTATAAGTTCCTCGAAGTGAACAACGACGATGAGTATAAAGTTCTTTATGACCGTTTGATGGAAGATGATGCGTTTAAGCGTGAGCTTGCTCGTAACCTCTTCACAACAGACGCTAAAATTGAACAGATGGTTCGTACGCAAGAAGATATCCTTCGTAAACTCCGTCGTCTCGCGATCGATGCGGGGATGGCGTTTGAAGATATCCAGTCTGTTTACAACATCATCATCACAGGTGAAGAAAAAGCCGATAAAGCGAAGTCTCAGCTGGTTGAAGCGAACCTACGTCTCGTGGTTTCAATTTCTAAGAAATACACAAACCGTGGTCTTCAGTTCCTAGATCTCATTCAGGAAGGAAACATCGGTCTTATGAAGGCCGTTGATAAGTTTGAGTACCGTCGTGGTTATAAGTTCTCGACTTATGCAACTTGGTGGATCAGACAAGCTATTACACGTGCTATCGCAGATCAGGGTCGTACAATTCGTATTCCTGTTCACATGATTGAGACGATCAACAAGCTTGCTCGTACTTCTCGTCAACTCATTCAAGAGCTTGGTCGTGAACCAACTCCTGAAGAGATTGCTGAGAAGATGGAGCTCTCAGTTGATAAAGTGAAAAAAGTTTTCAAAATCTCTAAAGAGCCTATCTCTCTTGAAACTCCAATCGGGGAAGAAGAAGATTCATCTCTTGGTGACTTCATTGAAGATAAGAAAATCATCTCTCCAGCTGATGCTGTGATGAGCGTGACTCTTTCTGAACAAACTCGTTCTGTCCTTTCAACGCTTACTCCAAGAGAAGAAAAAGTTCTTCGTATGCGTTTTGGTATTGGTGAAAAATCGGATCACACTTTAGAAGAAGTTGGTCAGGATTTCTTCGTAACACGTGAGCGTATTCGTCAAATCGAAGCGAAAGCTCTTCGTAAGCTACGTCACCCTTCTAGGGCAAAACTCCTAAAATCGTACTTGGATAATTAAAACCTCAAAAGGGCCGCCTTCGCGGCCCTTTTTTTTGGGCGAAATCCTTTTAAATGCCTTTTTGAAGAAAAGCGCGTATACTGTCCTCTTGGAAAAGAAGCACTAATGGAATATACGAACAATTTGTCGCCGACCCAAAGTTTACTACAGAAGAATTTCGATTCTCCTATTATTTTTCTTGGTCAAAAAATGGTGGAGCAAGGTCGAGTCTCTCTTTCATTCATGAAGGGAACATTCGAAACTTACTTTATCGTCTCTGGAATCATTAGCGAAAACAATACAGGCTATGAAGCGAAGATCAGCTTTAAACGTATTGATGGAGTAGAAAAATTAAGTACTCAATGTACCTGTAAGCTTTGGAACCTTGAAAAGCACTGCCATCACACTGCAAGTCTTTTGATTAAATTTGGAGACCTTGAACAAAAACACCAGACCTCAACGACTCCTGGTCAGTCCATTGGTCTGAGTCTTTTGTCTCAAGAAGGTGTGCATGTTCAGCGGTACGGAACGCTTTTAAAAACAGCTCCTGCAATTCCTGGCGCGAAGATGAACTCAACCTTCAGTTCTCTTCAATATACACTCACGAATAGAAAGGTTGTGAACTTTCCCGCTCCTTCAAAATGGAAAGGCAAACTTCTCGTTAATATCATTAAGGCCTCCGAGCTACAGGAATATAAAGACGTTCTTTACGTGGACGAGAAATATACCTACCAGTTCAGTCTTCAGGATGGAGATCACGTTATTCAGGAGATTTCGATCTTCGATGTGCTTTATCTTTTTAATTGGAAAACTGGGGAAGCCTTTGATCTTCCGAGCGAAGTGAGAGAGCTCGTTTCGAAGCTTAAACTCACCGATATCATCGGAGACATTCAAGACCTAATCCGCATTTTCCTTCCTTTGAAAAAGAAAGGTGTGAGTGACCTACTGATTGAAGGGGAATCTTGGGATAATTTCCCCGTTGAAGACATGGAGTATCGGTTTTCGATAAACCCGTCCTCCAGAAAGAGCTTTTTGAATCTTGAACTTGAACTCTTTACGGCCGATCAAAAACTTGTACCGATGCCACCGCCTTTTCTTCTTTTCGTGAGCGAGCAAGGCTGGGCCAGCAGTTTTAGATCAAAGAATGATGCGCTCCTTTTCTTTAAAACGCTTATCGAAGACTTTGACCGCGAGACCTTTTTTCATAAAAAATATCTTCATTCGGCATCGAAGAAAGTCATTATGTCGGATTGGATTTCACTGATCATGGGAGACGAAGAACTTCCTTTCTTTGATCCGACCTTTAAGAAAGTTTTCATGTTATCGACGAAGACTTTCCGGAAAGTGTTCCTCTCGTTTTTAGATAGCTTCAATGAATTAGGCTTTAAGACATCTTTCTATTTTAAAGAAGACAGGAAGATCGTTTTCCAGATTCCTAAAAATAATTTACTCGAAGGGATTGCGACGTTTTATCAGCAACTCTCTCCGCTTAAAATACCCATCTTCTACGATCAACAGCAAATTAGAACCTGGAAGAGCACCATCCGTTTTGAACGTAATAAAGAAAAACTCGATTGGTTCCAGCTTGATCTCGTAGTTTCAGATGATGACCTCGATGTAATTAAAAATGCCGAGATCACGGATAATTTCCTACTCTCAAGCAAGGGATTAGTTCTCCTCTCGGATGAGCAAAAAGATTTACTGCGTTTCATGAAGCGCTATACGAAGTTTGAAGGTGAGAAAAAAGAGCAAGGTAAAGGGTTATCTCGCTTTGGACTCTTCCTTCAGCGTTCACGAATTTTTGAACTCTTTGAATTGAAGCGCCTTGGGATTGAAGGGGCCCTAACAAGAGAAGAAGAAGAGTTTTGCGAAAACATCATGACCATGGAAAACATGCCTCAGTATGATGTGGACGCTCGCTATAAAGATATCGCAAGACCTTACCAGCTTGGTGGCTACAACTGGCTCAGATTTTTATATGAGCATAAGTTTGGGGCCTGTCTTGCCGACGATATGGGTCTTGGTAAGACTCTCCAGACCATCATGCTTCTTCAAACTCTGAAAGACCGGGTGAAGAAGATCCTGATTATTTGTCCCGTTTCTATTCTTTATAACTGGAAAAATGAGCTGGAGAAATTCTCTGACCTCACCTACTCGATCTATTACGGAGATGAGCGGGAGTTTAAAACTGACGCCACAGTCATTCTGACTTCTTACGGACTCATGAAAAAGGAATCTTTTTCTACTCTCCAGGAAGATGATTTTGATATTTTGATTTTTGATGAAGTTCAACACTTAAAGAATATCCGCTCTCTTGGGGCCAATGCCGCTAGACAACTGAAGGCGAAGTTCCGCATCTGTTTAACTGGTACGCCAGTAGAAAACGATCTCTCGGAGTTCTACAACATCATGGACCTTTGTGTTCCTGGTGTGTGGGGTGATTTGGGGATGATTAAATCAAGCTCGAAGAATAAAAATCGTCTACTCGCTCGAAGAACGGTGAAGCCTTTTATTCTAAGACGGACGAAAGACCAGGTACTGAAAGAGCTACCAGAGAAAATTGAAAACCATGTCTTCCTCGATTTCTCCCCAGGAGAGAGAGAAGTTTATAATAATAAACTCAACGCCGTGAGAGCGAATATCATCACTCCAGGTGCGAAACGCTACGGCGAAGTGCTGAAGTCTCTTCTCGAGATGAGACAGCTTTGTCTTTGGCAGAAGCAGCCTCAGTTTGAATCAACGAAGATTGATTTCTTGATGGAAAACCTCGAGCAACTTGTGACTGAAGGGCATAAGACATTGGTCTTCTCTCAGTTCACCACTTATCTCGATATGATTGAGAACAAGATCAAAGTTGCTGGCTGGAAGATGGCGCGCATTGATGGGTCTCAGACCATTAAAAAACGTGGCGAAATGGTTGAGCTTTTCCAAAATGGGGATGCTCAGATTTTCCTCATCTCACTCAAGGCCGGGGGATTTGGATTAAACTTAACTGCCGCGAGCTATATTTTTCTCATGGATCCATGGTGGAACCCTGCAGTTGAAAGACAGGCCATCGACAGAGCTCATCGTATTGGACAAGAGAACAAGCTCACGGTCTACAGACCGATCATCAAAGAATCAGTCGAAGAAAAAGTTCTGATCCTTCAGCAGAGTAAGCGTGAGCTCTTCCGTGATCTCATGGCCGAAGATGATGACGAGTACTTTAGCGGTAAACTTAATATGGATGATTTCCAGCATCTTCTTAGCTAAGAGGGATAATGTATGGCAGATTCAGCTGATATTTTTAAAAAAGTTCCTGACACAAAATATGAAGAGGCCGTTCTAGAAACTTCGCCAGAAGAGTTTGAACGAGTCATTAAAAATCGAAGATCGGTTCGGATGTTCACCAATGAGAAAGTTCCTAAGCGTGTGATGGAACAGGTTCTGGACTGGGGACTTCTGGCCGCCAACTCCTCTAACCTTCAATGCTGGGAATTCTACTGGGTTCAAGACCCTAGAAAAAAGTCTGAACTCGTTGAGGCGCTCTTTAATCAACCCGCGGCCCGCTCGGCCCAGGAAATCATCGTTGCCGTGGCCAAGCTTCAAACCTGGAAACAAACCAGGCAGCAGATGCTTGCGCTTTTTGATAAAGAAGGCAATGTCCCTGCCTCGGCCATAGCTTATTATCAAAAGCTTGTTCCCTTTGTGTATTCTCAAGGGTTTTTAAACGTCTTTGGATACTCTAAAAAGGTCATCATGAGTGTGACTGGCCTATTTAGACCAGTTCCAAGGGAGCCCACATCTCGCGCAGATATGAGGGTTTGGGCAGCGAAATCGACGGCCCTGGCCTGCCAGAATATCATGATGGGATTTTCTTCCCATGGGTTTGACACCTGCCCAATGGAAGGTTATGACTCTTCGCGAGTTAAAAAAATTCTAGGTCTAGGCAGAGAATCAGAAATTGTGATGGCCATCGGTGTAGGTAAAAGAGCAAAGAATGGTGTTTACGGGCCTAGAATTAGAATGCCAAAGGAACAGTTTATCAAGGTGGTGTAGTTTGATCATTTTTTTTCCCCTACTTCTCACTTTTTTTGTTCAAGCATCAACTTTACCTAAGAAAATTGTCTGCAAGGCCAATGACATTTACACTATCACAATTACAAATGCGCACTTGATCTCATCGACCTCAACGGCCAATCCAGGAACGATCAGTCTCAAAGACCTCATGGGAACAATTGTTAATATCCAGAAGAATGAGGGGTATACCCAGTACAACAAATCTAAAAAGATTATTGAAGTAGGGTCAGAAAATCCTGAGAAACTATTTCACATGCAGTATAGCCTTAAGACTCGGACTGGATTTTTTAAGGTGGGTTCTTACGAGACAACCATCGATAAGTGTAATCTCTAAGTTACAGTAGAGAGCACACTCTTAATTTCAATTTTTTCAGAACAATCAAAATGCCCTTTTGGACAAGCAGTGTGACCGTGAAGTCCGCAGGGTCTGCAGGATAAAGTTTGTCCCATGTCGATCACAACCGAATCTTCGGCCAGAGGAGTGTATCCGAAGGCCTGGACAGTCGAACAAAAAATCGCAGTCGTCTTCGCATTCACGCAGCTCGCGAGATGTAATGGAGCCGAATCATTGACAAAAACTCGTCGTGCTTTTTGCATCAGGGCCGCAGAATCTAAGAGGCTTAAACTCCCACAGAGATTTTCAGTGTTGGAGAAATCTTTTCGAATGCGATCGCACAACTCTTTATCTGATGGAGCACCAATAAAATAGACTTTTCCCATTTTTGAGAGTTCGGCCGTGAGGGCCCGGTACTTACTTTCACTCCAGGCCTTCGTGTACCAAACTGAGGCAGGGGCCACGACAAAATAGTTATCAGTAATGTGCGGAGCAACTTTATCAAAATTCTTTTTCAGAAGCGGAAGTTCTGGTCTGTAATTTTTTGAGTTCTCCACAATTTTATAATCCGGGATGAGTTCAAGATTTCTTTGAACTTCATGCCATCCTCGAGGATCAGGAATTTGATGCTTAATTTTTCTTGTGTAAAAAAAACTCAAGGGGTTTTGAGAAAAACCTGTTTTGAATGGAGACTTCATAAGCATCGAAACAAGACCAGAGTTGAAATGGCGATGAAGATTAAAAACCATATCAAATTCAATTCTTCTAAGCTCAGAAATAAGACGCAGAAGGTTTCTTGTCTTACCACCCTTCTTATCCCAGACCCAGGTCTTTTCAATCGTCGGTAGCCCTTCGATAACAGACTCATTTCCTTTGCGTAAGAAGAAATGGATTTTTGAATCAGGGTACTTCTCTTTGACAGCGCGAGCAAATTGACTCGCAAGAATTGTGTCACCAATGAAAGCAGTCTGGATGATAAGAATTGTTTTAGACGAGGCGTTAGTCATGCGATAAGATTAACACACAATTATGGAAAAAATCACCGCAATCATTCCGACATTTAATGAAGAAGTTAATATCAAAGCTGCCATTGAATCGGTGCTTTGGTGCGATGAGGTTATCGTCGTGGATTCGTTTTCGACGGATAAGACTGTTGAGATTGTGAAATCATTTCCTCAAGTCAGACTCCTTGAGCATGAGTACGAACATTCAGCGGCCCAGAAAAATTGGACGATCCCACAAGCAAGTCATCCTTGGATCTTTTTACTAGATGCTGATGAAAGACCGACCCAAGAACTTGTTGAAGAAATTAAGTCTGTGGTTAAAAAAGGCACGGCTTACTCTGGATTTTGGATCTATCGCAGAAACAATTTCATGGGTAAAAGAATTGATTATTCTGGATGGCAGTCAGATAAAGTGATTCGCTTATTTAAGCGCGATGAATGTAAATATCAAAACAAGCATGTACACGCTGAGATTGAATCCAAGGGTCAGATCAGCATCTTAAAACATAAGCTCATTCACTACACCTATAAAGATCTCACTTCATATCTTAAGAAGGCCGATCGCTACACCACTTGGGGAGCTCAGGATAGGTTTCAAAAGTTTCAAAAGAGTGGAAAAAAAATTGGGATCATGTATCTCTTTTTTAGACCCGTTGGGAGATTTGTCCGGCATTATATTTGGAGACTTGGCTTTCTCGATGGCGCTCATGGATTCGTTGTCTCAGCACTCGCTGCGTACAATGTTTTTATCCGTGCACTCAAGATATGGAGACTTCAAGCGGGTGAGAAGATCGAAGACCCGTTTAAGAAATAAAGCTCACGATTTCTTTGTAAAGAACGTAGACGAGAACAATCTTAGTCCCCAAATAAACAATGTTAGCTATAGAGGCAGCATTTTTCATAGGATCATTATGCCCAACAAACTTTTAGGGTTGTTGGGAAATTCATAGAGTTGGTAATAATTACCCAAACGGGAGAGCAATTATATGGAACTAAGAGAAAAAATCGAATCAACAGATCTTGATATGACGGAAGCTCAGATCAAGGCCTTCTTTCTAGGCGTTCTTTGCGCTGAAAAACCGCTACCTTACGCGAAGGCTCTAGAGGAGCTCCTGGTAGAAACGCCGGAAGCAAAAAGAGTTCTTGAAGCCCCACTAAAGGTCCTTTGGGATGAGCTTCGTTTGAATCTTAAATCAGAGCTAGATAATATGCTCCCAGATGAAAGCGATGTAATGACTTTTCTTGAGATCTCCAAAGATCAACTTGATTTCTTTCTTACGGCCATGAGTTTATCTGGAACAAGCACCGACTCTTGTGATGATGCGGATCTTGCAGAATTTATCGATGAGATCGAAGACACCATTGAAGATATGGATGAGTTTTTATCTGATGATGAAGCGACTAAAGAGGATGGGGAGAATTTTAAAGAATTCTTACTCAGCACATGGTCTGAGTTTACGAACACTAAGCGATAAGATTTAGAATTTTTTCTTTGTAAGAGTATTTCAATTCAGGGTGCTCAAGGCTAAAAATCTTGAGCCCGTTATTTCTGAGTTTGCAGGCCGGACACTTCAAACACCCTTCTTTTGAGATCCCTTCGTAACAAGTGACTGTAGTTTCAAGAAGGTACTCCAAGACACCTAAACGATGGCCAAGCTCCATGGATTCTTTTTTATTTAAAAAGACCAGTGGGGTTCTTATTTCAAAACTAGCATCAGCAAAGTCTAAACAAAGGGCCGATTGAATGATGTCCATATATGAGCGAGAACAATCTCTATAACCGGAATTTGCGGCCTCTAGCTCCATGACACCCATGTAGATACAATTTGCACCAAGAGAATGGGCGTGAATACCAGCAAGTCTTGCCATCAGACCATTGCGGCCAACGACGAGAGTATTCGGAGCTTCACCAGCTTTATGCTCAATCTTTTGATGATTACCAATAAGAGCACTCTCGGTAATTTGCGAGAGGCACGAGAGATCAAGTTCAACGTGATCGACTTTAAAATGGTTTGAAATTTCAGTCGCTCTTTGGAGCTCAACGGAGTGACGTTGACCATAGGTAAATGATAATGAAAGGACATTTTCTGCACCAAATTCATTCACGGCAAGCGCTAAACACAAGCTCGAATCCATACCACCGGAATGAACAACAACGGCTTTCTTTTTCATTAGTAAGATCGATTCTTTTCCCACTCGTAAGCGGATTTGATGATGATATTGAGGTCGTCATACTTTGGCTTCCAGCCGATCACTTTACCAATTCGTGAAGCTTCGGAGGTTAAGCTACAGGCGTCCCCCGGTCTTCTCTCTGAACTAATAATCGAAATCTCTTTACCTGTGATTTCCTTTACGCGGCTTAAAACTTCTTTCACACTTTGCCCGTGCCCATAGCCGCAGTTTAAAATTTCTGAGGCTCCTCCTCGAGCTAAGTACTCGAGGGCCTTCACGTGAGCATCAGCAAGATCAGAAACGTGGATATAATCTCGGATACAGGTTCCGTCAGGTGTTGGGTAATCTGTACCAAAGACATTAATCGACTTCCGCTTCCCGGTTGCAACTTCGCACGCCACTTTAATTAAATGCGTGGCTTCAGGAAACGACTGACCAATTCTTCCATCAACATCAGCTCCAGCGACATTAAAATAACGAAGAATCACAAACCTCAAATCCGAAGCGTTTGAAATATCCTTAAGCATAAACTCAGTCATGAGCTTTGACTGGCCGTAAGGGTTAATGGGTGCAAGCGTAGAACCTTCGCTGCAGACTCCATTCTCCGGCATCCCGTAAACAGCGGCGGTAGAAGAAAAAATAAACTTATGAACCTTATATTTTCCACAAAGTGTGATGAGAGAAAGAGAATTAACGGTATTGTTTTGATAATACTTAACCGGATTAGAGACACTTTCGGGCACAACAATACTTCCAGCAAAATGAAGAACTGCTTCAAAATTCTCTTCTTTAAAGAGCTCTTCTAATCTCAGAGTATCACTAAGATCCCCAACTACAAGCTTCCCATAAGTCACGGCTTGACTGTGACCAGTAGAAAGGTTGTCATAAATAATAAGCTCATGTCCGCTCTGTCCCAAAGCTTTGACAACATGAGAGCCAATATAGCCAGCTCCGCCGGTGATAAGAATTTTCATGTCCACATTTTATGTGATGGATGATTCTCCGTCTACCATCGGTCCCTGAAAAAAGGTATCATGAGAGGATGAATGTTAAATTTATTGCGATCGCTGCCCTCGGTATAAATAGAGAAATTGGCCTTCATGGGAAGCTCCCGTGGAATTTGCCTGATGAATATCAGCATTATAAAAACACGGTGAAAGGTCATTATGTGTTGATTGGGAGAAAAAATTTTGAGCTTAATCGCTCAGATCTCTTCGACGTGAGGCCAATTGTATTAACGAATCAACCTGAGTTTACTGCCACAGATGCTGTTGTTGTGCACTCAATGGATGAAGTTGTTGAGTTTGCAGAGAAGAATAAGATTGAAGTCATTTATGTCATTGGAGGATCCCGTATCTATGATCTGACTCTTCCCTACTTGTCGGAATTTTTATGTTCAGTGGTTGATTACGAAGGGGAAGCTGATACTTACTTTCCCCAGTATCTTTCGTATGAATGGGAAGTGCTTAGGACAGAGATTCATCCTCAGTGGTCGTTTTACCATCTTGCTAAAAGACCTGATTTTTAAGTTAAATCCGATTCGGACTTAATTGCTCTAAGAACTCTCACAAGCTCTTTGGATTGCTTTTGATTGATTCCATATTTCGGAAAAAGAACTGGCCCATCCACTTCAGCATAGACCTTGTGCGTTTCACTTTGAGCGATGAGTTCGCCAGTTTTCACGTAGTCAAAATTTTTATAAGTTTTGGTCAACTCTAATGAAAAGTCCTCATTCAGTACTGTCTGTCCCCAGGTAAAACAATTGGACCATGAGGCACTACTCATTTCTTTGATTTCTTGATTTTCAATCAAGTGAATGGCCTTTTGAACAAGAGATAAACCCAATTGGACTTGTTTTTCTTCCCAACCTTTTTGACCTAGCTCAACAGTGATGGCACTCGCTGAATATGAGCTCGCTGTGGCCGAAAGACTTTTACCCACTTTAGCAGAAGAAAAATTCTTATAGGTAATGATAGGAAGATCAGCACTAACACATCTTGCGAAACTAATATTTTTCTGTGTGAAAGCAAAAATGATAAAAGGATTTTCGATCGGCTCGATGGTTTGGTGGATATCGATATGAAAATTTGAATTTGCGACAAGTTTTTCTAGTTCCACTGCGCGCTTTTCTTCCATGGAACGAGGATTTTCTAGTTGAAAGGAACGATTCAAATCTGTTTCTACAAAACGTTTTTCTTGAAGGTAGGCTTCAACATTCCCTAGCATAAACTTTAGGTTAATTTTAGGAGCCAAAGACTTTTCTTTTATCAGAGTCAATAGACGAATGAGAACCTCTAACCCTCCGACCTCATTTCCATGGATGATTCCAGAAATGGATAGAGAGATCTTGTTATCAGGTCTAAGGAGTTCATAACCATAAGGATCGATCTGCTTTAGACCGATTTCTCGAGAGAGGTCATGAAATTTTTTAATTTTGTCTTGTAGATTTTTCATTAAAGTGTCTTTAGGTATTCGATGATTTCAAGTTTATTCTCATGGGTGAACTTTTTAAAGGATTCAAAATAATGACCTTCATTTGAGTGCCCAACACGAGAAGTATCATAAAGCCTTCTCTGCCATTTTTCACTTTTTGTTTCAGTTAATTTTAACCCTAAGTGCTCTTCGTCAAAGCGCTCTTTCTCACCGGCATTTTTGAGCGAGAAGAGTTTCGGACGAGATTCCGGCGGACTTAAAAGATCATAAATTGTTGGAACTGAAGCATTGTGAAGATAAGGGAAACGAGACCAGATTCCCCACAACTTTGGTGCCACATAGCCTTTCTCTGCCTTAGGAACCGCCTGAATAAGATCATTCAAAGGATTTCTACCAATGAGATCATAAAGTTCCGGTGTCAAAGCTTTCAATCGGTCAGGATCTGTTTGCACAACTTTTAGAGGAATATGTTTTGTCTGCTCATAAATTGGGTGGCCTAGGAGATCCCGGTTGTGATTTCCATGACACTTCATACACGAAGACTCAAAGAGCTTCTTCCCAGCTTCAACTTTTTCTTCTGCAATTTTAAATGGATATTTGGGTGGAAGAAAATCTCCTAAGTAATCCTCTGCCTTATGAACTCTGTCAAAATACTCACGGACATTTTCCGGGGTTTGACCAGCATAAAGCTCAACCGCCACTCCCCAACCACCTAGCTCGCCATTTCCCTCTCCGTCCCAAAACGATCCCGATTTTCTTTTTTCACCGTAACCCCAAAGGTGAGGAACTTTCACTTGGCCCGGTGGAAAATTATCAGGGAAAGGAACATTCTGAATTTTGTAAAACCACGAACGAATGACCGCAGTGGAGACAAGCCCTTGGGTTGTGTTCCCAACTTTACTTCCAGCAAGTGCATTTGTGAATTCCAGAGATCTCTCATGCATTTCTTTAAATTTTGGGTTACGTCTTGGAAATGAACCCCAAACACGAAGACCAAGGGCCGCATCTTTTCCGATCTGATAAGTATCAATATTTTTATTACCAAGACCCACAATGTATTGGCCTGCGGCCTTAGAGGAGTGACAGGCCACGCAACCGAGAACACCGATATTCATCCCTTCATAAGGTTCGTTAAAGAGACCTTTTACTTTATTGTCTTCGATAACAAGTCCCCATCTCTGGTAGATAAGTCCAAGATCACCAGTTCCTAAGCTTCTATCGCCGGCCCATTCATAGACAGTAATGATTTCCGGAGAAACCATCATTCCTCTTCCCTTATAAAAAAAGTTCAAATTTTTAAAGGCTTCAGTCGCTTCCTGATGCCGTTCAAGGCGGACATCTTGAGCAAAAGTTGGTAGGCTAAGTAAAATTAAAAAAAATAATTTGTTCATTAAATGACGCTAACAGCTTTGATGAGCTTATTAAAGAGCAAGAGATAAAATGAAAGATTCCCCGAGCAAAACAATCTGCTTCTTCAACTCTAATAAAGCATGGGGGGGCGGAGAAAAATGGCATCTCACTACATGTAAGGAATTTTACAGACGTGGTTTTAATACTCTACTCGTGGCCAATAATGGTTCGGCCATTGCTCAAAAAGGTATTGAAGAACGACAAAATGTTTACCGCTTTAGTATTGGGAATTTAAGTTTTATTAATCCGATTAAAATCTTCACTCTGTTTCTTTTTTTTAAATCAAAGAATATAGATGCCATCGTGATGAATCTTCCAGCAGATCTTAAAGCAGCAGGAATTGCGGCCAAGCTCGCTGGGGTCAAAAAGATTATTTATCGTCGAGGGATGCCTCATCCTCTTCGTAATACTTGGTTAAATAGATTCCTTTTCACAAAAGTTTTGACTCACGTTGTGGTTAATTCAAAAGAAATTGGGAAGAGTTTAAAGCAAGGAAACGAGGCCTGGTTTCCAGAGGACAAAATGGTTCTGATTTATAATGGAGTAGATACTAGTCGAGCTGTGGATAAATCAAGAAAACTGTATGAGAAAAAAGATGATGAGCTCGTACTAGGGAATGCTGGAAGACTCACTGAACAGAAAGGACAAAAATATCTTATTGAACTCGCTAAAATTTTGAAGAACCAGAATAGGAAGTTTAAAATTTTGATTGCAGGTGAAGGTGAACTTCATCAGGCACTACAAAAAATGATTATTGATCAAGGAGTTCAAGATGAAGTGAAGCTTCTTGGGCATGTTTCAGATATGCCAGCATTTTTGAATTCGCTAGATGTTTTTGTTTTTACTAGTTTGTATGAAGGATCGGCGAATACCTTGATTGAGACATTGCAGTTTGGGGTTCCGACTGTTGCGTGGGATGTGAGTTCGAATCCGGAGATTGTGGTTGATGGGGAGACGGGGTTACTTGC
>JACCDH011217543.1_pt1 | contig 20647 bp, 18 predicted proteins | sample 7442481 | NCBI WGS metagenome assembly JACCDH01 (sample SAMN15323433, study PRJNA562643) | freshwater metagenome | isolation source: river surface water | place: USA:Blue River Watershed | collected 2017-08-15 | reverse complement strand
TGAACACAAAAAGGGTGAAGTTTATCGTGTTGAAGTGAATCTAACTATCAATGGCAACTTGTACAGAGCGGAAGCTACAAAAGAAACCTTCGAACTAGCTATAGACATTGTTAAGAATGAATTAAATAGGGAAATCAGTCGCTCTAAAGACAAAAAAGATTCCTTAATTAAAAGAGCGGGAAGAAATATAAAAGAAAAATTCTTTAGGAATTAATTGATTGTAGGTAGCGGTCAAAATCCATTTCTGGTTTTCCGGCGGGAGTGACGCGAAGCAGGCGAAGCGAGCCGTCAGAGGCGAGCTTCGCCTGCTTTATTTTTACGCGAGTGCCAGCGTGCTCAAAATACGCATCACCTATACCCAGAAAAGCTTGGATTTTGCAGAACATTCTTTTAGACTCGGCAGTGTCAGTAGGGAGTGCAAGCGGGTCTATTTCTATTCGTGCGTCTTCTTTTGTAAATCGTCTAGTGTAAGTGGCTTCGTCATGGGTTTGTTCCATTGGAACAGTATTTCCTTCTATATGTTCGACTATTGTTTTGGCTAGTAATTCACCACCACGTCTTGCTAGAAGAGCATCAAGCTCTGGTCCTGCTATCGGCCAATCATTTTTCGGTATCTCAATTTTTTCTTGTTTAAGAATTGGACCATGGTCCATCTTTTCGTCCATGAGCATAATACTGACGCCGATATCTTCAGGTCTGTCTTCTAGTATCGCGGTACGGATAGGACTGGCGCCACGGAGTTTTGGAAGAAGAGACGGATGAACGTTAATTACACCAAGTTTAGGAATCTCTAAAAACCATTTTGGGAGAATAAAGTTATAAGCGACCACTACAAACAAATCCCATTCTTCATTCACAATTCTAGATAAGTCTTCTTTTGATTTGTAGGAAGAAGGTTGGAAAACTTCTATATCGTGTTTTATAGCCCATTCTTTTACAGGAGGCGCAGTGAGTATTTGGCCACGTCCGCTTGGTTTATCTGGACTGGCGACAATAAGGGAAGGAGTTATTCCAGCTCTCTGTAATTCCTCTAACGATGGAACACCTAGTGGCTCTCCACCAAAAAAGGCAATTTTTGGGTTTTCTGTCATGATTATGATTCTACTTGATTTTGCTGTTTCCTGCATATATTCTCTTCTGCAGACTAGAAACCAATATGGGGTAACAAATCATGTCTAGCATCACGGTTATTAACCCTAGCTCCCATTCTCAGATTCCATGGGAAGTGCAACGTGAATTGATGGGGTTAGAGCTACCACTCGCCAGTCCAATTAGATTCCAAATTGTCGGTCCAGAGACCGCGGGCGATATGGAGTTAAGACAAGACTATGAGTCGCTATGTGAGACTTCGTTCGCGGTTTCTCGTGAGATGATGCTTCATATTGCTACGGTAAAAGAAAAGCTCAAACTCATTGAGTGGGTGAAGGAAACCGGTGTCGATATGTTCTTCTTCACCAAGAGTTCCTGTACTTATAATCCGTAGCTTAGGCTATGGAAGTAAAAGGCGAACCGTGTTCCGGTTCGCCTTTTTTAGTTACGTAATTTCAACTTCCTTCGGAGGATTGTCTTTATGCCACACTTTGACTGCGCGGTCGGTGAAAAGAATTCCGTCGAGGTGGTCGCTTTCGTGTTGCATTATTTGTGCCAAGAGGCCACCGGCTCCACGAACATACATCTGACCGGTTTCGTCAGTTGCCCGCATGGTGACGTTGGTGTGTCGTTTTACTATTCCGTAGGTATCAGGAATCGAAAGACATCCTTCAGCCACTTCGTGAGATTTCTTTGAGACTTTTACGAACGAAGGATTGATAGCAACGATGCTTGGTAATCTACCTTCGTCCTTACTTTGGTCTTCAATGATAAAAATGCGTTTTGAAACTCCGATTTGTGGCGCAGCAATAGCGACCGCTGTATAGCCGTCTACATCGTAGGTTTTTATCGCCTTACGCAAATCTTTGACTACTTTTTCTACTAGACCACTTTCAAAATCCTCCTTAGTAACTTCTTCAGCTATGGTGTGGAGGGCAGGGTGATTAAGGGGGACGAGTTTCGCCATAATGATGGTAACTATACCAAAATAACCTTTATTTGTTAAACGATTCGGTCTGGGTCGATTTCCGCTTTGATATACGGTGGCAATGAACGAACAATCTCAAGTATTCGTTCGCGTAGTTTTGAATCCGTACTGTCGATTCGAATGAGCGCATGACGAAGAGACTGCGCTTCGGTTGAATGAGGATTTGTATAGAATTGCGCAGCGATAGAACCGAGTCGTTCTTTAACTAATTTTCCAGTCTCGTTAGCTGCGGATTCTGGACCAGCCCACGAGAGAAGGAGAAATGTATTGTAAGGGGGATAGCCAAGCATTTGTCTTAAGGAAATCTCATCGTCATAGAAGCGCTCCACGGCACCACGTGAGGCGTGAGTCAATAACGCGTCTGTCTCATTTCGAGTTTGTACTAACACTTCTTTATGGGTGCATTCACGTAAATGAAGCATGAGTCTAAATAGTGATTCATCTGCTCTCCAGGTAGGAATGGCGCGTGCCGCATCAAGTGAAACGATGGCGCTCACATCTACTCCCTCATGTAAAAATGGCAGTGCAAGTTGAGTACCAATAAGCACACCAGATTTTTTACTGAAGAAGTCTTTTGCAATTTTCTCAGCTTTTACAGCTGTTGGAGCACTCTGATGGTCAAGTATCGTGACTTCAGTCTGAGGCATTTTAGCTAGCCATTCATCGTGAATGTGTTGAATACCGATACCGCGCTCTCGAAGTCGCCATGAACCACACTGTGCGCACACGTCGGCGGCGCGTTCCTTTTTACCAGAAGTACCACACACAAACCATCGTTCTTCCTCTTTACCTTTCATGGTGCGAACGAGAGAGTATGGACTATTGGATTCCGGACAACGAAATATGTAGCCGCAGTCAATACAAAGGACTATTGGAGCAAGACCGCGTCGAGCAGCAAATAGAAATACGCGACCACGCGCTTCAAGTGCGCGTTCGGCACTACGAAGGAGTTCTGGTGAAAAAAGTTCAAATAATTTTTCTGCCGTCGGTTTGTCTTTTTGCTTGACAATGGTAAGTGGTGCAGTAAAGGCAATTCGCTTTGCTTCTTGGTCGTAGGTTAGATATTTTTCTTCTCGACGACGCACTTCATCTTCGGTGCGAGAAACAGTGTCGCCAAAGACGATGCTACGACCACCGGCCTTAGCGTAGGCCATAAGAGCGTCACGATGGTCAAGGTAAGGTCTTTGCCTCATTTTGTAGTGAGTGCTTGCAGACTCTTCGACGATTATAGTCATTAAGTCTACTCTCTCTACATACGCGTAAGATGGTGTGGTGATGATTAATTTTGCTAGTGAATCATCCTCAAGTTTTAAAAACGCAGCGTCACGTTTTTTCTTGGTGTCATTTGGTGACAAAATGACCAGTCGCTCCTCGATTCCTTGCTCGAGTTGTTTGGCAATATTTGTGATGTGGGCTGCTGTTGGTACAACTAACAGCACCGAACCGCGGTGTGCAAACGCACCTCGTACGTGACTTTTATAGTGAATAAGTCTCTCATCAAAACGTGCTGTGAGAACTTGAGGTGTCGTCTCTTCTGAATGGGGAATAATATTGACTCGAGGATAAGTCCGTACACCGTTGCGAACATCTGGTGGTAGTAGAGAAAATAGAAGAGCACCAACAGTTGCAGGATAGCGATGGGAGAGTACTTCGGCAGTTTTTCGCACTGTTTCTGGTAATACAATCGGATCAACTTGATTGGGGAGTTTTCGAAGTGAAAATGTCGCAGCTTTAAGAGCCGTCTTTGTTGTACTGACCGGTTTTGAGCTCAAGACGATGGCCGCTTCTGTTTTGCCTCGGACTGGAACATTTAAAAAGCTTCCAATACTGTAATCAACACTAGAGAAATATGATAATGATTCAAGCTGAGTTCCGCGAATAAGAGGTGTGACATGAATCACGAACATGGGACGCTATTATAGCAATAAATCTAAGATGGTGCAGATGCAGCCTAAAACTCTTCTAGATAGGATATTTCGGCTCCGAGAGAGGTGAGTCGCTCGACTAATTTCTCATAACCGCGGTTGATACTGTAGATATTTCTAAGAACAGAATTGCCTGGTGCCCCGAGCATCGCAATAAGAAGAATGGTAGCCGGACGTAGAGCTGGAGGACATACGAGTTCGTTGGGACGAAGTGGTGTTGGACCATTGATATAGATGCGATGTGGGTCTGCAAGGACGGTGTCGGCGCCAAGTTTATCGAGTTCAGTGAAATAGATAGCTCGCTTCTCGTACATCCAGTCGTGTATGAGAGTTTGCCCTGTTGCTTGCGTGGCAATGACAGCGAAGAAAGGAAGGTTATCGGCATTAATTCCTGGATATGGTCGTGAGTGAATTTTGTCTTTTGCAGCGACGAGCTTTGATGGTTTTGTTGTGATATCAACGAGTTTTACCTGACCATTTTCTCCAAGATATGGTTTAGTCGCAGAATATTTGAATCCCATCTTTTTGAGTGTTAGTAACTCAAGTTCGAGAAATTCAATTGGACAACGAGTGATGGTGATGCTCGCATTTGTAACAATCGCCGCTGCCAAGAAGAACATACTGTCGGTTGGGTCTTCAGCTAGTGTGTATTCGATTGGAGTGTCGATAGATGATAGGCCGGTCACAGTGAGTGTTGTCGTGCCAATACCTTCAATGGTTACACCAAGCTTTTGTAAAAATACGCAGAGCTCTTGCACCATGTAGTTGGCAGAGGCGTATTTGATAGTCGTTGTGCCTGAGAATAGCGCTGCTGCCATAAGCGCATTTTCAGTTACTGTGTCGCCAGATTCATAGAGAATAATTTCACTTGGTTGCTTGCGTAGAAATGAGACTTCATACGCGTCATTGGTGGTATTGATATCTACACCAAATTCTTCAAGGGCATAAAAGTGTGGTCGTACGGTGCGACTGCCAAGCTTGCAGCCACCAGATTGAGGTAGGGAAAATTTCGAAAATTGGTGAATCAACGGTCCAATAAACATGACAATACTGCGAGTGCGTCGTGCAGCCTCTCCATCGATGGTTGCAAGGTTGATTTTCTTTGGTGGAGTAATTACAAGCGAACTCCCATGCCATTCTGCTTTAACGCCGATACTCACGAGTACTTCGATGAGGCGGTGGACTTCTTCAATGCGTGGCATGCGGTGAAGTGTTGTCGTTCCTTTATTAAGGAGAGAGGCGCAGAGGAGAGCGACAGCCCCGTTTTTTGAGGTGTTTGTTTGAATTGTGCCAGAAAGTTTTTTGCCTCCGGTAATCGAGACATTGACCGTTCCTGGAGAAAGGGTAATAAGGTTCTTGCCGAGCGCCTTACTAATACGGCGAAGCATGTCGGCACTTACATTTTGCTTACCAGACTCGATTCGAGCGATAGCGCTCTGGGTAGTTTTTAATTTTTTCGCGAGAGTGGCTTGTGTAAGACCTGCAGTTTCTCGCATATCCGCAATCTTTGTACCTATATTAGTCATAATATATAAAGCATAGCATACATGCTATACAGCGCTAGTTTTGTAGAATTGGAGAAGCACAGTACTATAGAGGAACTTTATGTTTGGTAATTTCACTCCCAAGGTTGGTATTGATCTTGGTACCACGAATATTCTTGTCTTTATTCCCGGACAAGGCATCGTTCTTAATGAGCCATCAGTAGTGGCTGTCGGTGAAGATAACCGCGTTCTTGCTGTTGGTTCTGAAGCAAAATTAATGATTGGTCGTACACCAGATACAATTCGTGCTTATCGACCAATGCGTGATGGCGTTATTGCTGATTATAAAGTGACTGAGACGATGCTTCGTTTTTTTCTAAAAAAATCACTCAGTCGCTACAGTCTTTTTCGTCCTGACGTGATGGTGTCGGTGCCGGCAGGCGTGACGTCAACAGAAAGACGTGCCGTAGTAGAAGCTGCAATAAAAGCCGGCGCACGAAACGCCTATGTAGTTAAAGAACCGATTTTGGCAGCGATTGGCGCTGGAGTGCCTATTTACGAACCACAAGGACACATGATTGTGGACATTGGTGGAGGGACGATTGACGTCGCGGTTATTTCGCTTGGCGGTATTGTAGCGGCGAACTCAGTGAAATGTGCCGGTAACCGTATCGACTTAGCCATTATTGACTATGTAAAGAAGACGAGGAATCTCTCAATTGGTGAAAAGACTGCCGAAGAAATTAAAATCGCCGTTGGTTCTGCGCTTCCGCTTGAAGAAGAACTTTCTATGGAGGTAAAAGGACGCGACATGCTTTCTGGGTTGCCACGAACAACTGAAGTTAAAAGCAATGAAGTGGTCCGCGCGATAGGTCGCGAACTGCGTGAGATGGTAAAAGCAATCAAGGACGTATTTCAAGAAACTCCACCCGAACTCGCTGCCGATATTATTGATGGAGGTATCATTATGACTGGAGGAACCTCTCAACTTCGCAATTTCCCAGAACTCATTCGTCGACGCACTGGAGTAAAGGCAAAAGTCGCTGATCAAGCACTTTTCTGTGTGGCAAAAGGTACAGGTATCGCTCTAGAACATTTGAATGTCTACAAACGCGCAGTGTTTGCTAAAAAGTAGGGGATACGGATACAACTTCGCATAGAGAGTGCGTTACTATTACTGTATATGCGGGAAGGTGTTCCTCAGCAATTTTCGAATCCGCAAGAAGAGATTGAATACTTACGACATCGCATCGCCGAGCGTGAGCGAGCTTTGCTGTCTCGTACTCCAGAAATCGACAGTACCGACAGAGAGACTGTTGGTCGACAAGAAATTCGAGAATATACCAGCTTCACGCCCCAAATGGTGCTCCATAAGGAGTATGCCTTTAAACCTGAAGACGTTGCCCACTCGGCTGAAGCAATAAAAATCGCTCTTGATCCTGTTGAAGAGATTTTAAACCTTGCTCAAGAAAAAGGAATCAAAAATGCCCTTACGGTCCTGTCTCGTGTTGAAAATGCCTTCGTAGTCGACGAAGTACATAGAAAATTGATTGAGTTAGTACAGTCTGGCGTTCAGCTGGCTGATCTGAAGGAAGGGATGCGTCCATGGCATTTACTTCATATGACTTTGTATGAGGTTACAATGCCTGCGCAGATTGCACCAAATGGGCAACAGTACCAAATCTCTGAACTCGTCGGCATGATGCAGCAACTTTTTTCAGGTTTGCGTACGATTGGAAGTGTAAAGCCTGGCAATCACTTTGTTATTGAAGTAGCGGTCGCTGATCATAGTAGCGATGTGGTGTTTTATGTTTCGGTCCCAAATGAATTTACTGCTCTCTTTGAGAAACAAACCCACTCACTGTTTCCTAACGCCGTTCTTACTGTTCAACCACATGACTACAATATTTATATTGATCAAGGAACGACTGTTGCTGCTGAATTTAGATTGATGAAGCACTCAATTTACCCACTCAAGAAATTTGAGGATTTTAGCGCTGATCCTCTCGCTGTTCTACTTAATGCATTTTCAAAAATTGATCATGAAGGTACTGGTGCCGCAATACAATTTGTTATCCGTCATCCAGCGAAAATCTATCGTGAGAAGTTTCAAGACATTATAAAAGATGTTGAAAATGGAATGTCGCCAAAGCAAGCGATTAACCACAACACTTTCTCCGGCGAATTTATGTCGATCGTCGCCGACGCTTTTAAAAATAAGAAAAAAGAGGAAGAAGAAAAACCAAAGCAAGTTGATCAGCAAGTCCTAGAAAGATTGAAGTCTAAGATTGCTACAGAGTTGGTTGAAGTAAACATTCGAATGGTCGTTTCTTCTAAAGATTCAGTAAAGGCGCAACAAATCATCACTCAAATTCAATCAACTTTTAATCAGTTTAATGATCCTCTCGCAAATTCCTTCGTCACAAAGACATTGAAAGGCAAAGGATTACTTCTCGCACAAAAAGCCTTTGCCTTTAGACAATTTTCGAAGAAGCGCGCGTTTGTGCTGTCTATTGCTGAACTTGCAACTCTTATTCATTTCCCTGCAAACGGCATCGAGTCAACACCACAGTTCAAGCAGTCGCACGCTAAGACCGCGCCGGCGCCAAATGTTATGCCAACTGAGGGTACGCTACTTGGTGTCAATCGACACCGTGGTATTGATGTGCCGATTTATATCACCGAGAAAGACCGTATGCGTCACTTCTATGTGATTGGTCAGACAGGAACTGGTAAGTCGGTATTTTTACAAAATCTTATCGTCCAAGATATCAAGTCTGGAGCAGGTGTCTGTATGATTGATCCGCATGGTACTGACATCGAAGACGTACTTGGGACAATCCCTCCAGAACGAGAACAAGATGTTATTTATTTCGACCCATCACGAATGGATAGAGTGATTGGACTCAACATGCTCGAGTACGATTACTCAAAGCCTGAACAGAAAACATTCGTTGTTAACGAACTCTTCTCGATCTTCCAAAAACTATACGGCGCCAATCCAGAATCAATGGGACCGATGTTCGAACAATACTTCCGTAACGCTACGATGCTCGTGATGGAAGATCCAGAAAGTGGTAACACTCTCATGGATATCTCGAGAGTAATGGCCGATGCACAGTACCGGCGTAAGAAGCTTGAAAAGGCAACCAATCCTGTCGTCGTACAATTTTGGAAAGAAATTGCTACAAAAGCTGGTGGTGAAGCATCGCTTGAAAATATTGTTCCATACATCGTTTCCAAGTTTGATGTATTTACTGCCAACGATTACATGCGTCCAATCATTGGTCAGCAGCAATCAGCCTTCAACTTCCGTCAGATTATGGACGAGAAAAAGATTTTGCTCGTAAATCTTTCAAAGGGTCGTCTCGGAGAAATCAACTCAAATCTTATCGGTATGATTTTTGTTGGAAAGATTCTCATGGCCGCGTTGTCACGTGTGGATGATCCAACAAAGAGTTTCCCTCCGTTCTACTTGCATATCGACGAATTTCAAAACATCTCAACTCCTGCGATTGCTTCGATTCTTTCAGAAGCGCGAAAGTACAAACTCGGTCTTACTATGGCGCACCAATTCATAGCGCAGCTTGATCCGACTATTCGTGATGCAGTATTCGGTAACGTTGGCTCTATGGCTGCTTTCCGTGTCGGTAACGAAGATTCGCAAGCGCTCGAAGCGCAATTTGCACCATCATTTACCGCTGCTGATATTATGAATACTCCTAATTACAATGCTGTGGTTCGAGTCTTGGCAAATGGTGTGCCTGCACAGCCATTTAGCTTGGCAGCCATGCCACCACCGGATTCTTCTCCAGCACGCGTCGCTGAACTCATCGAGTACAGTATTGCTCGCTATGGTCGACCACGCGATGAAGTTGAAGCAGACATCAGAGCTCGTTATCAAAAACCTGCTCCACCGCCACCACCAATGCCTCCACAACAACTATGAGTACTTATCAAAACGACAATCAGTTCGAAGATGTAACTATAGATTCAGTTGTTGGACTGGACCGATTTTTTGAGAATATTGAAGAGATATATCGTGATGCAAAACAACACGCGTCAAGGCTTGTAAGTAGTGATGGGAGAGAGCGTGCTCTTGAATCACTTCGAGGGTCACTTCGTAATCAAATCGAGGCGCTTAAGAAGCGTGTTCATGAAGGGAAGTCCGTACTTGAAGTTGATGCAGTAAAACTACAAGAGACATACGATCGTTTAGTAACTCTGCATCAAGAGTTACAAAAAATCCCAAAACATCAAGAGAGAAAACCGGACCACGTCAACAGAAATGATTCTCAGAGAAACAAAAAACAGCAACAACATAAAAAGCAAAATAGTAAAAAGCCACAGCACACACATCAGTCTACTCGCGAAGTGCGAGGCAATGTGAAGGAGCGCATCGAGCAGCTTCAGCTAACATACAAGAAATTAATCGAGCTCCACGACGATTCGTCTGTCGCAGAAAGTATTTTGCTTGATGAAGCAAAGGATACCTACGAGCATGCAACTCTTCTCAAGGCTGAATTGCAACATACCTACGACGAAAAAAAAGCTGAAGCCTTTCTCCTTCATGCTGAAGCGCATATGCAAGAGATACGAAAAGCGCTAAAAGATGTTGCTAATTCGCGTCCACAGTTTGATCGCATGAGCAAAAAAATGGACATCAGTGCTTCTGATACAGAAGTCGTTGTTCCAATTCGTGCTGATAACGTAATCAAGCCGCCACAGCGAACAAGTTTTGTTCCAGCATCTATCGCCACGCAACCAAAGCAAAATCCAGTGAAAAGGAATGTTCCGAAAGAATTAGTTGCACTACCACGGACAAACAGTGTACATGAAAAACAATCGCTTACAGATAAATATTTGAGAGCATCACGATATCAATCGTTTATATCGGAACACTTTTCTTCACCAGGTGGATTTGAACGTATTTTAGATTCAACCGTGACCAAGATAGAGGCGAGTACTGTTGATACGATTGAACGTTGGCTTGGTGAAACGCCTGCTAGTGCCTTTGAGTTTATAAAAGATATGTCGATTGAAGAGGTGCAGGCATTTGCTGTTTCTGGTTACGATGTCACTCATGCTCGGTTAGAAAAAGAAAATATTAAATACGAAACATTTGTTGCATGGACTGAAGTTCTCGACGTGATGGTGGAAGCATTACAACCACCTCCACATATTTCGTTTGGTGAGTTGTTCGCGATATTTATGATTGAGTCAGAAATGAGTACACACGAAGCGTCTCTGGTGGAGTAATTCACAGAGGTGAAGCATCATTCATTCTCACAATGATGCTATGATAATGAATATGAACAGCGAGGGTTCTTTGAATGCATATGGCTCTGTTTGATTTTGAAACACAAGCGGGTATTACTCATGTATTGGCGTCGATTCGCGCAAGCTCTATTTCTCCTGCACAAAAAAATGAACTTCGTGACATTGTTTTCTTGTACGCCAATGGTGGTCACGACCAAACCGTAAAACTTTCACTCGAACAAAAACTCACAGCCTATGCGATTGTAGCGTTACCGAAAAAGTACGCCGCACCGAAAGCGCCGATGTACACTATTGGTGGAACGAGACAGGCTCCAGATGAATTTGCTGTGGTGAATTCTGTAAAGGTTTCTCCACCTCCACCACCGCCTCCAGTTGCTGCGCCACAACCAGCACCGTACGTGCCGCCTGTTGCTCCACCTCCACCTCCACCACCGGTTCAAAATGTTGCGCCAGCACCAGTTTCATCTGTACCTCCACCGATGCCAGTAGCTCCACCACCTCCTGTTGCTGCTGCGCCACAACCAGCACCGTACGTGCCGCCAGCGCCAGTCGCGCCACCTCCACCACCGGTTCAAAATGTTGCGCCAGTACAAACGGCTCCTTCGACACCTCAAACTGCTGCTGTTGATTTTCCACCTGCAGGTGAGCAGCAATTACAGCGCATTAGAGAAATCAAATCACTAGTAAACGAGCAAGTTGGAAACCCAGTCAATCTTATTGATATCGATAATGAAGCGGGAAGAGAGTATATGGGAGCGCTTCTTGATGCAATGAAGAAGCTTAATACTGGCACATCATCAGTAGCTGCTATGCAGCGTCTTGAGCAGGCGTACCAAACCGTTGATGCTGCCATCAAGCGTCATAAAGGAGTTGCTGCACAATCAAACATCAAGCCTCTGGCACAAACAGCTCCTGTACCACCACCGATGCCCGTAGCTCCACCACCTGTTGCTGTAGCGGCACAACCAGCACCGTACGTGCCGCCAGCGCCAGTCGCGCCACCTCCACCGCCTGTAGCGGCACCAAGACCTGTACCTCCTCCAGTCGCTGCTCCGCAACCGGTCATGCCGCCTCCTGTTGTTCCTCCAGCCATTCCTCGACCTACGCCACCGCCTCCAGTTGCTGCGCCACAACCAGCACCTTACGTACCACCAGCGCCAGTCGCGCCACCTCCTCAGAGAGTAGTTCCGCCACCGCTACCACCTGTTGCACCTGTCGCTGTGCCAATTCGCCAAGCTGAGGATGCTTCAAGTGCATGGGAATCAAATAAGCCGAGTGCGAGCGCCTACGCAGATTCAAAATTGACTTCACTCGCTGAGTCAAAATTGCGTGCTCAACCACCAGTTGCACCTTCTGCTGCGCCGTCAGCACCTACAGACCCACTCTTCGCTCCAGAAATTGACAGTGGTCTCGATCAACTCCTTTCTGAGTGGTCACTCTTTAAAAAGAGTGGACTCTTCGGTACTGGACCTAAAGGAAGAGAACATCCGCTCTTTAAGAAAATCGCTGGACTCCAAATCCCACTTCTCCTTGCAGGTCGCTTTGAAGGTGCAACCCAAGAAATTAAGCAAAGTATTACTGACTACATGAACGGTTGGCGCTACGAGCAGGGAATTATCTACATGCCTGGCGAAACATTCGAACGATATCTCCGTCGTGTTATTCGGCATATTCTCGATTTACAAAAGAAGCTACCGCGTACATAATTGGCGCGATGATGCATCACGCCATTCTTGTCCGCTATAGCAAGCCAGAACTTTTTCCTGTAAACACACTATCGACTGAGACAGTGGTTGATCAATCGTTTGAAAAACTGATGATTGATGACGTTCGCTCACTTAGTGAAAGTGCTCACCGCCGCCCAAGCGAAGGGAGTAGTGGTACGTGCTTTGTTGTGCGGACTTCTTTCATTACTGTTGAAGCACAACATGCACTGCTCAAGCTCCTTGAAGAACCACCGCTCACGAGTCGTTTTGTGTTTATTATTCCCCCCTCAATTCAATTGCTGGGTACAGTGCTATCGCGTGTCCATGTCGAAACGTCTGAAGCTGATAAGGAACTCACTGATGAATTTGTTGAATTTATGAAAATGTCGCTGAAGGAACGTTTTGAAACCATTGAGTTAAGATTAAAAGAGAAAGATATAGCCTGGCAGGAAGCGATTCGTAGGGGATTAATTACGTACGTAGGAACGATTGCGCAAAAAAACGCGACTATCCTCATAGATCTTGAATTTGTAGTCGCCAATCTATTAACGAGAGGAGCGTCCAACAAAATGCTCCTCGATCAGCTCGCCCTCTCGTTACCCCTTAAATGAAAGTCATTTCAGTGTTACACTGCCTAGTATTAGACACATTGAAGTAATATGGATATAAAACAAAAACTAAACGAAGTCAAAGAATGGCTTCAAAAGGAATACGCTGGCATTCGTACTGGAAAGTCGAGTCCGGCATTACTTGATAGTATTCGAGTAGAAAGTTACGGTTCACTAATGCCAATCAATCAGGTTGCCAATATTAGTACCGAAGACGCGAGAACTCTTCGTGTCTCACCATGGGACTCATCGATGATTGCGGCGATTGAACGTGCTGTACAGGATGCTGATCTTGGTGTATCGCTTGCAACAGACTCTTCTGGTGTCCGAGTAATTTTCCCAGAACTTACTATTGAACGCCGAGCACAACTACAAAAGCTCGCGAAGAGTAAACTTGAAGATGCGCGTATTCGCGTTCGTGCCGTTCGTGATGATGTAATGAAGGGTATCGATAAATCAGAGAAAGACGGAATCATTAGTGAAGATCAAAAATTCACTCAAAAAGAAACTGCACAAAAAGCAGTTGATGAAACTAACCGAGCACTCGAGCAATTATTCGATCAAAAGGAAGTTGAACTTCAAAAATAATCATGTCGATACTTCTTTTCTTTATTGTTCTCTTTGTACTTATTTTGGTACATGAATGGGGGCATTTTATTGTCGCCAAGAAAACCGGCATGCGTGTCGATGAATTTGGCATCGGTTTTCCTCCAAAAATTGCGGGCATAAAGAAAGGAGAAACAGAATATACAATCAATTGGCTACCAATCGGAGGTTTCGTACGTATCTTTGGAGAAAATGGAGATGAGGAAGCTGATCCAAAAGATGTGACTGACAAAGCACGTTCATTTTCTTCACGACCAAAGTGGGCGCAGGCGCTTGTGCTCGTCGCTGGTGTAACGATGAATATCATCTTCGCTTGGTTTTTATTTGCACTCACCTTCATGATTGGAGTGCCGACTGCTGTCGATGAGGCAACTGCAGGAAGCGAAGCCTCGCTCCATATTGCAGCCACACTCCCAAATAGTCCTGCGAGCGCAATTCCGTCTGGCGCAGAGATTATTTCGGTAACGCGAGAAGGAGATACTCTTTCGACACTTACACCGTCTGCGTTTAGTTCATTTGTTGTAGAAAAGGCTCCAACTCCTGTTGCGGTAACTTATGAATACGCCGGAGATTCGTTTACTGTTGATCTTATTCCAGTCCAAGGTCTTTCAACAGACGAGCCTGACAAGTATCTTGTTGGTGTCTCACTTGCACTAGTTGAAACAGCTCGCCAAAATCCGCTTGAGTCTATGTGGTCAGCAGTACTAGCAACAAAAGAAGGATTTGTTGGTATCACCGCGGGTCTATACACACTTATCGTGCAATCGATTCAAGGTGAAGCAGATTACTCACAAATTGCCGGACCGATTGGGATTGTTGGAATGGTGGGAGATGCGGCTGCGTTTGGACTCACAACACTACTTACATTTACCGCTATTATTTCGCTCAACTTAGCCGTCATTAATCTCTTGCCTTTTCCAGCACTTGACGGTGGTCGTTTACTCTTCGTTCTTATCGAAACAATTATTCGAAAACCAATTCCTCATGTGTGGGCGGCGCGAGTGAATCTTGCTGGTTTCGCTGCACTCATGCTTCTTATGCTTGCCGTTACCTACAACGACATTATTCGACTTTTGTAAAATCACGTAATCTACTTTGTCAGGCACTAAAAATAATTTTCATCGTACAAGAAGTACGCCTCAAATTATTTTCTCGCCTTCCTCGTATCTCACGCAATTTTAAAAAAGCCATTACTAGCACATGATAAAATCACTTTTATAAACTTTACGTATGCGTCAATCAAAATTATTTACCAAAACTAGAAAAGAAGCTCCAGCTGATGAGACATCGCGAAATGCTCAGCTTCTTATTCGTGCTGGATATGTTTATAAAGTAATGGCTGGTGTGTACGCATATACACCACTTGGACTTCGTGTACTTGAAAACATTAAGCAAATTGTCCGTGAAGAAATGAATGCAGTCGGTGGACAAGAGCTCATTATGACCAGTCTTCAACCAAAGGAAGTATGGGAAGGAACTGGCCGTTGGAGTGAAGAAGTGGTTGATGTGTGGTTTAAGACGAAGCTTCAGGATGAAACTGAGCTTGGACTCGCGTGGTCACACGAAGAGGCGATTATGTCGATGATGGCAGGCTACGTGAGCAGTTATAAGGATTTGCCAATCAGCGTCTACCAATTTCAAACAAAACTCCGTAACGAACTCCGTGCGAAAAGCGGCATTATGCGTGGTCGTGAATTCGTGATGAAAGATATGTACTCACTCCATGCTACGAAAGAAGATATGGATAGTTACTACGACAAAGTAACAGAAGCATACAAAAAGATTTATCAACGTCTTGGCGTTGGTGATGATACTTTTGTGACGTTTGCCAGCGGGGGAGCCTTCACAAAATTCAGTCACGAATTCCAAACGCTCTGTGAGGCTGGTGAAGATGTGCTCTATATCAATAGAGACAAGACCGTCGCGGTGAATGAAGAAGTGCTTGATGCTGCAACAGCTGAAATTGGTATTTCAAAAGAAGAGCTATCGCCAACAAAGACCGCAGAAGTAGGAAACATTTTCAAATTCGGAACAGAGAAGGGCGAACAAATGCACGTCACATTTAAAGACAGTGACGGCAATGACAAACCGATTTATTTGGCTTCGTACGGAATTGGTATTACTCGAGTCATGGGCGTGATTGTAGAAAAGTTCTCAGATGAAAAAGGCATTGTTTGGCCGGACGCTGTTTCGCCGTTTGCTATTCACCTTGTTGCACTTAATACCGATGATGCAGAAATCAAAGACTGGGCAGAGGGAGTGTATGAAGGACTGAAAGCAGCAGGAGTAGAAGTATTATTTGACGATAGAGATGCGCGAGCTGGGGAAAAGTTTGCAGATAGTGATTTGCTCGGCATTCCATATCGCGCGGTCGTCAGTAAAAAGGGTAAAGAAAATGGCGTATTTGAAGTCGTAAATCGACATACTGGTGAAATACGTATGCTTTCTGAAGCTGAATTGTACGCAGACTTTGCGACCAGTAGCGGAGCGTAGTACAATGGCCTAAATGAACGTTTTTTCGCGACAACTCAACGCGCTACTTTCCATTGTCTCAACAGACATAGCAATTGACTTAGGAACTGCTAATACACTCGTATACGTAAAGGGTAAAGGTATTGTTCTCAACGAACCTACTATCGTTGCAGTAAACAAAAAAACTGGCCAATTGGTAGCAGTTGGTAACGAAGCAAAGACCATGCAAGGTCGTACACCATCTCACATTGAGGTAGTGCGTCCGCTTGTCGATGGAGTCATCTCAGACTTCGAAGTAACTGAAGAGATGTTGGTATATCTTCTCAATAAAGTACGGAGTGGTTTCCAGTCACTGATTGCACCGCGAGTACTTATTGGTGTACCGACAGGAATCACAAACGTAGAAATGCGCGCGGCGCGTGACGCTGCTAAAAATGCTGGGGCGCGTGAAGTGTTTCTTATAGAAGAACCGATGGCTGCGGCGATTGGTGCGAAGCTGCCCGTTCATAAGGCAGTAGGGAGTATGATTGTCGATATTGGTGGGGGAACTGCTGATATTGCCATCATTTCACTTGGTGGCTCTGTTGTCTCAAAGAACTTGAGAATTGCTGGCGACCACCTCAATACGTCAATCGCATCGTATATCCGTGACCAATTTAAAATTCACGTTGGCGAAAAAACCGCCGAAGACGCAAAAATCGCGCTCGCGTCAATTGCTCAATCAGAAGGGAGTAAAGAACTCGTCGCGCGTGGTCGCGATGTAGTTACAGGTCTTCCTCGAGAAGTAATTATTACCGACGAGGATGTGCGCGATGCTATTGCTCATCAAGTCGACACGATTGTCGAAACTGTCCGTGCCGTTCTTGAGGAAACTCCACCAGAAGTACTTGCCGACGTGATGCAGCGTGGTATTCATCTCTCCGGCGGTGGGGCACTCATTCCAGGACTCACAACGCTTCTTGAGCACGCACTTCAAGTGCCAGTTATTGTTGTGCCAGACCCACTTCGAGCGGTTATCCGTGGCGCTGGTATTGTGATTGAAGACCTCGACGCTTATCAAGATATCTTACTTGATCATGAGGGCGCGTTCATCACGTAAGAAAAATATTTATAATATTCTGCGCGTTATTGTGGTCGCGCTTTTGTTCGTTGGCATTGGCGCTCTTATTCCGCGTATTTTTCATACCGTTGGTTCGATTGTCATGATACCGGTTCATGGGCTTAATAATTGGCTTGAAAATTCGTCACAAACTTTTCCAACATTTGTACGGAGTCGCGAAGCTTTAGAGGAGGATATTAAACGACTGGAGCAAGAATTGGTCATCGCACAGAGTTCTAGGCTGACTCTCAGTCGTTTATCTGAAGAAAATAATGCATTCCGTTCACTCCTTGGAGTTAATGGTAAAAAGCGAATCGCTGCAGCCGTCGTCGCTCGACCAAGTGATTTACCATACGACGTTTTACAAATTGATCAGGGAAGTGAGGCGGGAATCAAAGAAGGTGCCGCAGTTTATATTGGTGAAGACCAATTTATCGGCATTGTGACACAAGTAGCTCGCAATCACGCTTTTATTGAAATGCTCACCAGTCCAGGATTTGAAGCAACGACGTTCATTAGTGGTCCTGATGTGATTGCGACTATAGAAGGCTATGGAGGCGGTGTAGCGCGTGTACGCGTACCACAAGGTATCGCGCTTACGGTAGGGGATTTGGTCCATGTACTCTCAATTCAACCAGGGGTTTTTGGTCGGATTTCCTATATTGAAACCACTCCATCACAACCTGAACAATATGGTTATATTACTCCAGAATTGCCGCTTCGTAGTATTCACTATGTAGCTGTCGATGCTGAACCAATTCATACTGTTTCAGCTGATGAGGCGTATCAACAAGTTAATTCCATCATTAAAGAACAATTAGTAATTGAAGGAGTCAGCACAATTAATGCGACAAGTACCACAGCGACTACAACCAGTACAACATCACTACCATGAGAGTTATCTACTTCGTTTGCTTCTATATTTTGATTACGATATCACTGATGCAGAATCTGTTACCGTTCACGTTGCTGCTCGGAATTACATTTTCACTATACTTCGGTGCACTCGGTCTTATCCCACTTGCGATACTCGTTGACGCATACTTTGGTGCTTTTGGAGAAGTGCCGGTTTTTAGTCTTATAGCGATTAGTTGGTACGCTATGTTTGAAATCATGAGACCGTATATGCGAGGTGCTCGATAATGAATATGGGAAAATTAAAAGATAGATACTTGCATAGTGTGGAAGTAGAAGAGGTGCTTCTTGATGCATCGAATATTCCTGAATTCAATGTTGGTCGCATGGAAGGGAAGCGAGAACTTCCAATTACAAAAAAGAATCTTTTGACAATATGGATTCTTTTTCTTGGTATTGCAGCGGTTTTTTTGTATCAAATATTTACGTTACAAATTGTCCGCGGCGAAGAATTTAAAGAGATTGCTGAAAATAATCGCGTCGACCGCGCGCTTATTATTGCAGAGCGAGGCGTTGTGTATGATCGTAATGGAGAAATGCTGGCGTGGAATGAAGTTGATAGTACCGGCGAATATGATTTTCCGATTAGAGCTTACACTGACAGACTCGGTCTAGGGCAAGTGCTCGGGTATGTGAGTTATCCAAAGAAAGATGGACGTGGATTCTTTTTCCGTACTGATTACTTAGGAAGAAGCGGTGTTGAAGAAGCTTTTGATACTATTTTAAAAGGTAAGAATGGCAGTAAGATTGTCGAAGTAGATGCGTTGTCAGAAGTGGTCAGTGAGTACGCAGTCGATATGCCAGTGTCTGGTGGGGAGCTCCATCTATCCATCGACGCAGAGCTCTCAGAAGCGATGTATAACATCATCTCGACCTCAACTACAAAAGCTGGTTTTCGTAGCGGTGCTGGGGCAATAATGAACGTTAAAACGGGTGAACTCATTGCTCTTACCAGTTTCCCTTCATTCGATCCAGAGGTGATGGCCGATGGTGATGATGTTGCACTTATCGAGACATACAATAACGATGAGCGATTGCCGTTTCTTAATAAAGTAATTAGTGGTGCCTATACACCAGGTTCGATTGTAAAACCATTTGTCGCGTACGCGGCGCTAGTTCATGACGTCATTTCGCCAGAAAAAGTGATTGTGAGTGATGGCTATATCTTGGTGCCAAATCCATACAATCCAGAGAATCCATCGAGGTTCAATGACTGGCGCGTCCAAGGTCCAATGACAATGCGTGAAGCAATCGCATTTTCTTCCAACGTTTACTTCTACATCATCGGCGGCGGCTTCGGTAATCAACCTGGTATCGGTATTACAAAACTCGCTGAGATGTATCGAAAATTTGGTATTGGTTCAAACACTGGTATCAATATTGCACAAGAGCAAGAAGGAGTCGTCCCAGATCCAGCGTGGAAACAAGAAGTGTTTAATGACGATTGGCGACTAGGCGACACATACTTTACCTCGATTGGACAGTTTGGTTTTCTAACTACACCAATTCAAATGCTGCGTGCTTACGGAGCGCTCGCGAATGGTGGAAAATTGCTCACACCGCACGTTGTTGCTGGTCAGGTGTCAGAATCGGTTGATTTGGAATTAAATCAAGAATACCTCCAAATTATTCACGAAGGTATGCGAAAGACAGTAAACTTTGATGGTGGTACTGCTCGTTCGCTTGAACGTTCTGATGTCGCTATTGCGGCCAAGTCTGGAACCGCTGAAGTTGGTGCTGGTAATGCGTATGTAAATTCGTGGGCAGCAGGCTTCTGGCCGTACGAAGATCCAGAGTATGCTTTCATCATGATGATGGATAAAGCACCTCGTAGTAACGCACTTGGTGCCACTCGAATTATGGGCGATGTGGTCGAGTGGATGAGCGTTAATCGACCAGAATATTTGGGTATTGAAGTGAGTGAAGCCGAGACGGAATAATGCACATTTGACCGAGTCCAAGTACTGCGTATAATAAGACAAATTTTACATTATGAACGACACACAAGCGTACCTTACCCCTGAGAAATTCGAGGAATTAAAGAAAGAGCTTGAGCACCTAAAGACCGTTCGTCGCAAGGAAGTCGCAGAGTCGCTCGAGTATGCTCGCAGCCTCGGAGACCTTTCAGAAAATGCTGAGTATCAAGAAGCGCGCGATATGCAAGCTGCAATCGAAGAGCGAATCGGATACCTTGAAAAGACTATCAAGGAAGCGAAGATTGTTGCTCATGATAAGCGTGGTGATGTCATTAGTCTCGGTTCAGTTGTCACTATCCAGAAAGAGAAAGACAAGGATAAGAAGGAATACATTATCGTTGGTTCTGATGAAGCAAACATCCACGAACGAAAACTCTCGTACCTTTCACCACTTGGTGAAGCGCTTATGGGTAAGACGAAAGGTGATGATTTTGAGTTTGAGACACCAGTTGGAAAGCAGAAGTATAAAGTTTTGAAGGTAGAATAAAAAGAAAAGAGC
>JACCDH010299937.1_pt1 | contig 20650 bp, 18 predicted proteins | sample 7442481 | NCBI WGS metagenome assembly JACCDH01 (sample SAMN15323433, study PRJNA562643) | freshwater metagenome | isolation source: river surface water | place: USA:Blue River Watershed | collected 2017-08-15 | reverse complement strand
ACTTTTTTAATCATATCAAAATCAAAAGCCATTGTAATATGGTTTTAAGGTTAAAAATAGAATTTCCCAAAATTAACAAAATATTGGTAAAAAAACTTCCAATTTTAAATTTTAAGCTTGTTTAATAGTAATTTCTCTTATTTAAAACAATTCTAAATAAAAGTGAGTTTTAGAATTCGAAGGCTTTGATTTCGATAGGATATTGGATAAAAACTTGATTTAAAAAACTTTCATTCTTTAAACTCATTTGATGCAATTTCTTTTTAAAACGATTATCGATAGTTTTTTGAGTTAATTCGATATTTCCTCCATAAAACCTTGGAATTAGTAAAATACCCCAACCAACAGCGCCAATATACAAGTGTTGAACAGTTAATAAATAAGTAGCATAAACGGATAAAGTATTAAAAGTTAATGAGCCTAATCCATTCAAAACATCCCCCATTAAAGCGGTTCCTAATCCTGGAATAATATAGCTAGCAATCAAATACTTTTTTTTGTAATCGTATTTTTGATGATGAATTAGATATAAATTTTCAAATTGTTTCCACTCAACGGAATCTGAAATGTTGAGTTTATTTAAATTTTGATAAAAAATAGATGAATCTTGTTGTGCCGAAAAAATGGTTAAGTGTGTTAAACTATTTAAGCTGCTATCCTTACTTAAAGTGATATATTGATTATAATAGTAATAGGCGTAATCAACTTCGTTGTTTAAAAAGTATAAAATTGCTAAATTTTGTAAGTATTTATATTGGGTGATGGTATCTTTAATTTCCATCCAATTAATTCCTTTAAATTCGTTAATTAAATCCTGATTGTATTTTTTGTTTGCAATATAGATATTTATTTTGTTGATTTGATAAAACAAAACAGAATCCTTTTGCTGAGGATTTTCGAATATTTTATTTTCCCAAAATAATAAATCTTTTAAATTTTTACTTTGAGCAAAAATATTATTTGTACAAACAAGGAGTATAATAATGATTCGATACATTGTATAATAATTCTTCTTTTTTTTCTTGTTTAATCACTTTAGTTTCGTGGTAAGAACCATAAATATTACTGAAATAAAATACCGAAAATATACCTAGAGAAAATATGCTATATGGGTTGTTTATTCCGTTTGTATGAATAGCCTCGTAGGCAAAAGTTCCTAAAATGGTATTCATTAAAAAGGAAGGAAAAAATCCTTTTTTTCTGCCATTGTATAATTTCCCTGATCCTGGTATAACTGAAGATAACAAAGCTGCTACCATGGGTTTTTTAGTGTAATATTTTTGATATTCGGTAAAATAATAATTTAGGTTTTCCGAAATAAAATGGTATTCTGTGGCATTGTAATTTTGTATATTTTCGGATAAATTATATAGTGTAAATAGTTGATTAATTTTTGTGGAGCTTTGGTGGATATCGGATTGGCTAAACCATTTGTTTATTTGTATAGGTTTTTGTTTTAGCGCTAAAGCGGATGCGCTTAACAAAACACAAGTATCCAATTTAATTAAGGAATTGTTTTGATACGAAAAAAATAAAGTTTCAAATTGATTATAATCCTTGTAAAACAATGACCATTTTAACCATTCTAATTCAAGTGTGTCGTTTGTAGGAATGGTTTGATTTAATTGTTTTAAATAAAGATAATGCTCCTGATGTAGTTTTTTTGTTACTAAATGATGAATAAACTCTGTATTAACCTGAGCAAACGAAAAAATTGGAAATAAAAGTAAAATAATAAATTTCTTAATCTTCATTTAAAATCGGAATTGGATTTTTTATTTTTAAATTGTGATTGATTTTATGATCAGGATAATCTAAATAACTTGTTGGATAACAGGTTTGTAATTGGTTTAATCCAATTAAACTTCCTTTTACTAATCCGTAATAATTGATTGCTTTTTTGGTAAACTGAGAACAGCTATTTTCATATGCACAACTTCCGTTTAATTGCTGTGTGATAACCCTTTGATAAGTAAACATTAAGCCAATTGAAAGGTAATTGAAAGGATTTATAACTTGTAAAGTATTTTTTTTAGGCTGCATAACACTTCTGTAATGTTTATGAACAGGAGGGTGGTTTGCAGTAATTTTTTTTGTAATTAAATCGCTTACATTTTCCGATTGAGAAAAAGCAAAACTACTTAAAATACAACAAATTATAATCAGATAAAATTTCATTTTACTGTTCTTGTTAAAATATAAAAGAGGCTGGTTATGCCTCTTTTATTTAATTATTCTACAGGTTTTATCTCCCCAATATGTCCAAAACCCGTTCTATGGTCGTTTCCATAATAAATAGAAGGAATTACACAACAAATGTAAGCGTAAAATTTACGTTTGTATTTGGTATGCTCAACATAAAACTTACCATTTAAAGTATGGATACTTAAAGGCTCTACAATTTTTCTTTCTTTTCTCGGTACATCATCACTATTTACTTGGTAAAATTTACGTTGGAATTCCCCATTTTCAGCGTCGATATAAGCATATTCAAAAGGAAATTTATTATCTCTTTTTTTAGCTTTCTTTTTTCCTTTTTCATTTTTAACACTTCTGTTTTCGTATATCATATAAAAACCATCTGATCTTCCAATAACATTAAAATCATCGTAACTCCAAACTACAGAACCACCACTATATCTAACATATCGGTATAAGTTTTTACCCCAAATTAATTCCCCATTAGGAGTTAATTTAAAAACTGTAATATTATGCTGACTGTTATAATAAGTAGTTGTACAAGTTTGGTTTCCTTTCGCATCAGTTGTACAATGAGTATGATACCACTTATTTACTCTCACACAAAATACAAAAGTTTCACCTTTTGAATTAGTGATAATACTTTTGATTTGATAGTCGTTAGGTAATCTTTCATCTTTAGTTTCATTTAACATTTTATTTCTTTTTCCACCTATTAAACAACAACCACTTCCATCGTTTCCATATCTTTCGGTATTGTCTTCATTTTTAAAAACTTCATCCATAAATTCTTTTTTAAACAAATTGAATTTAGAATTTTTGATGTTGTAATTATTATCTAATTCGGCATAAAAAATACCATTTATACTTCTCCCTAAAGGATCTTTATCTTTGTCCGAATAAAAACCATTTAATACAACTTTATTTTTGTGAATAGTTTTATGAACACTGAATAGGTTTTTGTTTTCGAATAATAATTCTTTTGAAATCAATTCCCCATTTTCAACTTTAATAACAGAATGGAAGATATTCGTTCTTTTATCATTTGAATCTTCTTCTTTTTTTGCTTTTTTATCAATTTTACCAACATATTGAACAACAGAATAAACATGGATATTTCCGTCATCACCCAATGTATAAGAAGAAGATAATCCCTTGTCTCTACTGTTAAAAAAACCAGCTTTAGTAATGTTTATAAATTTTAAAGGAACACTATTGGTTTGAACTATTGTAAAATTTGGATCTAAAATTTTATAATCAAATTTTAACACATCACCTTCATTACCACCGTTTTCTGTACCAATTAAAATTCGCCCATCTGCAATATCAGCATTACCTTCTACAAAAAAAGCGGGAAATCTATCTAATTTTTTATCAAATCTAATTTCATGTACTTTTTTAAGTTTTTGTTTTTCAGTTAATTCATTATCAAAAGATTGTATAAATAATTCTTCTTTATCTTTTGATTTTTTAGTCCAGAATATAAAAATAACTTTTTCGTAAACTAAAGTTTGATAAAATTGTAAATCTTTATATTCTTTATTTTGTTGTTGCAATTCTTTAAATCCAAAAACCTTTTTTTGTTTTACGATTTTGTTAGAATTTTTATCAAATGCAACTAATGCTAATTTTTCTACTCCATAAGAACCACCAGTATTGGTGTAAGTAGCATAAATATAACTAGAGTTTTCTCCAATCATTTGGTTAAAAAAACCATCTTTTTTGTTGCTATATTCTATTTTATCGGTCCACTTTAAGGTTAAATTTTGAGAAAAAACTTTGTACTGAATGGTTAGTAATAAAATGGTGATTAAAAAATTGTTTTTCATGTTTTGATTTTTACTTGTTATTTAATTTATTTACCAACCTATTCCAAAAGTATAACCTAATAAAAAGGACATACCAAAATGAGTTGCTTTGTTTTCACTTACGCCTAATTTGTTTACAATAAATCCATTTTCTTCTACTTCAACTAAATCTAAGTCCGAATTTTTAAAAACATTCACACCAAATCCCCAATATAATTCGTGAATAACTTTAATTCTATTTCCACCATTAAAATGTAATCCATTAATAATACTGAACGTGTGTTGCGTTAATCTAATATCAAATACTTCATCTGGATATAAATCATCCCCTGCATAATTGTATAAGTATTTTTTACTTCTAAATCTATAATCTAATTTCATAAATGCATCATTGTACGACCATAAACTTTCGTAGTAGAATGTTATAGAAGGATTAAGGTATAATGCAATATTTGATTTTCTTTCATTTCCATCAACAACATCATATAAATCAATATAATTAGTATTGCTGGTTAATAAATACCCTTCACTGTATACACTTACAACATCTTCGAATAAATCTATTCCTGTACCCATTCCAAAGGAAACATTCTCAAAAGGTTTATATTCGTAATTCAATCCTGTTAAACCTCTAGTAATCATAAATGGACTCCATTTTACAGCGTGATTATATCCATCATAACCAGTTTTTTTAACTTTGTTTTTTTCAAGATTAAAAATTGAACCCGATTTTGGAGTAAATTCATCCTCGTTAACTTGAGCCTTGCTTAAATTTACAAAAGTAATTAACAGAAATATTAATAAAACACGCATTTATTTACATTTAATTAATACAACATTTTTACTTAAATTTTTGATCTGATTTTCCAAACTTACATATTTTAAAGTTTGGTTATTTGGTATTAGTATTTTGTCGGGTAAAATATCTATTAAATTATTTAAGTAACTTAATTTAATAGCATAAGAAACGTTATCGGTATTTTGAACTGTTGCTACCATAACTCCAACTAATTCTCCATTTTTATCAAACAAAGGTCCGCCACTATTTCCGGGTTGCACAGGAATAGAGGTTTGGTAACTGTTAATTGCATTTCTGTAACCCATTTTAGAGCTAATTCGCCCGTCCACAAACTTTGCGCTAGTTCCTAATCCATTTAATGCCAATGGATAACCAATAGTGTAAACTTGTGCACCAACATCAACTGTTCCTAAGTTAGAAAATGAGTATTCGATTTTTAAAGTAGGAGAGAAGCCATCATCCTCAATTTTAAGAATTGCTAAATCGTTAATATCGTCTTTTTGAATAACTTTAGCTTTGTAACTTTTAACGTTATCCTCATTGGTAATGTCTATAAAAATTTGTTTAGCATCTTCCACTACATGGTAATTTGTAACAACGTATCCATCTGAAGTTAATATTATACCGGATCCACTAGATTTTATGTCTCTTATTTTTGGTGCATTAGCAGAATTTTCGGGGTTAATGTCTTTAATTTTTAAACTAGTTATATGCGCTTTAGAAAACCCGCTTAATGCAAAACCAACATTATTTCCAATTAAATCTTTAGCATTTGTTTTAAAAATAAGTTCGCCGTTCACATAATACAAATCTTTTTCACCGTCCGATTCAATTTTTAAAAGGTTATTGCCATTTTTATTTAAACTAGCACAAAACATTCCATCAATTGAGCTATAACTTACTCCTTCGGTAACATTTCCAATATAAAATCCAAAATTTGAAATTAAAAAATAATTATAATTGTCCCAGTCTTGAAATCCGTAAATTAAACCAACTTTACCATTGTTTAAATCTGCATTGTTTACACCTAATTCAATATGATAATTTTCGGATTGAATAGGGAAGTTGATGTATCTGGAGTTTCCTTTTGCAGTTGTGGCACTAATAGTTAATTTATTGTCTTGCATAACAACCTCACCAATTTCATTTTTAGTTAAAAACCAATTGTTGGTGCTGTTGTTAAAATTATCTTCGAAAACTTTTCCAGATCCTCCATTTTTATCAAAATCAGATTTATTGGTATTTAAATCTTTGGTAAAATCTACTTCTTTTTGTTTGGTTCCATTTTCGAAATAGTAAATGGATACGCCTATTTCTTTACCATTTAAATCAAAATTTCTTATCGCTAAAGTATTTCCATTTTTATGATACCAAATACATTGGCCCTCATAAATGTTATTTTTTTCGGAATAGCTAGTTGCGTTTAAAATATTTCCTTCAAAATATCTAGATTTTGTTGAAGTATAAAAAGATAAATATCTGTTACCACCAATATTTTCTCTATAATAATATGAATTCGACTCAGTTGTTTCATTACCCAACCTATCAAAATAGACTCTTGAGAGTTGTGCAAAAACTCCAAATGGAATTAAAAAGATAAATAAGGATAGAATTATTTTTTGAAAATTCATTTTTGTACAATATTGCAAGCGAAATTATTAAATTAATTTAAAATAAAAAATTATTTTAAAAAAAACACCCCTAAGTTTTTAGGGGTGAGAGGTGTTATTTTAAAATTATTTTTTCTGTAATGGAATGCGTAATTCCATCAGGTGTTTTTGCTTGTATAGTAATATCTAATTTGTCTCCAGGTCTTGTTCTTTCCAAATAAGTTTTAAAGTCCTTATTGAATTTTCCTTCACTTAATTTTATTACTGGGTATAATTGTCCTTGAATTTTAAATTCAACATAACAGTCAGTTAAAACTGGTGGAGTTGTTACCGGAAATCCTGTGGGATATTTTGTAGTAAAATATTGATACAATGGTATTTGAAAAGCTCCTTTGGCATAAGTTTTTTCTAAATCCTTTCTTAAAAATTCAATTTCGGGTTTAGGTAAACGATTGGATTTCCAGGTTTGTTTTCCAATTACTTTTTTATGTCCTTCTTCATTGGTATAAATTACTTCTAAATCTATATTTCCCAATCGTTTAGGAATAACAGTGTATGCTCCATTATTTTTTTTAATTACATCTGCCTGAGCCGAATATAAAGTAATTTGGTTGTTTTGAATACCAGAGGCGGAAACTTCAATGATATTTTCGATACCCATGTACATCATTTGTAGCTGACTGCTAGAAATAACAGCCGTAGGTGCGCCAACGGTATATTGGTTTTGAAAAGGATATTGTAAAAATTTACCTTTCATTTTGGGGTTAGGGTGGGGTACAAACATAATTCCTTTAATAATGTTATTGCCTAAAGTATTGGGTTTTATGGTATAAAATCCTTTGCCTTTACTGGCTTTTAAAGTATCTGTATTACCTAAAAATTCCACAATATTTTTTTCTTTAAATAATGATTCGTTATAGTTGCCAACCACAATTATGGGTTCTTGGGTAGTATCTGCCGCAGCTAAAAATATTTCTGCTTTAAATTCATCGCCACTTAATACATAACTTTCGTGTGGTAAAACTGTAGCCATAATTTGGTTTACTTTGTAACTATCGGATGATATTTGCTCTTGTAAATAACTTAAAACCTGAGCGCTACTGCTTTGAACGTAGGTTTGGATATTGCTTAAGTTTGCGGTTACTGCAACTAGTGGTAAATGCTCCGATAATCCATTTTCCCAATTTGTTTTAGTTCCTTCGTAATCTACATAATCTGGGGTATTTAATAAACTTTCGATAGATTGGATTATTTCTTTATCATTTACATCAATATGTTTAAGCAAATAACCTTTAAATTTTCCCAATTCTTCACGTAAATTTTGCCCTTTCTTTTCAAAAATCAAATAATTCGCGCCAATATCCTGATTATCTTTGGCAATAGGAATTCCGTGTTCGTCCAAACCACCACCTTTTTCGATAATATCTTTTTTAAATTGATCGATTAAGCTGATGATTGTATTAGATTTTTGGTTGATTTCCTGCGCAATTTTTAAATTTTCGATAGCTTTTTGAGAACCAGTAGCAGCATTTAAAGCAATTTTATCCACTATATTTTGGTTGTTAACCGAAAAATTTTGCTTGTTTAAATTGATGCCGTTATCCAAATACAAAAATGCATTTAATAAATCTTTTGAAGCATTTAATGCCAGCATTGCCAATAAAACAAGGTACATTAAACCTATCATTTTTTGTCGGGGAGTTTCATTTTTACCAGCCATTGTATTTTGATTTAAGGGTTTAAATCATAAAGAGCGCTTGGTGAATTGGTAACAAAAATTATTTTAGCAAGGTGAATAGCTTAAAAACCTCGATTAAAATATTAACCAGTGAAATTTAAATTGATTTAAAGAGTTGTATTCTATCCCAGGTAAGGGCATTTTAATGGAACTTAAAATAAAAAACAGCGCTTTTAGGGATTTTGATTTTGTTTTAATTTTAGTAAAATCAATATCTGGTGCTATATAAAATTGCCTGTATCTTATTAAATCGGACTTGTCGAATGTAGCATCGCCCATTCTAAACGAATTGTAAAATGTTCCATACATATTTTCGGCTCCATATCCAAGAGATAAATTAATGAAACTGAATTTGTTATCGTTTTTAAAGCCCAATAAGGTTTGGGGATTAAAGGAAAACCAATAGGTTTGGGCATTGTAATCTTTTAATACTCTTTGGCTAAACGAAGTTCCAAATAAATCATTTGCTCTTTCGTTAACATCATCTGGATAGTTTATGAATCTTACAGAAAACTTAGGATTTATAATTTGTTTTTTCCAAGCTAATTCCTGAATTAAAAAAAGTGACGAACCTATGGTGTTGGCTGCTATATCACCCATAGAAAAACCCCATTGAGCGGAATGTCCATCTAAAATTTCGATTACTAATTGATAGGTAAATCCTCCAATAGAACCATATATACTACTTTTATTTTGCGAAACACCTGCCCATCTGTAAGCTTCTGCAATATTTTTAGAGTAAGCATAAGCTGAATAAAAATGACCAAATTTATCTATTTGTAACCATCCTTTATTGTCGTTAAATAAATGAAAACTAGATTGAGGATAATTTTTATACCACAAATGATATAATCCAATAAAGCTTCCTATAGTTGAAGTTGCTATAGATGTGTGAACAAATGCAATTCTTTTTGGATGAATTGTATCAGAATACGATAGTGTTTTGTCCAACTGACTAAAAACAGTAAGATTTACAAAAATCAAAAAAAATAGAATTAAGCTTTTCATTTAAAAATCATATATTTTTCAAACCTATTTAGTACGGATTAATTCCTTGTAATTCAGTATTTTAAATCGAGTTGAATTATATCTTTTGCAAATATATAATTTTCGATTGGGTTTTAATTTCCTTTTTAAATTAAAATTTTGCTTTTTATTAGCTTACTCGATAGGTGTAAACATAGTATAGTTGATAATTAAGTGAATTGGTATTAAAATGAAACGAATTATGAATTTAAATTTGTTTTTTTAAAGAAATTAAAGATTTTGACACATTGAAATTTAATAAATATTTGATAATGAATAAGTTAATAGCCTTTTTATTGTTGTTAAGTTTGCAACTAGGTGCACAAAAAACATTGAAGTATGCTAATGATGACGCGGATTACGATCAGGCGATGTTAATGTTTGACCAGAAAAAATTTAGTGTTGCGCAAAAAAAGTTTGCAAAAGTTGCTAAAAGAATCCAGGATGAACATTCGGAAATTAAAATGTCGGCTGAATACCACGAAGCCCTTTGTGCATTGGAATTGTTTAATGATGATGCTGAACAAATGTTTTTAGATTTTATTAAAAATCACCCTCAAAATCCCAAAATTCGTAAAGCGAGATTCCAACTGGGAAGATACAATTACCGATTAAATAATTGGGAAAAAACGATAGAATGGTTGCAGCAAGTTGAAGTAGATGATTTGGAAAATTACGAATTGGCTGAATATTATTTTAAATATGGTTATGCCAATTTAAAACAAAATGAAACCGAAAAAGCGGAAGGATTATTTTTTGAAGCCCAAAAAGATACAGCAAGTGTATATGGAGCGCCAGCATTATTTTATTATGCCCATATACAATACGAAAATAACAAATTAGATCCTGCTTTAAATAGCTTTAAAAAACTAGTTAAACACCCAGATTTTGAAGCTGTTGCGCCATATTATATCGTTCAAATTTATTATTTACAAAAAAAATACGACGATTTAATTGCTTATGCTCCAGGTTTGTTAGCGTCTGGCTCTGCTAGAAAAGCCGACGAAATATCGCGTATGTTGGGAGAGGCTTATTACGAAAAAAACGATTTTGAAAATGCTGCAATTCATTTAAAATATTTTGTAGATAATACAAAAACAGTGGATGACCAATCGCGTTACCAATATGCTTATGCTTTATGGAAAATAGGAGATTATTCCTCTGCAAAAATCCAGTTTCAAAAAACTGCAGATATCGAATCTTTAATTGGTATGATGTCCTTGTATTACTTAGGGGATATTTACTTAAAAGAAGGTAATAAAAAATCGGCTCGTAATGCCTATCGTTTTTCCTCAAAAATGGATTATGATATTTTAATCATGGAAGATGCCTTGTTTAATTATGCAAAACTAAGTTACGAATTGGATATCGATCCTTACCACGAATCCATTATAGCTATGGAAACTTATATCAAAAAATTCCCTCAATCTTTAAGAGTAGATGAGGCAAAAAAGTATTTGTTAAATGTGTATTTAAATACTAAAAACTACGAAAAAGCTTTAACAGCTTTGGAGGGGATAAAGGATAAAAATTTGGAGCTACAATATGCTTATCAAAAAATTAGTTATTACAGAGGGGTTGAATTGTTTAACAATCAAAAGATTAGTTACGGAAAAACGGATGGAGAAAATTTTAAAAAAGCAATTAAAATGTTCGAAAATGCAGCGAAATATCCTGTGGATGATCAAATATCTGCTTTATGCTTGTTTTGGATTGCTGAATCTAATTTTAGATTAGATAATTTTGATTTAGCAATAAATTATTACAATCGTTTTAAAAATGCACGAACTGCAATTTTGTTACCCGAATATAAAAATGTGGAGTATAGTTTAGCTTATGCGCATTTAGGTAAGCAAGATTATGGTCCTGCTATACGATCTTTTAGAAATTATATTTTGGCAGATAAAACGATTCATCCTAAAACCATTGATGCTAGGATTAGAATTGCAGATGGGTTTTTAATTTTACGAAATTCGGAAGCCGATTTAAAGTTAGCTATTGATCATTATCAACAAGTAATTCAGGCAAATCAAGGCAATGTAGATTATGCTTATTTTCAAAAATCTCAGGCGTTTAGATTATTAAATGAATACCCGCAACAAGTGGATGCTTTGGAGGAGTTAATTACAAAATTTCCAAATTCTAAATATGCTGGTGAAGCCAGATTAAATATTGGTGAAACATATTTAAAACATATTAGAGATTACCCTGTTGCTTTGCGTTATTTTAATGAGTTGATTGCGAAAAACGCTAACAATATTCTTTTACATCAAAAAGCTTTAATTAATGCTGGTTTTGCTTATCGTTTGCAAAAAGATTACGAAAAAGCATTAGATGCATTCGAAAAAGCAGTTTTTTTAAATACACAATCCAAAGAGGCTAGAGAGGGAATTATAGCGCATAAGGAAACTTGCGAAAATTATATAGGTAATCCTGAAAAACATTTAAGTTTCCGACAAAAAGCTGGTTTGCCTTCCTTAAGTGTTTCCGAAAAAGATTCTACATTTTATAACGCTGCTAAAAAACATTATTTCGAAAATGATTTTAAACAAGCTGCCAAATCTTTTTCTACTTATTTAAACGATTTTAATAATCCATTATTTAAAACATCGGCTTATTACTTTTTAGCAGATTCGTATTTGCAGTTAAAAGATACTTTAAATGCAATTATTAATTATGAGTTATTGATTGCGCAACCACAAGGGGAATTTACCGAAAATGCTTTGTTTAACACTGCTCAAATTTATACCAAACAAAAATCGTATTCGAAAGCCATTACAAGATATCGAGCTTTAGAGGAGATTTCCAATTTTGATAACTATAAAAATGATGCAATTGTTGGATTGATGAATGCTTATTTTGCCGAAGCGGATTATAAAAACACAGTGGATTACGCTAAAAAAACTGTGCTTTTAAAAGGTATTGAAACCAATATGGTTCACAAAGCTTACTCGGTTATGGGAATAGCGTACTTAAATTTATTTGAGTTTGATAATGCTAAAACTGCTTTTGGAAAAATTGCCGATTTACAAAGGGAAATTGGTGCTGAGGCAAATTATAATTTAGCCTATATTGATTATTTACAAGAACGCTACAAGGAATCTACAGATGCAGTTTATGCTTACATTAAAAAGTATCAAAATTTCCCTTATTGGGTAACCAAAGGTTTTATTTTAATTAGTGATAATTTGGTTAAACAAAATGATTATTTCCAAGCGAAATATATTTTAAAAATGGTTTTGGATAATAATAAAAATGCCGAATTAAACAAGTTAGCTCAAGATAAATTATTGGAGATAGAGGAGTTAGAAAAAGCTCAATTGAAACAATCTGAGGTGAAAGAGGAACAATGGCAAATTGGTGAGGATGATGAGGAAACTAAAAAATTAAACGAACAAATTAATAGATAAAATTATAATTGATTAGTGTTATGAAAAGGTATAATAAATTAAGTTTTTTATTTTCGGTTTTGTGTGTTTTTATTTTTTCTTTTACATCAAAGGCACAGTTGGACGATAAAAAAGAAATTATTGTGGTAACGGGTAAAGGGGATATTTCTTACGAAAAAGGTAAAAAAATTCCTGTAGATCCTGTTTTTAAGGATACGGTAAAAATTTCCGAAACTTTTTCTTATACCGTTAAGGATAAAAAAGTACCTGGGGCTTATGAACCAAGTGCTATTAAACCTCCAAAAATAGCTGTTTTGGAACCTTTGGATAGGTTGTATAACGGTCATGTTTTTTTGGGTGTAAATGATTTTGTATCGCTTCCTTATTTGGATTTTTCGTATGGATTAACTCGAAATAAAACCTATAACGCTGGAGTGTATGGAAAGCATTTTTCATCAGGAATGAATGTTCAGGATTTAAAAGATAGTAGATTTTCCGAAAACAATTTGGGTGTTTATGGAAAAAAAGTGGGTGAAAAAATCACTTTGTCGGCTAAAACAAATCTAGATCACAATACTTTTAGATGGTATGGTTACAATCCAGAATTGTTTAATATTTCATCTGATTCCAATAAACTAAATTTCACCAATTGGCAAACTAATTTTGATTTGAAAAAAAATACAAGTGCTTTGGATCAATTAGATTATAAAGCAGGTTTACAGTATAATATTTTTGCAAGTTCCGAAAATATTACAGAGAATTTACTAACTGTAAAAGGGAGTTTAGGTAAGTTTTTACATTTAAATTTAGCGGATGGTTTGTTGGATGGTTATTGGAGAATAAATTTATCCTCATCTTATTTACATAGCAAGGATGCTACAAATTGGATGCAATCTAATTTGTTTCAAGTTTATCCAACTTATAATATTAAATACGACAAACTGGATATAACTGCGGGTTTAAATGTTAATTATTTAAGCGATAACGGCAGAGGTTTTTATGTGTATCCTACTTTTGATGGTACTTTTACTTTGCTTAAAGATTATATTATTGTGTATGCTAAGTTCGATGGTAGTTTTAATCGTCATCATTACCTAACTTATTATCAAGCCAATCCTTTTATCAATTCGGTTTTACCTCAGTATAATGTCAATAATCGCTCTAATATAAAAGGAGGCGTAAAGGGTGCTATAAATAAACATGCTAGTTTTAATGTTGGATTTCAACAATCGGAATATTTAGATGCAATTTTATTTGTAAACGATTTTAGTACCTTAGATGCGCGTAAGTTTACTATTTTTCAAACAGATATGACACATAGTATGTTGTTTACTGAGGTAAATTACGATTGGAAAAAAATTCGTTCCCGTGCATTGTTTCAATACAATTCGTATAGCACTTTTCAGCATGTTGCTTTTCATAAACCTATAATGTATGCGCAATTTGGAGCAAATTACAAATTTCAAAATAAATTAGACGTAGGTTTGGATATGTATTATTTTGGAAAACAGTTAGCTGCAGCCGAGGCAATTACAAATGATCCTTTGCAGGATGTTGCAACTATTGAGTTAAAGCCTATAGTAGATTTTAACTTAAATGTAAATTATGCATATTCTAAAACTTTTGGTGCTTTTATTTTAGTGAATAATATTTTAAGTCAAAACCACCAAAGATGGAATCAATATCCTAATTACGGAATTAACTTTTTAGCGGGTGTTAAATTTTCATTTTAGTCTAATCTCAGGTTAGCGAGTAAATAATCTTTAATAATTTTTGGTATTCCCCAATTAATCAATTCTGTAGTTTCAATAAATTGTGAACTTGTATTGTTTGTATTGGATTTAGCTTGTTTAAAGCAGTAGTAAATATTTAAATGGGTAAGTGGGTGTTTTTTAAATTCCTTTACATCCAGGCTTTCATTTGCTAGTTCTTGCTGTATTTCTTCTAATGTATTTTTCTCTAAGGATGGAAATTGATACATTCCGGCCCAAATATCATTTTCATCTCTCTTAATCACTTCAATTTTTTCGTTTTTTTCGTTGATCCAAAAAACAATATATCTATCTTTTTTAATCATTTTTTTAGCTTTTAAAGGCAAAATAGTGATTGTATTTTGGTGATAAGCTTCGCAAATTGATAAAAACGGACAAACCGAACAGTTTGGGTTTTTAGGAGTGCATTGTAGGGCGCCAAATTCCATGATGGCTTGGTTGGCAGTGCTATGTTGTGTAGGGTGTAAAAATGCTTGTGCTAGTTCAAAAAATACTTTTTTACCTTCAGGTGTATCAATAGGAGTATGTATTCCAAATAATCTACTTAAAACACGGTACACATTTCCATCTACAACAGCAATTTTTTCGTTAAACGCAAAACTTGCAATTGCTGCTGCTGTATAATCTCCTATCCCTATAATTTTTTTTAATTCTTTAAAGTTGTTTGGAAATTCGCCATTATATTCACTAAGTATTTGTTGTGCAGCTTTTAATAAATTTCTTCCTCTACTATAATATCCTAATCCTTGCCATAAAGCTAAAACTTCATCTTGTGAGGCATTGGCTAAATTTTGTAGGGTTGGATATTGGTTTGCAAATTTATAATAGTAGGGGAGGCCTTGTTGTACTCTAGTTTGTTGCAATATTATTTCAGATAACCAAATAAGATAAGGGTTATCTGTATTTCTCCAAGGAAGGTCTCTTTGATTAATTTTATACCAATCAATAAGTAAAGTGGCGTATTTTAACATTAATAAATCTGAAATTTAATGACTTAGCATAAAAAAAACACAAAAAGCTTTTCAGTATCCAAATTTATGTATTATTTTTGCAACCCAATTTAATAAAAAGGTAAATTAATTATTTTTAAATATGACAAAGGCAGACATAGTTAACGAAATTTCGGAGAAAACTGGAGTGGAGAAAATCGCTGTTCAAGCAACAGTTGAGGCATTTATGAAATCAATTAAAAATTCTTTGTCCGAAGGGCAAAATGTTTACTTAAGAGGTTTTGGTAGTTTTGTGGTGAAAAAAAGAGCTGAAAAAACAGGTCGTAATATCTCTAAAAATACTACTATCATTATTCCTGAGCATTTTATACCTTCATTTAAACCAGCTAAAACTTTTACCGAAAGAGTTAAAAGTAAAGTTAAATAATTAATAAATGAACTGGAAACATGTAACCATAGTTGTATCGGCTTTAGTTTTAGTAGTTGTATTGTATATTTTACCAACTCCTAATTCTAAGTATCGTACAGTGGATTATAATACAGCGAAAGCTGATGTTTCTAATAATGCAAGTGTTTCTGAGAAAATTACTGCTGCTTTAAATATTATTCAAGGCGGCGGTGCACCAATGGAAGGTATCCAATTGTTATTGGATGTTTTAAAAGAAGATCCTACGAATGTTGAGGCTCTTTTTTACCTAGGTGATTTTTCTCTTAAAACTGGTCAGTTCGAAAAAGCTATCGATCGTTTTGAAACTTTAGTAAAGGTTCAGCCCGAAAATAGTAAGTTTTGGTTTTTATTGGCACAAGCGTACGAGTTAAATAAGGATAAAGCAAATGCTGTTATTGCCTACAAAAACTGTATCGTTTACACCAAAGATGAAGCTAAAATTAAAGAGATTGAGCAAAAAATCAACGAATTAAAATAAAATTAATAATCATTAAATTACAAAATTATGCCAAGCGGAAAGAAAAGAAAGAGACATAAAATGGCTACGCACAAACGTAAAAAAAGATTAAGAAAAAATAGACATAAGAAAAAATAGTCTGTTCATCTAATTAAAGTGGTTACATTTCTGTAACCACTATTTTATTGTTTTGAATTAATTAATACAAGCTTTTAGCTTTTGCTAAAAGCTATTGTTATATAAGCTTGTGTTAGTTTTAACTTAAATTGTGGTGGTGTGTACGAATTAGCTATAAACTCAACGCCTACCGATGTTGTAATTGCAATTTTACAAGATAAAAAACTAGTTGAACTCCATAAAGAGCCGAAAAATACGGTTTATGCTGTGGGGGATGTATATTTAGGAAAAGTTAGAAAAGTTGTACCTGCTCTAAATGCTGCATTTGTGGATGTTGGCTATGAAAAAGATGGGTTTTTACACTATTTCGACTTAGGTCCTAGGGTTTTATCGTTAAATAAATTTGTTGAAAGAACGCGGTCTGGCTTAGAAAAAACAAGTAATCTTCTTTATTTTAAAAATGAAGCTGAGATTGAAAAAAATGGTACAATAGATCAGGTTTTACAGCCTGGGCAAGAAATTGTTGTACAAATTGCAAAGGAACCTATTTCTAGTAAAGGTCCTAGGTTAAGTACAGAACTATCTATTCCGGGTAGATATTTGGTTTTGGTTCCTTTTTCGGACAGGGTTTCTGTTTCGCAAAAAATCAAACAAAATAAGGAAAAGGATAGATTAAAAAATATCATAGAAGGTATTAAGCCTAAAAACTTTGGTGTAATAGTTCGAACCAATTCTAGGGATAAAAAATTATCCGAATTAGAGGCGGATTTGAAAGATTTGTTGAAAAAATTTGAAACGCTTTTTACAAATTTACCTACAGCTAAAACTTGTGATAGAATTTTAGGGGAATTAAGTAGGACTTCTGCAATTATTAGAGATGTTATTAATAACTCTTACGAAAAAATAACTGTTGATGATCCTTTATTATTTGATGAAATTCAGGAATATTTAGAGGAAAAAGCTCCGGATAAAACGAAAATAACCGAGTATTACACCGGTTCTTTACCGATTTTTGAGCATTTAAAAATTTCTAAACAAATCAAAAGTTCTTTTGGTACAACTGTTACTTTATCTAGCGGTGTTTATTTAATTATTGAACATACAGAGGCTTGCCATGTTATCGACGTAAATAGCGGTAATCGTGGTGCTAAAGCCGAAAGTAACCAGGAGGAAAATGCTTTGGCTGTAAATTTAGAAGCGGCTGATGAAATTGCTCGACAATTGAAGTTGAGAGATATGGGTGGGATTATTGTGGTGGATTTTATTGATATGAAATCGCAAAACAATCGTAAGTTGTTGTATCAAAGAATGCGTGATGCAATGAAGGACGATCGAGCTAAACACAGTGTAACTCCTCCTAGTAAATTCGGATTAATCGAAATTACTCGCCAACGTGTTCGTCCGGTTGCGGATATTGTAACTACTGAGGTTTGTCCAACTTGTGGCGGTTCCGGTAAAGTGGATTCTTCTATAAATGTTTTAAATAAAATTGAAGGACAATTAAATTTAGTTAAGGAATACGCCGAGGGTAAAACGATTACAATTGGTTTGCATCCTTATATTGCAGCATATTTAAGTAAAGGAATTTTTACATTAAAATGGAAGTGGGGTAGAAATATTGGTAAAAAGATAAAACTATTGCCCATGTATGATTATGATTTGTTGGAATATCATTTTTATGATAAAAACGGACAAGAAATTCATTTAAATTAAAATATAGCGGAAAGTGTAATGCTTTCCGCTTTTTTTTGTGTTTAAAATATGACGTACAAAGAAGCTTTGACAAAAATGATGAAGTTTTGTGCTTACCAAGAAAGATGTCAGTTGGAAGTTAGAAACAAATTGTTTTCTTTTGATATCTCCGCCGAGGAACGCGAGCAAATTATTTGTGATTTGATTGAAGATAATTTTGTAAATGAGGAACGTTTTGCCGAACTATACACTAGAGGAAAGTTTATGGTAAAGGGCTGGGGAAAAGTAAAGATAAAATATCATTTAAAACAAAAACAAGTAAGTGATTATTGTATAAAAAAGGCTTTTAAACAATTAAACGATCACGATTATAAACAAAAATGTATTGAGTGGTACGAAAAAAAGGATAAAGAGATTAAAGAATCTAATCCTTATGTGAAAAATCAAAAAATAGCTAATTTCCTGATTAGTAAAGGTTTTGAAAAAGAATTGGTTTTCGACCTTGTTTTTTAAAACAATATTTTAAATATATCGTACAGAAATTATTGTAAAAAATTCGTTTTAATTTTTCCTTTTTATATCTTAGTAAAATAAAATGTAAGCTATGACAAGTATTAAGTTTGGAACAGATGGTTGGAGAGCAATAATTGCTAAAGAATATACCACTGATAATGTTGCAAGAGTTGCTGTTGCTACAGCTAATTGGTTAAAAGCTAAATTCCCTAATCCCAGTTTGGTAATTGGTTACGATTGTAGATTTGGTGGAAAAATGTTTACCGAAACTGCCGTTAAAGTTTTTTTACAAGCAGGCGTTAAAGTTTATTTATCCGATGACTTCGCTAGTACACCTATGGTTTCCTTAGGGGTTAAAAAATTAAATGCAAATATTGGTGTGGTTATTACAGCTTCTCATAATCCGCCAGAATATAATGGGTATAAGCTTAAAGGTTCTTACGGCGGACCTATGTTAAGTGAGCAAGTCGATGAAATTGAGGCGATTATACCGTCTGAACACGGTTTAAATTTAGATAATATTAAATTAGATAATTTTGCTGATTTATTGGTTTTAACTGATTTGCAAGGAATGTACGAAGAACATGTACGTGCAAATTTTGATTTAGAATTAATTAAAAATTCGGGGTTAAACTTTGCTTTTGATGCAATGTACGGTGCTGGTAGAACCATCATGAGAAAATTATTACCAGATATTACTTTTTTACATACGGATGATAATCCTGGATTTGAAGGTGTTGCGCCAGAGCCAATTTTAAGAAATTTAACCGAGTTGTGTGATGTAATTAAATTATCCGAGAATATTGATTGTGCTATTGCAGTGGATGGGGATGCGGATAGAATTGGAGTATTTGATTCTCAAGGTAATTTTATAGATGCACATCATGTTATTTTGTTGTTAATTAAATACTTAAAGGAGGTTAAGAATTTTGATGGCGAAGTTATTACTGCATTTTCTTGTACAGGTAAAGTAGAACAATTGTGTAAAGTATTAGGTTTAAAATCTACAACTACAAAAATTGGATTTAAATATGTTTGTGAGCATTTAATTTCTAAAGATTTCCTTTTAGGTGGTGAGGAATCTGGAGGTATGGCTATCAAGGGGCATATCCCAGAAAGAGATGGTGTTTGGATTGGTTTAACTATTTGGGAGTATATGGCAAAAAGTGGCTGTACAATCGAAGAATTAATTCAGGAAATTTACGATCAAGTTGGTCAGTTTTCATTCGAAAGAATCGATTTACACTTAGAGGAAAGTCAGAAAAAAACAGCAATGGAAAGATGTTCTAATCCAAATTTAGCAACCTTAGGTGGGAAAAAAGTAATTAAAATTGAAGATATGGATGGTTTTAAATTCCATTTTGAAGGTGGAGGTTGGTTGATGGTTCGTCCATCCGGAACGGAACCCGTTTTAAGAACATATTGCGAAGATGTTTCTAGTGCATCTGCAATTGCAACACTTAAAAAAGCACATGCAGATTTGTTGGCTTAATAACTTTGATGAACATAATTAATGATTTTAAAAAAGTTCGGTAGTTTTTACCGAACTTTTTTATTTTAACTTGAATTAGTATTTAAAACTGATATTTTCATTCCTACTTTTAATCAAATAAAAACTAACAATAGGCAGTTAAAAACCTGTTTAAATAGGTGTTGTTAGTGAAAGTCTTTAACTAATACATTCAGTTTATTCAAACGCTACACAATAATTGTATGGGTTTAGATAATTTTGTTGCTATAAATTGATTGATATTTTAATTACATTGATATATTTGTAATATTAAATTAACAAGATTACATTTGTAAAATGATTGCGGAAAATTCTAACTTAAGTTTATTGGTTTCGAGCTTACAATCCAAAGTTGAAAAGCTGGTGATTGAACACAAAAAAACTAAAGAAGAGTTAACACAATTAAAAGAGGATAATTTTTTATTAAGAAAAACTTTATCCGAAAGAAAGGAGGAGATTAATTCTTTAGAAGAAAAAATCAAAATTCTTAAATTAGCAAAAACGTTGGATGTTGGAACGGAAAAATCAACAGATTTAAAATTAAAAATCAACGAGTTGGTGAAGGAGATTGACAAATGTATTGCTTTAGTAAATAGTTGATAAATGGACAAAGTTTCGATTT
>JACCDH011197412.1_pt1 | contig 20653 bp, 21 predicted proteins | sample 7442481 | NCBI WGS metagenome assembly JACCDH01 (sample SAMN15323433, study PRJNA562643) | freshwater metagenome | isolation source: river surface water | place: USA:Blue River Watershed | collected 2017-08-15 | reverse complement strand
CGTCGGCGGCAAGAAGTACGCGGTCGAGATCGTGCTCAAGGACAGCCAGTCCAACCCGAACCGCGCCGGTGAAGTCGCGAACGACCTGATCCTGAAGGACAAGGTCGCGATGATCCTGACCGCCGGTACGCCCGAGACCGCGAACCCGGTGTCGGATGCCTGCGAGCTGAACGAGCTGCCGTGCGTGTCGTCGGTGGTGCCGTGGCAGCCGTGGTTCTTCGGCCGCAAGGGCGATCCGGCGAAAGGATTCAACTACACCTATCACATCTTCTGGGGCCTGGAAGACGTGATCGCGAACTTCACCAACGGCTGGAACAGCGTGAAGACCAACAAGAAAGTCGGCGGCCTGTTCCCGAACGACGGCGACGGCAATGCCTGGGGCGACAAGGAACTCGGCTTCCCGAAGCCGCTGACGGCACAGGGCTACTCGCTGACCGATCCGGGCCGCTTCCAGAATGGCACGCAGGACTTCTCCGCGCAGATCGCCGCGTTCAAGAAGGACAATGTCGAGATCGTGACCGGCGTCGTGATCCCGCCGGATGCGAAGACCTTCCTGACCCAGGCACGTCAGCAGGGCTACAAGCCGAAGGTCATCACGCTGGGCAAGGCGCTGCTGTTCCCGGGCGCGATCGAGGCGCTCGGCGACCTGGGCGATGGCCTGACCACCGAAGTCTGGTGGACCCCGTCGCACCCGTTCAGCTCCAGCCTCACCAAGCAGTCCGCGAAGGATCTCGCCGGTGCGTATGAGGCATCGACCAAGAAGCAGTGGACGCAGCCGATCGGCTTCGCACATGCGCTGTTCGAAGTCGCTGCCGATGCGCTGAAGCGCTCCAAGTCGACCAAGGCCAGCGATCTCCGCGATGCGGTCGCAGCGACAAAGCTGAAGACCGTGGTCGGTGACGTGAAGTGGGGCGGCCAGGGCCCGTTCAAGAATGTGTCCAAGACCCCGTTGGTGCTCGGTCAGTGGAACAAGGGCGGCAAGTACAAGTACGAGCTGACCATCGTGAACAACAAGGCTGCGCCGAACATCCCGGCCGGCGGCACGATGCGCCTGATGAACTGATGTACTGAGCAATCCGTAACAAGCAAAGCAACATGGCACTGCTCGCCCTCCATCACGTCAGCAAGTCGTACGGTGCGCTGAAAGTGACTGACGATGTCTCGCTGTCCGTGAACGAGGGCGAGGTGCTCGGGATTCTCGGCCCCAATGGGGCCGGGAAGACCACCCTGTTCAACCTGATCTCCGGCGATGTGAAAACCGATGCCGGTGATGTCGAATTCGATGGTCGTCGCATCAATGCGCTGCCGCCGTTCGAGCGCTGCCGTTCCGGCATAGGCCGCTCGTACCAGGTGCCGCAGCCATTCGGCGCGATGAGCGTGTTTGAAAACCTGGTCACCGCCGCCTGCTTCGGCGCGCAGGTGGCCGAGAAGGAAGCCTGGGCGATTGCGTGGGACGTGCTGCAGCAGACCGGTCTGCAGCGTTTCGCGAACCAGCCGGCCGGTGGCCTGACGCTGCTGAATCGCAAGCGGCTGGAACTGGCGCGTGCCTTGGCCACGCGCCCGCGGCTGCTGCTGCTCGACGAGATCGCCGGCGGCCTGACCGAACATGAAGCGCATGAACTGGTCGACGAGCTCAAGCGCATCAAGCAGGCTGGCATCACGATGATCTGGATCGAGCATGTGGTGCATGCGCTACTGTCGATCGCCGACCGTCTGCACGTGATCAATTTCGGCAAGACCCTGTGCAGCGGTGAGCCGCAGGCCGTGATGCAGGACGCCGAAGTGCGCCGCGTCTACATGGGACTGGAGGCCTGAATGCTGCTCGAAGCCCAAGGCATCACCGCGTCCTATGGCGATGCGCAGGCGCTGTTCGGTATTGATTTCAAGCTCGATGCCGGCGAGGTGGTCGCGCTGATCGGTGCCAATGGCGCCGGCAAATCCACCTTCCTGAAGACGCTGACTGGCTTGCTGCCGCCGAAGCAGGGCAGCATCCGTTATGACGGCCACGAGCTGTCGACGCTGCACGCGGCCGACATCGTCAAGCTCGGCATCGCGATGGTGCCCGAAGGACGGCGACTGTTCCCCAGCCTGTCGGTCGAGGAGAACCTGTTGATGGGCACGCTGTCTCGCCGCAGCGGCCCATGGAACCTTGCGCGCGTGTACGAGCTGTTCCCGATCCTGAAAGAGAAGCGCAGCCAGCCGGGCACCTCGCTGTCCGGTGGCCAGCAGCAGATGGTCGCGATCGGCCGCGCTTTGATGAGCAATCCGCGGCTGCTGCTGTGCGATGAAATTTCACTCGGTCTGGCGCCGGTCGTGATCCGCGAGATCTATGCGTCGCTGCCGTCATTGCTGGCCGATGGCATGTCGCTGCTGATCGTCGAGCAGGATGTGCAATTGGCGATGCAGGTGTCATCGCGCGTGGTCTGCCTGCAGGAGGGCAAGGTATCGCTCGAGGGCAAGTCCGGCGAGCTGACGCGCGAGCAGATCAGCCAGGCGTATTTTGGTGTATGAGCGGCGCACGAGCGACACTTGAGCGACGCATGAGGATGAAGAACCCATGACTGACGTCATTCTCCAGGGACTGCTGCTCGGCGGGCTGTATGCGCTGTTCGCGCTCGGCCAGTCGCTGATGTTCGGCGTGATGCGGCTCACGAATACCGCGCAGGGTGATTTCATCATCCTCGGCGGCTTTTTCGCGATCAGCCTGACGGCCGCCACCGGCCTGTCGCCGGGTGTCGCGTTGCTGCTGGTCGCGCCGCTGGCTTTCGTGTTCGGCTACCTGCTGCAGCGCTTCGTATTGAACGGCACCCTGGGCCGCGACCCCTTGCCATCGCTGGTGGTGACTTTTGGTCTGGCCATCATCATCCAGAACATGCTGCTCGAAGTGTATTCGGCCGACCCGCGCTCGCTGGATACCGGTTCACTCGCGATCGCCAGCGTGTCCTTTGGCGGCTTGACCGCCGGCACGCTGCCGCTGCTGATCTTCGCCACGGCGGTGCTCGCGACGCTGGTGCTGCAGGCGCTGTTCTCGTTCACGTCGCTGGGCCGCTCGTTCCGCGCGGTGTCGGATGACCGCGAGGCCGCGCAGCTGATGGGCATCCGTCCTGCGATCGTGTATGCGCAGGCGACCGGCATTGCATTCATGCTGATCGCGCTGGCCGGCGCCCTGCAGGCAATGCGCACCACGGTCGCGCCATCCGATGGCCCGTTGCTGCTGTTGTTTGCATTCGAGGCGGTGATCATCGGCGGCATGGGCTCGTTCTGGGGCACGCTGCTGGGCGCGATGCTGCTGGGGCTGACGCAGCAGATCGGTTTTCGTTTCGATCCGGGCTGGGGCATCTGGTTCGGCCACCTGATGTTCCTTGCGGTGCTGCTGGTGCGCCCGCAGGGCCTGTTCCCGAAGACGAGGGGATGATGGACAAGCTGCCTTTCGAGGTCATCCGCAGCAACCGTTTTTCGACCTTGCTGCCGCTGCTGGCCGCGATGATCGTGATCGTCGCCGCCTCGCTGCCCTTCTGGGGCGAGTCGAGCTGGATGCGCGAGGTGGTCGAGATCGCCTGCTATTTCGTGTTCGCGATGATGTGGAACCTGCTGGCCGGCTACGGTGGCATGGTCAGCATCGGCCAGCAAGCATTCTTCGGTTTTGGCGGTTACCTCATGCTCATCCTCGGCAACGAGGCCGGCGTCAATCCTTTCCTTGCGATACCGATCGCAGCAATCGCGACAGCCGTCATCGCATGGCCGGTATCCTTTGTCGCGTTCCGGCTGCAGGGGGGGTACTTCGCGATCGGCACATGGGTGATCGCGGAGGTGTTCCGGCTGTCGTTTGCGAACCTGCACATGGTCGGTGGCGGCTCGGGTACGTCATTGACGGCACTGCGCGGCATCGAGAAAGCGGTGCGCGAATCCACGACCTACTGGATCGCACTCGCGTGCGTGGTGGCCGTGATCGCCGGCGTCTACCTGTTCCTGCGCTCCAAGCGCGGACTGGCCTTGCTGGCGATCCGTGACAACGAGGTCGCCGCCGCCTCGCAGGGCATCGATGTGCGGCGCATGAAGCTGGCGGTGTACCTGATTGCGGCCGGCGGCGCAGGACTGGCCGGTGCGCTGTACTTCGTCAGCAACCTGCGCATCTCGCCGGATGCGGCGTTTTCCGTGAACTGGTCCGCGTTTGCGATCTTCATGGTCGTCATCGGCGGCATTGGCCGCATCGAAGGCCCGATCGTCGGTGCGTTGCTGTTCTGGTTCCTCAACAAATTCTTCAGTGATTACGGCAGCTGGTATCTGGTCGGTCTCGGCCTGATCGCGATACTCGTCACGCTGTTCTTCCGCGACGGGCTGTGGGGCGCGCTGCATCGCCGCTACGGCTGGTCGCTGTTCCCGACCCATCGATTCCTGAAAGCGAGCCACCGAGATGCGTAACCTGACCGAAGCCAACCTGACCGATGCCGTGCTCGCGCGGCTGTCCGAGTGCAACGACCCGCGCCTGAAGCAGGTGATGAGCTCGCTGATCAAGCACCTGCATGCGTTCGTGCGCGAGATCGAGCCGACGCCGCAGGAGTGGATGGCGGGCATACAGTTCCTGACCGCGACCGGCCAGAAATGCGACGCGGTGCGGCAGGAATACATCCTGCTGTCCGACACGCTGGGCGTGTCGATGCTGATGGATGCGATCAACAATCGCAAGCCGGCAGGCGCGACCGAATCCAGCGTGCTCGGCCCGTTCTACGTTGAAGGCGCACCCGAGCATGACAACGGGGCGGATCTTGCGCCCGGCGAAGGCCCCGGTGTGACCGTGTCCGGCCATGTGCGCGGCATCGATGGCAAGCCGCTCGCGAATGCGGTGCTGGACGTCTGGCAGACCGCGCCGAATGGCCTCTATCACATGCAGGACACGCAAGCCGAGGAATTCCACCTGTGCGGCAAAGTGCACACCGCAAGCGATGGCAGCTACCGGCTGCGCACCTTGAAGCCGGTGTCATATCCGGTGCCGGTCGATGGCCCGGTCGGCCAGCTGCTGGAGCAGCTGGGCCGCCATCCTTACCGGCCCGCGCATATTCATTTCATCGTGTCAGCACCGGGCTACAAGCCGGTCGTCACGCAGATCTATACCGAGGGTGATGAATACCTCGAATCCGACGCCGTGTTCGGTGTGAAGCATTCGCTGGTGGTCGACTACCAGCGTGACGGTGATGAGTGGAAGGTCGCTTACGACTTCGTGCTCGAGCCGGCTGCGTGAGCCGCGGCAGCGCAGGCAACGGACAGCGTTCATCGCATCTGGTCATCGACATCGGGAGGTCAGACACATGTACTTTCTCGTGCTGGGCACCGACAAGCCGGGCATGGCCGACGTGCGCTCGGAAGTGCGTCCCATCCATCGCGCGTATCTGCGCAATCCGGGCGCGCATCCGGTCAAGGTGCATTTTGGTGGGCCGACACTGACCACGCAGGGCGAGCAGGCCAATGGTACTCTGCTGGTGGTGGAGGCGGATGATATCGCTGCTGTCTCCGAATTTGTCGCCGATGATCCGTATTCGCAGGCGGGCGTGTTCCGCTCGATCGAGATACGTCCGTGGTCCTGGACCGTCGGCGCGCCTGACACGCACGGAGTAAGGACTTGAACTGGCAGCAGCATCCCGACTGCCCCGCCGAGGGCACGCGGCTTTGCAATATCGATGACATCCCCGACCAGGGCGGCCATGAGGTCAGCTTCGGCGACGGCCGCGAGAATTTCCGCATCCTGCTGCTGCGGCAGGGGACGCAGGTCTGGTCGTATGTGAATTACTGCCCGCACTTCTCGCTGCCGCTCAATTACGAGCCGCAGACCTTCGTCACGCTCGACGGGCTGATCATGTGCGCGCACCACACGGCCTTCTTCAATTTCAATGACGGCCGTTGTGTCGATGGTCCCTGTATCGGTGATGGCCTGGTGCCGCTGCCAGTACACCTGGATGGCAATACCGTCTGCTTCGGCGCATCGGCGCAGGCCGGCTGAGCCGCGAGCCTGCCTGGTTCAGGCCGAGATCAATGGCGCGATCTGATGCCCATCGAGCGCCAGCTGGCGCACGCCGGCGCCGTAGCGCTCGCTCATGTGCGTGAACAAGGTCTCGAGCAACTCGAGGTCCGCGCTGAAGCGCTTGCCGGCGTCGGTATACTTCACCTTCACCATGTCGGTGCTGAGCATGTACTCGATGTGCACCGATATCGCCATCTGCGACAACTCGGTGACTTCGGCCAGTGCTTGCTGATCGAGGCCGTCGGGGCCAGCCGGTATCAGTGCGCCGATGATCTGCAGTCTTTCTTCAAAGCAGAGGGCGCCCATCAGTCGTGCCAGTCGTCGCGTGTCCATGGAGTGCTTGCGGTGAAGTGAGGTGGGAACAGCCGACAGCATCAGCGGTTTGTCGGTTATGCTCAAGCGGATTTTGCGGCGATTACGGCTTTGTAATTGCCAATCCATGCAGCATCGCGCGGCAAACATGCGCGTTCGCCGTGATTGCCATTTTTAAAATTACAGATGAGTAACCGAAGCCGTCTGCTGCTGGCGTCACGCGCATGAAGCTGCGAGCATGCAGACACACCGGATGAGCCGTTTGCCATGACCACGCTATTGCTGCCTGCTTACCTGACCAAAGCGGAATTCGATGAATTCATTCATCAGTTCCATGAGGGTGTGTGCAGCAATGATTTCGTCAAGCATTACTTCGTGCTGGCGAAGAAGAGCACCATGCTGCAGGACATGCGGCGTTACTGGTCTTACCTGACGCCGAAGACGGCGCTCGAGTACCGGCGGCCGGCGTCGCCCACGGCATCGGTGGAGATACAGCTGCCGGAGAGCCAGTTTTCCGAGGTCGTGGATGTGATGGTGGAGGTCTGCCGCGCACACAAGTTCAAGCCCGAGCACGTGCCGCAGCTCACGCATGAAATCCTCGAGCTGATCGAAGAGACCCGTAGCCAGACCAATGACCTGTTGCCGTCCAAGCTGGAAGCCACCGAGGTCGAGCCCGACAAGCTGTGCTACTTCCTGAAGCGCGAAAAAATCTATGGCGAGATCATGCCATCCAAAAACATCATGGTCGAGCGTGGCCTGTCGCACAAGCTGTGGCTGTCGATCGACGCGGAGCACAAGTCCATCACGATCGAGGGACGGATTTACATCAGCGACGCCGCCTTCGATGACCAGATCGACGAGATCCTCGAGCGCCAGAGCGAGATGGACAGCTTCGTCAGGCTCAGGCTGGAGCGCGGCGAGGGCAAGCAGCACCTGCTGGAGCGGCACACGCTGTCCTGTGCGCACGGCATACCGATGCGGCTGTTCACGCGCTACCTGCGGCGCTTCAGCAGCGAGCTCGATCGCGTCTACGCCTTCGACAAGGATGGCGTGCTGAAGGGCAGCTAGCGGCACGGGTAGCGGAACCGGCAGCGGCGCGCGCCGCGTGACCCGGGCTCGCATCCTGCCCGTGCTGCCCACCCATGCTGCCCCCCATGCTGCCCCTCGTGTAGCATCGTCTTTCGTGAATACCGACATCCTGACCGCGATCGCCGCTGCCGCACTGTTCGGCGCGAGCACGCCGTTTGCCAAGCTGCTGACGGGCGCGATGTCGCCATGGCTGCTGGCCGGGCTGCTGTACCTCGGCAGCGGCATCGGACTGTTCGTGTTGCGGCTATTGCGCGACCGCGGATGGCAAGCGTCCGGCATGCAAGCCGGCGAATGGTTCTGGCTGCTGGGCGCGATCCTGTTCGGCGGCGTCGTCGGTCCGGTCGCGCTGATGCTGGGTCTGGCATCGACACCGGCGTCCACGGCCTCGTTGATGCTCAATCTTGAGGCGGTGCTGACGGCCGTGATCGCGTGGGGGGTGTTCCGCGAGAATGCCGGTCCGCGCGTGCTGCTGGGCATGGCAGCGATCGTCGCAGGCGGCGTCGCACTGGCCTGGCAGCCCGGCGCGGCGGGCGCAGCCGGTGCGGCAGGCGCCGCTGATGCGGCCGCCATGCCGTTGCACGGCTTGTTCGCGATTGCGCTGGCCTGCCTGTGCTGGGCGATCGACAACAACCTGACACGCAAGGTGTCGGCGTCGGATGCCGTCTTCATCGCGGCGACCAAAGGCCTGGTTGCGGGCATCGTCAACACCGGGCTCGCGCTGGCACAGGGCGCGCTGCTGCCGGCGCCGTCCGTGCTCGCCGCGACGATGGGGGTGGGGCTGGCAGGTTACGGGCTGAGCCTGGTGTTGTTCGTGCTTGCGCTGCGCGGGCTGGGCTCGGCACGCACCGGCGCGTATTTCTCGACCGCGCCTTTCATCGGCGCGGCTGTGTCGCTGCTGCTGCCCGGAGAATCAGCCGGCAGCCTGTTCTGGATCGCGGCGGCCTTGATGGCGCTCGGCGTCTGGCTGCACCTGAGCGAACATCATGAGCATGAGCACACGCATGAGTTCATCGAGCATGAGCATCCGCATCTGCATGATGAACATCATCAGCATCCGCATGACGCGGACTGGGACGGCAAGGAGCCGCACGTGCACCGGCACGTCCATGAGCCGATGACGCACAAGCATCCGCATTATCCGGACGTGCACCACCGGCACACGCACTGAGCGTGCGCCGCTGATAAGATCGCGTCAGAGCCCGCACGCAAAACGCCAGCCGCCGGTCGCGCCCGGGTTTTGCGTGAGCTTTTGCACGTCGCCCGGCGTGTTGACGCGGCCGATCATTTCACCCTGCGCCATCGGTTCCTTGTACATCACATAGTTGATGATTTGCGCGGTCTCGTTCTTGCAGTCGTATTCCTTCAGCAGCTTCATCGACATCATGCCGCGCGGGCCGGCGGTGCGATAGGTCTGCACCTCGGTCACGCGGCGCTTGTCGCCGCTGGGAACGACGCTGGCGGTGTCGACATAGACGATGGTGCCGCGGATGTTCTCGAAGACTTTTTTCAGCTCCGCATGGGCGGCCGTACTGGTAGCGAGCAGTGCAGGCAGGACGAAGAACAGAGCAGGCAGCGAAACGGGCGACAGCGCGGACTTTTTCATGGTCGATCTGGTTGAGTGGGGGGCAAGGAGCGGTCGACCATACAAGGCCACCGGCAAGAAGCTGAGGCAAGTATACAAAAAGACTTTTCGGCCAATTGAAACAGACTCGGCAACCCTTGCTTGCGGGTGGCCAGCAGCGAGGATCCGAATTCGCGCCCTGAATGACGCGGCGCGGTCACATTGGCTGTCTCAGGCCGGCATCGACATCAGCCCGACCAGCTGGTCAAGTGCGATACCCCAGCCCTGATGAAAGCCCATCTTCTCGTGCGCGTCGCGCGCTGCCGCGGTCTGGTGCGTGCAGACTGCGCGATAGCGCGTACCGCCACCCGGCAGCGGCTCGAAGGTCAAATCGACCACGAAGAAAAATCCCAGGTGTTCGTCGGCCGGCACCGGCTGCAAGCGAAACCCGGGACCCATCGCATTGGTCCAGACCAGCCGCCGGTTCGGCTCGACCACCAGGTACGTCCCGATGCCCTCGGGCTGGTTTTGTCCCTCTGGTGATTGCATCACGGTGCGGAACAGTCCGCCCGGTTGCAGGTCGATGTCGCACTCGACCACTTTCCATGGGCGCGGGCAGAACCACTGGACCAGCAGGCCGGGCTCGGTCCAGGCTTTCCACAAGGCCTCGGGCGAGATAGTGACGTCGCGCTGTATCTCGAGATCGAGTTCGGGATGGATGGCCATGGCCGGCTCCGGTGAATGAGGGATGCCCGGATTATCGCGCTGCGTCAGGATGCGGGCAAGCCCAGCTGGCCCTCGAGCGTGGCGATCACGGTCTTGCGCTCGGTGACCTTCAGGCTGAGGGTCGCCTTGTGCAGGCGCGCGATTTCGCTGCACAGGCTGAGGCCGAGGCCGACGCCATCGACGCGGCGGCCGCGCGATGCGTCGCCGCGATAGAAGCGCTGGAACGCGCGTTCGGGCAGGTCCGACGGGATGTTGTCGCAAGGGTTCTCGATACTGAGCATGAAGCGGTCATCGCGGCGCGTCAGCGCAAAACGTATCCAGCCTTGCTGCACGTTGTATTTCGCGGCGTTGGTGTACAGGTTGAACAGCAGTTGCTGCACCAGGCTGCGGTCGCAGGTCCAGTCGATGTCCTGCTCGATCTCGTTGCGTATCTTCAGCTCGGGCTGGAAGGCCATCGCATCAAGCGCCAGCTCGGTGAACATGGCCGACAGCGACAGGTGCTCCATGTCGTAGCGGATGCTGTTGGCATCGGCGCGCGACAGCAGCAGCAGCTTTTCGGTGATCTCGATCAGTCGCTCGATCTCGTCGCCGATCAGGCGCATGCGCACTTGCGCATCGGAGCCGGTCGGCAGCTCGGCGATCAGGCGCTCGGAATTGCCGCGCAAGATGGTCAGCGGCGTGCGCAGCTCGTGCGACGCATCGGCCGCGAAGCGTCGCGTCTGCAGGAAGCTCTGGTTCAGCCGCTCGCGCAATTGCTCGAACACGGTGATGAAGCGGTTGAATTCGCGGTAAGGCGGCAACAGGTCGAGTGGCTGGTCGAGATTGCGTGAGGTCAGTCCGTTGAGCGAGGCTTCCAGTTGCCGTATCGGCCGCATCACGGTCCAGGTCACATACACAGTGAGTGCGGTGAGCATCAGGATCACGATCGGCAACACATATACCAGGATGCGGTCACGCAGGTTCCAGATACTGTCGACATAGTGTTTCAGGTCTTGCTTGCGCACCAGCATGCGTGGGCCATCCGGATGGTTTTGCATCGCAAAGGCGAGCCAGGTCTCATTGTCAATGTCCAGCCGCGTGAGCTCGACCGCGTCGCTGATCTTCTCGACCTCGCCGCTCCATCCTTGGCGAGTCTGCTTCGCGCGCTCGCACAACGGCGAGGTTTCCGGCGCTTGCTTCAGGCCTTCCGGCTTGCACAGCAGGTAGTACTCGCTGACGCTGCTGAGCGCATCGCCGCGGCTGCTCTGCGCGACACACAGGAAAAAGCTGTTGGTGTCGGCGGCCTCGTGCTGGCAGGCCGATAGCGTGCTGGCGACGTTGGATTCGATGCGATCCACCAAATAGCGCGTGGTCATGAACTGCGCCATCAGCCGGTTCGAATAAATGATGACGGCGGTGATCAGCAGGATGCGGATGAACACATGCCAGTGGAAGGATTTCTTCATCAGTCATCCTCCAGCTGGAAACGATAGCCTACCCCGCGTATGGTCTCGATCGGGAACGGCTTGCCGTCACGCGCCTGCCGGTTCAGCTTCTTGCGGATGCGCTGTATGCAGACATCGACCACATTGGTCTCGGGGTTGAACGTGATGCCCCAGACGTTCTTGAGGATCTGCTGGCGCGAGAAGATGCGGTTCGGTGCGCGCATCAGGCACTCGACGAGGCTGAATTCGCGCTGGCTCAGCGGTGCCACCGTGCCGCGCCAGTTGGCCTGGCGGCTGATCAGGTTCAGCGTCAGCTCACCGACCTGGATTTCATCGATGACCTTGCCGCTCTTGCGGGTCATGACCGCGCGAATGCGGGCGATCAGTTCTTCGACGAAGAAGGGTTTGGGCAGGTAGTCGTCGGCGCCGATCTCGAAGCCGGCCAGCCGGTCCGGCAGCTCGTTGCGGGCGCTGAGGAAAATCACCGGGATGAGGTTGCCCGTCTCCCTGACCTTGCTCAGCACCTCGAAGCCATCCAGTACCGGCAACATCACGTCCAGGATCACCAGGTCGTGCTCACCGTTGAGAATGGCGGCCAGCCCGCTTGCGCCATCCTTCACATGCGTGACATCGAAGCCCGCCGCACGCAGGTCAGGGATGACGAACTCCGCGATACGGACCTCGTCTTCCACCAGCAGCAATCGTGATGCGGACAAAGGCATGTATTTTTTATTTGATAATTTTCCGGCTTCGAACGCCGCCGCCCCCGGTGCTGCACGGTGCCGGGGCGCATTTCACCACGGAGCATGACTGCAAACGACATCTTAGACGCATTGGTCGCGCGCTCTATTACATCCTCGTTATTTTTCTTGGCATGACCGCACGGCATTGGGGCTTGTGCAGCGAGTGACTGCTTCTATCGAACGGCGATCGTGACAATCGCGTAATGCGGCAGCGGCATTACGCGATTGTCATCCCGGTGCAGGGGACGCGGCGCTACGTTCTGCAGCATGAAAAAATTGTGTGCATCGCTGACGCGCCAGGACGGAGAAGGCGGCCTCTCGGAGGCTGTCGGCGGCTGGCCGGCAGCGGGGCGGGCGGGGTAAGCGGTGGGCTCGCCCGACCTGTTCAGGGCACTGACGCGCTCCCTCAAGGGCGGGCGCGGGCGCTCCGTCGCGCCGGATGACATACAGCTGACGCCCTACCTGTCGGTGGTGATCGCGGTGCTTTACATGATGGCCGCCGATGGCGACATCTCCGACCGCGAGAGCAGCCAGCTGCAGGCCGTGATCGGCGCCGACGCCGATACCCTGCACCGCGCGGTCGCCTATGCCGAGTCGCGCAGCGTCGACCAATTCCTGAAGGATGCGCCGCCGCTGCTGGATGCGAAGTCGCGGCTGTGCCTGTTGATGAACGTCTGCGATTCGCTGATGGCCGATGGCGAGCTGTCGACCACCGAGCTGCAACTGTTCGACCGGCTGGTGGCGGCGCTGGGCCATACGAAGGCCAGCTTCCAGCCTTATTTCGATGCGATCGCGCTCAAGGACAGGATGTCGGTGCTGGGCGACTTCGACGCCGCTGCCGCATCCGACGCGCTGACGCCACCGAAAGCGCTGGTGGTGTCGCTGTTGTACATGATGTCGGCCGATGGCTCGATGGAAGACGAGGAGATCGGGCGCCTGAATGCGGTGGTCGGCAATGCGCAGGGCTTGCTGAAGGCCAGTCTGCGCTATGTGGGCCAGGTGCGCGCGCCGCAGTTCCTCGCTGCGGCGGCCGGCATGCTCGACGAGCAGCAGCGCATGTGCATCTTGCTCAATGCGTGCGACACGATGATGTCGGACCACAAGGTGGCGGCCGGCGAGCGCGAACTGTTCCGCCGCATGCTGGCCGCGTTCGGCGTCGCGCCGGGACAATTCGATCGCTACCTGAACGTCATCTACCTGAAGAACGACCTGCCGCAGGACGAGCGTCTCGCTGCGACGGCCCGCAAGCAGGAGGAATCGCACCCGCAGGCGCGCGTGGGTGGACGCAAGCGCAGCGACGGCGTGGTGTTCGAGCGCAAGCGCGAGTGGCAGGAACAGACCGGAGAGGCCGGCGACGCCGATCCGGACGCGCGCCGCAAGGCGGGCAAGGCGAAAGCAAAGGACGCGCCGACCTCGGCGCTGGATGCGCGCATCTCGCGCACGATGCAGGAGAACATCGATCGCATGTCCGGCGAGTTCGGTAGCGGCGATGCATTCGACAAGCTGGCTGCGAATTCGCGCGGCGGTGCCCGCGCCGGCGATGATGGCGGCGCGGAGGACGGGGCGACGGACCTGCGTGCCTTCCGTGAATCCGGCTTCAGTCAGGACAAGGGTCATGTGATCGAGTCCGGCCATGCCGGCGATGCGCGCCAATGGAAAGACGCCGACGGTGCCGGCGACCGGCGTTCACTGCGGGATGCGGAGGGTGCGGAGGACAAGGATGAACGGCATCGCAACGGCGCGTCGGCCTCGGGCAAGCACTGGAAGGATGCCGATGGCGATGCCGACCGCCGCGCGCTGCGGGATGCGGAGGGCCAGCAGGATGCCGACGCCGCCCACCGTGCCGGATCCAGTGTGGCGGGCAAGCACTGGAAGGATGCCGCTGGCGATGCTGACCGGCGCGCGCTGCGCGATGCGGACGGGCCGCAGGATGCCGATGGCGCACAAGGCTCCGGTTCCGGCGTGGCGGGCAAGCACTGGAAGGATGCCGACGGCGATGCTGACCGGCGCGCGCTGCGTGATGCGGACAGGGCGCAGGATGCCAATGGCGCACAAGGCTCCGGCGCGGTCGTCGCCGGCAAGCAGTGGAAGGATGCGAACGGCGGCAGCGACCCGCGCGCGCTGCGGGATGCCGAGGGCGCGGCCGCGCAAGCCGGTCTGGTCGACGATGGCCGCAGCCTGCCGGGGCAGGCATGGGTCGATGCGGCGATGCCCGGTGACCCGAACGCGATGCGCGATGCCGACGCGCCGCCGACCGGCAAGCACCTGATCGACGACCGCAGCAGTTTCGATGCAGAGGCGGATGAAGATGCCGACGGGCTGGTCGTGGTCGACCCGATCACAGGGCGCATGGGCACCGTCAGCGACCGCACGAAAACCATACAGGCGCACCTGGAAGCGATGCGATCGGCAGGTTCGATCGCTGCAGCCAATCGCCTGCCGCGCTTGCCGGCAGGCCCGGCCGTGCGGCGCCGTCTGCCTGACGCGGCCGGCGCCACCGAGGTGGCCAGCGACAGTGCCGCGCCGCGGATGCCCCCAGTCGCCGCTGCCATGGATGCCGGTTTGGACGCTGGGGCGAATGCCAGAGTGAACGTCGGAGCGAACGTCGGAGCGAACGTCGGAGCGAACGTCGGCATGGATGCCGCTGTCGATGCGCAAACCATTGAAGTCGAGGACGATGTCCAGATGTTGCTGGCGTCGGATGAAGGAGGTCCCATCTTGAGCGAGAACACGTCAGCCCCCAGTCCTGAGCAGGCGCGGCAGAACCGCAGGCTGCGGCAATGGAGCGCTGTGCTGCTGCCGGCGCTGTTCGTCACCTATGGCTCGACCATGGTCGGCGAAACAGCGGCCGAGCGCACATTCATCACCAGCGAGAACATGGCGACCGATGCGCGCGTCGTGCATCAGATGGCGAGCGTGCAGCAGACGGTCTATCGCGTCGTGCCCGATGCGGTGACGCTGGCCCCGCCGTCGCTGCTGGCGCCGTTGGGGTCGGCCTCTGTCGTCACGGCTGCCGGTACCTCGGCAGCGGCGGGCACTGCGGCGTCGGCCTCTGTCGGCTCTGCTGCCGGCACCGCGGCCAGCACCGCCGCCACCGCGGCCACCGTGGCCGCAGGCGTATCGACCGCAGCTGGCGTGACGGCGGTCAGGCATGCGCCCGGTCTGGCCGGCGCCCAGGCGCCCGTCGCCGATGGCGAAGCCGGCGTGCTGTCGGATCGCGAGCAGGCGGATCGCTTTCTCGAGCAGCGCAAACAGGAATTGCAGAACAGCTTCGAGCGCCAGCACTGGGCGAGCGTGGTCGCGTCGCAGCGCCAGCAATGGTTCGTGTATGCGAAGTCCATCGTGCTGCTCGGCCTCGGCATGGCGTTCTGGGGCGTGCTATTCCGGTCAATGCGCATGCTGCACGCGTCAAGCGCAGCCGGCCTGATCGGGTTGCTGCTGACGGCGAACGGCTACTGGTTGTTCTTGCCGTTCTGAGGAAGCTGCGATGCAGCTACCCCGCGCATCGCCGCTGCAGCCCGGTGCAGTCACTTTAGAAAGGCAAATGAACGCCAATGATGCGTGTGAACAGTACCGATGACCTGATCGATGAACTGGATGTGCTGCGTGCGTATGGTGTCAGCGTGTCCGACGCAGCGTATGCACAGGCAAGACAGGCGGATATCCGCTTGTTCTCGCTGCTGGACCGGCGCGAGGCGGCACTGCTGTTGCTGCGGCGCGCGTCATCGATGCCCACCGTCAGGGCCGGGGGCGCGCAGCTGCGGCAGGACTGAGCAGCTGAGCTGAACGGCGGCGCCGCACTTCACGCCACAGGCCGATAGCCCAGCCGCTCTGACACGTGCTCCGCGCACGCGCGGATTTTTTTTGCGATGTCGCCGCTCCAGCTCGCATCGAAGCTGCCGGCCGGCCCGATCGCCGTGATCCCGAGGCGAATATTCCCGCTGTGTTCGAACACGGGCGCGCAGATCGCGTTGATGCCCGGGATGGGCTCGCCCTGCACGCGCGCCATGCCACGCTTGCGCACGTCGGCGAGGGTCGTTTCCAGCTCCTGCAGGTGCTTGCCCGGCACACCGAAACCGGCAGCGATGCCATGGCGGTTTTCCTGCTCGAGCATGCGCTCGACCTGCTTGTGCGGCAGGAAGGCCGCGAACACCAGACCGGTGGCGGTCGACTGTATCGCCATCACGGTGCCGGTGCGCATGTTCACATGGATGGGGTAGCTGGACTCGCTGATGTAGATGATGGTCGGGCCCATGTTGCCCAGCACCGACAGGCCGACGGTCTGGTCGATCTCGGACGACAGCTGCGTGATGGCCGGGATCGCGATCCGCACCGGGTCCAGCAGGTGCAGGCTGATCAGGCCCAGCTGCAATGCGAACGGGCCGAGCTCGTAGCGGCCGGTCAGCGGGTCTTGCTCGATCAGCCCGAAGCTGCCGAAACTCACCAGGTACGGATGGGCCTTGGCCGATGGCATGCCCGCCTTGCGCGCAAGGTCGCCTAGGCTCATCGGCCTGCCCTCATCGACCAGCGCAGTGAGCAGTCGCCCACCGATTTCGATTGACTGTATGCCGCGCCGGCCCTTGTCCGTGGTGTTGTCTTCAGCCATACAGCGAGTTTACGGATGGTTTCGCCTTAAGTAAACCATTCGTTATTATCTAATACGTTGACCAAGGATGAATTCGCAGCTAAGCTGTCGCGGTTCAGTCCATTCACCGATCTTTGCCCGCCGGCGCCGGGTTTTGGGAGCATTCATGAGCGAGAAGAAATTCGCATCGCAGGGCGACCTGCAGGAAAAGAAGACCAGCTTCATCAAGCTGTCCGACAACGCGTATGCGTATACCGCCGAAGGCGACCCGAACTCGGGCGTGATCATCGGCGATGATTCGGTGATGGTGATCGACACCACTGCCACGCCGGCGATGGCGCAGGCACTGATCAAACATATTCGGGCCATCACCGACAAGCCGATCAAGTACGTGACCCTGACCCACTATCACGCGGTGCGCGTGCTGGGCGCGTCGGCCTATTTCAACGAGGGCGCCGAGCAGGTCATTGCATCAAAGGGCACGTATGAGTTGATCGTCGAGCGCGGCGAGCAAGACATGCACTCCGAGATCGACCGCTTCCCGCGCCTGTTCGCCGGCGTCGAGACCGTGCCCGGGCTGACCTGGCCGACGCTGGTGTTCGAAAAGGAGCTGACCGTTTTCATGGGCAAGCTCGAAGTGAAGATCATGCATGTCGGCATGGGCCACACCAAGGGCGACACCATCGTCTGGATACCGTCGCAGAAGGTGCTGTTCTCGGGCGACCTGGTGGAATACGACGCTGCTGCGTACACCGGTGACGCGCAACTCGAAGAATGGCCGGCGACGCTCGAAGTATTGCGCGCGATGCAGGCCGACAAGCTGGTACCCGGCCGCGGCCCGGCGCTGATGAACCCGGACGAAGTGAACAAAGGACTCGACTACACGAAGGACTTTGTCAGCACGCTGCTGTCGTCGGCGAAAGAGGCGGTGCAGCAGGGGCTGGACCTGAAGGGCGCGATGGCGCATGTGCGCAGCAAGATGGACCACAAGTTCGGGCATGTGTTCATCTACGAGCACTGCCTGCCGTTCGACGTGACCCGCGCGGTGGATGAGGCGCAGGGCATCAAGCATCCGCGCATCTGGACTGCGGAGCGCGACAAGGAAATGTGGCACGCGCTGCAGAGCTGACCGGCCGCGGCAATGGCCGCGGCGTGACGCTCACGGAGACTCGCGATGCACCAGACTTATACCTATCAAAAATTTCCCTACAGCGCGCCGCCTGAACTGCAAGGCGGTGCCACCGCGCGCCGCCCGCTGATCGTGATCGGCTGCGGGCCGGTGGGCCTCGCGGCGGCCATCGATGCGCGCCAGCACGGCATTCCGGTGCTGCTGCTGGATGACGATGACACGGTGTCGGTCGGATCGCGCGGCCTGTGCTATGCGAAGCGCACGCTGGAGATCCTCGATCGCCTTGGCTGTGGCGACCCGGTGGTGGCCAAGGGCGTCGGCTGGGACGTGGGCCGCACCTTCTTTCGCAACGATGAAGTGTTCAACTTCAACCTGCGCCCGCAGCCCGGCTTCAAGCGCCCCGGCATGGTCAATCTGCAGCAGTACTACCTCGAGCAGTACATGGTGCAGCGCGCGCAGCAGGCCGGCGTCGAGATCCGCTGGAAGAACAAGGTGGTGTCGGTCGCGCCGTACGATGAACATGTGGCGCTGCAGGTCGACACGCCGGATGGCACCTATGATGTCGAGGCCGACTGGCTGATCGTCTGTGACGGCGCGCGCAGCCCGGTGCGCACGATGCTGGGGCTGGACATCGACGGCAAGGTTTTCATGGACCGCTTCCTGATTGCCGATGTGCTGATGAAGGCGGATTTCCCGGCCGAGCGCTGGTTCTGGTTCGATCCGCCTTTCCATCCGAACCAGTCGGTGCTGCTGCACCGCGAGGCCGACGATGTGTACCGCATTGATTTCCAGCTCGGCTGGGATGTCGACCCGGAAGAAGAGAAAAAGCCCGAGAAGGTGATCCCGCGCATCCAGGCGATGCTCGGCGACGACCGCGAGTTCACGCTCGAATGGGTCAGCGTCTACACCTTCCAGTGCCGCCGCATGCATGAGTTTCGCCATGGACGCTGCCTGTTCGCCGGCGATGCCGCGCACCAGGTGTCGCCGTTCGGCGCGCGCGGCGCGAACTCGGGCGTGCAGGATGCCGACAACCTGATCTGGAAGCTGAAGCTGGTCATGGATGGCAAGGCGCCCTTGGCGCTGCTCGATACCTATTCGGCCGAGCGCGGCTTCGGCGCCGATGAAAACATCCTGAACTCGACCCGCTCGACCGATTTCATCACGCCCAAGAGCGCGGTCAGCAAGACCTTCCGCAATGCGGTGCTCGAGCTGTCGCGCGAGCTGCCGTTTGCACGAAAGCTGGTCAACTCGGGCCGGCTGTCGGTACCATCCTTCCTCGATGATTCATCATTGAACACGCCCGACGGCGAGGCCTTTGACGGCGACATGGTGCCCGGTGCGCCGATGGACGATGCGCCGGTCGATGTCGATGGCAAGCCGGCCTGGCTGATCGACCAGGTCGGCGGCTGCTTCCGCGCGCTGTACTTCTGCGACGATGCTGCGGACATACCGGAAGCGATGCGGCTGCAGCTGCAAGGGCTGGCCGATGCGGCGATCCCGGTCGAGCCGCTGGTGATCGCGCGGCGCGCGGGCAAGGGTGCCAGCAATGGTGCGCTGAAGGTGCTGGTCGACCGCGACGGCATGGCCTTCACGCGCTACGATGCGCAGCCGGGCACGCTGTATCTGGTGCGCCCCGACCAGCATGTGGCGGCACGCTGGCGCGAGCTGGAGGTGTCGCGCATCGTTGCGGCGGTGGCGCGCGCGACAGCCAATTTTTCGGAGGCTTGAGCCATGTACCTGATACTGGAACCGAATTTCAAGGAGTCTGGCAAGCGCTATTTCCGCGACTTCTCGCCGGGTGATGATTTTTATCAGGAGCTGATCGACATGCATCGCGACCTGAGCGATGAGCAGAGCGCGCAGGTGAACGCGAAGCTGATCCTGATCCTGTCCAACCACATTGGTGATCTGTCCGTACTGCGCGAAGCGATGGCGCTTGCGCGCAAGGGTGTCACCGGTGCTGATTCACGCTCCTGATCCAGAGAAAAACCGGAGGCATCATGCTGATCCAGAAAATCCACCATGTCGCATACCGTTGCAAGGATGCGAAAGAGACTGTCGACTGGTACACCAAGCATCTCGGCATGAAGTTCGTGCTCGCGATCGCCGAGAACGAGGTGCCGTCGACCAAGGCGCCGGACCCATACATGCATGTGTTCCTTGATGCGGGGAATGGCAATGTGCTGGCCTTCTTTGAACTGCCGACGCAGCCGGCCATGGATCGGGACCGTAATACGCCGACCTGGGTGCAGCATCTGGCGATGAAGGTCGACTCGATCGAGACGCTGGTCACGACGAAGCAGCGGCTTGAAGCCGAGGGCATCGATGTGATCGGGCCAACCGATCACACTATCTTCAAGAGCATCTATTTCTTCGACCCGAACGGCCATCGACTCGAACTGGCCGCCGACTGCGGCACGCCCGAGATGTACCGCAAGCTCGATGAAGTGAAATGGGACATGCTGGAAGAATGGAGCAAGACCAGACAAGCGCCCCAGCATGCGGCGTGGATGCATGACGGAAGCATGGCGCGCTGACAAGGATGACCGTGAGCTTGATGAACGAAACCCATGACCCGTCAATGACCAGCTGGGTCGCGTCCGCAAACCAGCCCGGCGCGGACTTCCCGATCCAGAACCTGCCGTTTGCAGTGTTCCGTCGCAAGGGCAGCGCCGAGGCTTTTCGCGGCGGTGTCGCAATCGGCGACCAGGTGCTGGACCTCGCGGCAGTCGTCGCATCAGGCGCGCTGACCGGCGATGCGCTGAAAGCGGCGCAAGCGGCCACTGCCGACAAACTGAACACGTTGATGGCGCTCGGCCAGCCGGCATGGAGCGCATTGCGACTCGCGCTGTCGCGCGCACTGCGCAGCGGGTCGAGCGACGAGGGCAAGCTAGCGACCTGTCTGGTGCCGATGGCTGCCGCCGAATACGCGTTGCCGGCACAGATCGGCGATTACACCGATTTCTATACATCGATCCATCACGCGACCAACATCGGCAAGCTGTTCCGCCCGGATAATCCGCTGCTGCCCAATTACCAATGGGTGCCGATCGGCTACCACGGCAGGG
>JACCDH010119900.1_pt1 | contig 20653 bp, 18 predicted proteins | sample 7442481 | NCBI WGS metagenome assembly JACCDH01 (sample SAMN15323433, study PRJNA562643) | freshwater metagenome | isolation source: river surface water | place: USA:Blue River Watershed | collected 2017-08-15 | reverse complement strand
TGTTTCTGCGCGAAGCTCGCCGCGATGCTTTGCTTTGCGAAGCCGAGTATCGCCTAGAAGCTGAACGTTGTTTTGATTTGCTTGAAGATGCCGCAAACCGTTTATGTGCGATGGACCGCGTTACGGACGCAGAGGCGGGCGCTACGGCATTTTTACAACTGGCCATTTTGGCTGCGACGGCATGGATTGCTGTACGTCACGCTTCGCTCCAAGGGCAAGATCCGGTTGCGGAGCGGCTTGTCGCGAATGCGCGGTACTGGCTCGATGAAGCGGCGGACCGTGCAACGGTCGTTCACGCACTTTCCCTCAAAGGTTCCGGTCGTCTTAATTCCATCGACAAAATTCTTTCCACCATGGCCTAATCCACAGGAGCCAATATGTCCCGTTTCGATCAAGTTGAAATCCCCTATGGTGCCTATTGGTCCACGCCATTTTCGAAATGGCAGGGCAGTTTTCAGCATCTGCATGCCGGACGATTTGCGTCCTACGTTGCAAAAGCCGAACTGGCGCGCCGGAACATCGAGCCCGAAATGTTCGATTACGGGCTTTTGGGTCAGACAATCGTGCAATATCAGTCATTTAATGCGGCGGCGTGGCCGCTCGCCGAGATCGGCCTTGGCCATGTCGCTGGCCCGATTGTAAGCCAGGTCTGTGCAACCGGCGCCCGCGTTTTGCAGATGGCGGCTGCAGAAATCCAGACAGGAATGGCAACAGCCGCGCTGGCCTTGACGGCTGACCGTATTTCGAATGGGCCGCATATTTATTACCCTGCACCGGGCGGACCCGGCGGCACCGGATCGTCTGAAGATCAGGTGCTCTATAACTTTTCGAACGATCCCGTAGGTGGTCACGCCATGATGCATACTGCGGAGAATGTCGCGGCAAAGCTTGGCATAACCCTCGAAGAACAGCATGAAGTCGTGCTCATGCGGACGGCGCAATATCAGGCGGCATGTGACAATGACCGAGCTTTTCAAAAACGGTATATGACTCTTCCGTTCGACGTGCCTGCACCCAATTTCAAGAAAACTGTTGGTGTGCTAGAAGGTGATGAAGGCATAAGTATATCCACGTCGGAAGGGTTGGCACGACTGAAACCCGTTCAGCCGGATGGAACCGTTACCTTTGGTTCACAGACCCACCCTGCGGATGGCAACGCAGCCATCATTCTTGCTTCGCCGGACAAGGCGCGCGAAATGTCATCTAATTCAGCTATCCGCATCCGCGTATTGGGTTTCGGGCAGGGGCGTGTCGGCCTTGGCTATATGCCAGAAGCGCCCATTCCAGCCTGCCAGAATGCCCTTAATCATGCGGGCATTTCGATGAATCAGATCAAAGCGGTAAAATCGCACAATCCGTTCGCAGTGAATGATATCGCGTTCGCACGCGCCACTGGCTTTCCACTTGAGAAGATGAACAATTACGGTTGCTCGTTGATCTGGGGGCATCCGCAAGGGCCAACGGGTACGCGAGCGATCATTGAACTGATCGAAGAATTGGCGCTGGCCGGTGGCGGCATCGGACTGTTCCAAGGATGCGCTGCTGGTGATACAGCCATGGCGTGTGTGATTGAAGTCGGGGATCGGTAATGTTTGCAAACAGCAGGATCTGGACCGTTGAATGGGGGGACTGTGATCCGGCGGGTATAGTCTTTTACCCTCGCTTTTTTGCTGCGTTCGACACGTCGACTTCGCGTTTGCTGGAGGCAGCTTCCGGCAAGAAGAAGGCTGATATCATCCGCTCCAACGGGATCATCGGTTGGCCTATGGTCGACACCCGGGCGCGTTTTGCGGCACCTGCAAGTTATGGCGATGAAGTTGTGATCGAAACGGAGATCACAAAAGTTGGACGATCAAGTTTCGATTTGGTTCACCGACTGACAAAGGACGGTGAGTTGTGCGTCGAAGGCTGGGAAACACGGGTCTGGACCGGCCATGCGCCGGACGGGCAGCCCGGCATTCGGGCTGTGCCGCTCCCTGAGGTGCTTGCCGAAACGCTGCGTTCGACCAACGCCATTTGCTAGTTTCGATAGCCATCTGACTATTCGGCAGTTTTATGCAGTCCAAGCAGCAGATCTTCGCATAACTGTAACAGCTCTTTGTCGACTATTGCGGCCAAAGAAGGCGCAACACGCATATAGCTGTAAATTAGCATGGACCGGGCTCTTGCTTCCATCTTAGGTACGCCATTTTCAACAAGTTGCCGAGCAATATAGCGTGTTCGCAGTTCATCGACTTCATTGAGCGCTGCCTGCGCACGGTGATCGCGTCGGCCCCACAGTCTCACAGAAAGTTCGACGTCCGCGCCGCGCCGCGATTGCTCAGCGAAAACCAGATTGATCAATTGCCTAACGCGATCAAGCGGCAGTGCAACTGTGTGATCGAACCGCTCTATGAGGCCCAAAGTGGTCTTTCGGCGCCAATAATCGAGCATGGCAATGTGCAACGCGTCACGGTCCTCGAAATGCCAATAAAAACTTCCCTTGGTCACGCCGAGACGCCGAGCGAGAAGTTCAACCCGAACCCCATCGATACCCTGTTCGGCGAGCAAATCCAATGCAGCCATTATCCAAGCAGTGACATCCAAACGGCCATTTTTCTCTGGCCGGCGCACTTTGCTTTTTGATGCCACTGCTGACTTCACACACCACTCCTTTGTTTTTCGGCCATTAACTTAGAAATGGCCCGATGTCATTCTCTGAATCGAATACATTACCAATAACATACGGTAGAGTATTGACATCTCGCTGTCGTCACCATAACCTCCAAAAGCAGCCAAGATCAAGAACGGGTTGCTCAACATACTGAGGAGTAGGGGAGGATGGCATGAAGCGAGTTTCAAATCTGACGCGTTGTTTGTTTTTGGGCGTCTCTGCCTTGGGCATGGTAGTTTCTACAAATGCCAGAGCGCAGGATCGCGTGGATGTAAACGCAGAAAGTGATAATGGCGATATCATTGTAACAGCTACGCGTGTGGGCGAGTCGATCCAGAAGGTTCCAGTCGCCGTTAACGTATTAGGCGCGGAGCAGTTGGACGAACTGCGTGTACAGTCGGTCGGCGATGTTCTGGCATTTACCCCTGGCGCACAGTCTTTTGGCAGTGATCCCGCTGCTCAGGCTGTTTATATCCGCGGTGTCGGTTCTGACATTTTTGGAGCGTCCGCTGATGCGGCTGTCGTCACCATTGTCGACGGCGCTGTTTTATCGCGTACTTGGATGCGTCCGGGTGCAGTTTTTGACCTCAATAGAGTTGAAGTGGCGCGCGGGCCTCAAGGAACGACTTTTGGGCGCAATGCGACCGCAGGTATAATCCAATTCATTTCCAACCGGCCTGTCTTTGAAGATTCTGGTGATATTTCTTTTGATGTCGGAAATTACAATGCATTTGAAGTCACGGGTGCTCTAAACAATAAATTGAGCGAAAATATCGCTTTGCGTTTGGCCGGATTTGCCAGAACACAGGACGGCTATTTTACCGACGAACGCAATCCCGACAAAACATACGGTGATCGGTCGACAATTGCGTTGCGAGGTCAACTGCTGTTCAAGCTAGGCGAAAATCTCGATATTTTGCTGCGCGGTGCTTATAGCGATGAGCACATTGACGAATCCACTTTAGCCGAAATTTCAGATCCCACACGTCCAGTGTCTTATCCGCCTTTTCCCGGTTTCGGAAACTTTCAACCACTCGATTTGGATCCCAGGACGATCCAAACATCTGATGGCCAATACTGGGATCGAAAGATTTGGAATATAGGACATGAATCGGTTCTTCGTTTAGAAGATCTAACATTTACTTGGACCGCTGATTTTGCGAAGGGTAAACTTCCCTCCTACACTCACCCTTGGGGTGTTCCTTTCGCCGCTTTCAAGCAGGTTTCTGACGAGCGTGCAGAAGTTTTTCAAACTGAATTTCGGGCGGATAATTCGGCTTCGGATTCTCCCCTCCAAGCTGTCGCAGGCCTTTTTTACCTGACTGAAGACGTGTTTAGGCAGGAAGAAAAGCAAATTATGATTGGGTCCCCGCTGCAGACCCATCATGATTTTCGCCAGCTGAATAAAACAAAAAGCTTCGGCGCGTTCCTCAATTCACAGTATGAAATCAACACTGGAACGACAATCGCAGCGGGCTTGCGTTACAGTTATGATAAGAAGGACTATAACGTTCCGTTTTCAACCTGCAGTAAGGCTCCCAACCCGCTTGGACTAAACCCCGTTCCCGATGGGCGTGGGTCCCCGATTTGCCGCGCTTTTATTCGCGCAGCGGATTGGAATGCGGGAGTGGATTTCGTCAGCGGTGCGCGATCACAGAGCTGGGATAACATAAGCTTCCGTGTTTCTCTGAACCAGGAAGTCGGTCGAAACCTAAATTTTTATGCAAGTTATGCCACAGCTTATAAAGGCGGGGGCTTCCCGAACGAACCAGAGAGTTCGTCTCCGGATGCCTTCACGCCATATAATCCCGAAAAAGTTAAGACCATGGAAATTGGCGCAAAAGGCTCACTGTTCAACCGGGCAGTGCGGTTTGAGATCGCTGCTTTCGACTCAAAATATGATGATCGGCAGGCGGAACAGATCTTACTTCCCTTGGGCGTAAATGTTGTTGCAAATATCGCATCAGCAAGCATTAAGGGTATCGAGGGGCAGCTGAGTTGGAACGTTACAGATCGTTTTACGATATCAGGCAACGCTTCTATCCTAGATCATAAAGATGATACAACCGGAGCGAAATTAGCGGCAATTATGGATTGGACCGCGTTCCTCTCTGCGTCCTACACTCTGCCTCTGGCAAATGGTTCTAAAATTCGTCTTTATGGAGACATTAGAGACCGGTCTTCTCGCCTGACTGCGGATACGCCGCCGCTTGTTGTACCGGCTGAAACGCTAATTGGCGGAAGTATAGCCTGGATATCCGATAACGATAACGTGTCCGTTACAATTTGGGGCCGCAATCTGACAAATGAACTTGATATCCAGCAATTGTCAGCGAGAACCGTGCTGGGCAATCAGGGTACCCGTACAGCAGGCGCCCCGCGTACCTTCGGCGCGACGTTAAGGACCAAATTCTAAATCAATCGTTCTGGAAAACTGAGGGGCGCAAACCAGCTGTGGTTTGCGCCCTTCTTTTATCGATTTTGGATGACTGCGACGATATTGGAGGTGATGGGTATCAATCCTGATATAATTTTTCGACATCATTGGCGCGCGCGGTCAATACCGCGCGCTGATTGATATAGCCTTTGTCGGTAATCTCTAACGCTTCAATTCTTGGTGCGTCCTCGAGGATCAGGAAGCGGTCAATCCGTGAACTGGAACCGCGGCCGCTGGCGTTGTGGGCATTTATGATTTCCGCAATCGTTTCATGCACAGCAGGATGCCGTGCCACAGCTGCATCGTCCAGATTCGAAGCGTCGGCACCGATCTGTTCTCTACAAGCTGCGTGGTTGACGAAGATCAATGCGCCTATAGCTGCGCGATCATGACCGGTGATGACCAGATCACGGATGATTGGCTGCCCGCTGTTAACAATGGCCAGGCGGAGAGCGCCAACACTGACCCAGGTGCCGCTCGTCAGCTTGAAATTTTCGGAAACGCGGCCGTCGAACAATATGCCCAATTCAGGTCGGGCTTCATCGACGAATTTGCCAGCATCGCCCATGCGGTAAAATCCATCAGCATCAAATGCAGCCTTAGTGGCTTCGGGCGCGCGCCAATAACCTGGCGTCACTGTCGGCCCCTTTACCCGCAATTCGCATTTGTCCCCATCCGGCACCAGGCGGACAACTACGCCCGGGATGGGCATGCCAATATTTCCTGCATATTCAGTGTCGAACCAGGTCGCTGTTGCGCATGGCGCCGTCTCGGTCGATCCCCACCCGGCCAGAATCGGAATTTTCTTGCCGGTAATTTGCTCTGACAGCGATTGCATACGATCACGCGTTGATTGCGGTAAAGCGGCTGCGGCGCAAAAGAGAAAATCCAGCCGCTCGAAAAACGCATGCGCCAAATGCTGGTCGCGTTCAAGGAGCGGTATCATGGCATCATAGCCTGCGGGCACGTTGAAATAGGCTGTGGGCTTAACCTCGGCGATATTGTTCAAGGTCGTCGGGATCAGGGCAGGGACCGGCTTTCCGCCATCGATATACAAAGTGCCACCATTGCAGAGCACTAGGTTGGAGGTGAAGTTAGCCCCGAAAGTATGGCTCCAGGGAAGCCAGTCTACCAATACCGGCGGGCGCACCCTGACAACAGGCCAGATTGCCTGCAGCATGGCCTGGTTGGCGCACAGCATGCGTTGTGTATTAATAACGGCCTTGGGTTTGCCGGTTGATCCCGATGTAAATAGCAATCGGGCAATACTGTCTGGTCCGACACATGATTCTGCGAGCGCGACAGCTCCTGCTGAAACGGGCGTTACAGATTGGAGTGTCTGGGCCGAAGATTCTCCAACCGATTCATCCACCAGGATTGTCGCCAATCCATCAATGTCGGTAATCGCCCGGGCACAAGCATTCGCATCACCAAAATAGATGGCCGCCGGTCCTACAAGTTCAATCATGTGGCGCAATTGGCTGAAATCACTCGCGACCGTTGCATAAGCGAGAGATACTGTAGCAACAGGTACGCCGACGCGTTGCGCCGCTAGCGTCAATTGTGCGTGCTTTATCGAATTGGGCGAGGCAATAAGTAGCGGGCGATCTCTGCTGCAGCCCAAAGCCAGAAGATGTGCGGCGATTTCTGCCGTGGACCTTTCGGCCTCGGCATAGTCCAACGTTGCCCAGCTTCCATCTGCTGCCCGCTCCGCCAGAAAAAGGCTATCTGGTGTCACGGCTGCCCAATGTTTCAGCGCGGAAATTGTGCTGTCCCAGGCTTCGGCTGGGGGGAGTAGGTTTTGCAGCGTTATACTAGCACCATCACGCTCACAATTAATGTTGACCGGCGCGAAGCAGTCTTGGGCGATAACGTCAGTTTTCATTTCAATATTCTCTAATCTTCTGCCATCCGATGCTGAACGGCAGGCGTAGGTTACCCGGAAGCGAGTCGCGTTCGATTTGTGTCGAATTCATCCGCCCCAAACGACGCCAACAACTGGCCTATTTCGATTTTGCCAAATTCGCCGGAACGGGAAAAATTACATAGGGGTTGGATTTGAAGCGCGTTACGGCCAGATCGGCATATGGCTTGCCGTTCAAGGTCCAATTCAACTTCGCCGGGAATGTGAATAGGTATGGCGGCTCCCAATCGGTTTTATAATCCGAAAAGCTTGCAGCATAGATGGTTTTCCCTGAACGTACCTCTACAGATATGGGAAGCATCTTCTCGTCAAGTACCAGTTTGACGGGCAGCTTGTTGTAAGGAGAGGTTCCGCTAAGGACCGTACGTCCGCCCTCCTGGCTCACTGTTGCGTGACCTTCTGCTTCAATGATTGCGAGCAATGCACCGAACGGTGTGAGCAGAGGAAGCGGGGCACGAGTTGTAGCTGCATTTGCAGGTGCCTTGCGCGTATCCATGCCGGGAGCTGTTTCGTTCCAAGCCACGCCATCTGCGAAAACGCGGCCGGTTTCGGGAGAATCGACGCCTGCCCCGCGCGTAGTGATCCGAATGGCAGGCTCCATGTAGCTTATCGCGAAATCAATATCGGTATATTTGGCCATGCGTGCGGAATCATCCGCCAACATGCCCGTTGCACCAAAACGTGCAGTCGAAATATTCTTCACCCCGATTGGCCTGTAACGGCCCATGCCGAGTGCTTCAGCTGCGGCAATAGCTTCTTTCAGTACGCATGGGCCTGCAATTTCATATGCCCGGATCACGCCGTCATTGTCGCCAAAGCCCCCATAGGCAGGCTTTGAGTATCCGTTTTCCGGGCATTTCAATTCAGGTTGCACCGGAGGGGTGAGGGGGGGAACGGTTTGAGCACTAGCGACAGCCGGCATCAAAAAAAATGCGACAAAACCCATTGTTGCTCGTTTGCGGCTCGGCATAATTCTCTCCTCGTGCTTCGTTGGCGGTCTCGCTCACGCCTGATTGACGACCTGTCATAGCAAAATGAATTAAAATGAGAAGCGAATTCGTATTTTTTGCTTGCTTTTGAATTCTGATCGTTGGATTATGCACCATAACATGCCGTCTTCGTACGGTTCGACAGGAGAGTTTCTGATGCTTTCACGGAAGATTTTTGTTGGGTTGGCGGCAATGCTCGCAATCAATGTGCCTGCACATGCTCACCATGCTGTGAACGCGCAATTCGATGTATCGAAGCTTGTTCCTTTGACAGGCACTCTGGCGCGTTTGGATAATCTCAATCCGCACGCTTATTGGCGCTTCGATGTCAAAGGTGCGAATGGAAAGATTGAACGCTGGAATCTTGAAAGTCTTGCGCCCGCTGGCTTGCGTCGCGCCGGAATAATGTTGAAGCAAGACATCAAGGTTGGGCAAACATATTCGATGAAGATTGCTCCATCGCGCAATGGCTCGGCCACCGGCTTGCTGCTGGTAATCAATTTGAAGGGCAAGGACATTCGGCTTGCGCCGATTTGATGGCTGCTTGTTGTCAGAGGGTAAGTGTCTGAGAGGTTAAGGTGATTTTGGAGGGGGAGTAGATGAAATCCAGTAGATTGATCGCGACGCTCATGTTGCTATGGGGGTCGGGTTCGCTGGCGCAAGAGTCGAGCGAATATATCCCGCCCGCAAAGCGCGTTTCGCCCCAGGATGGATTAGTCGCGCAGATGGTGCCCAAAGGTGTCACGCCCCGGCTGCCCGATGGCAAGGTAGACTTCAACGGCACATGGGGGATGGATGCGCGTTGGGATAGTCCCTATGTAGCATTTTCCCCGAGAAATCTTGAGGTGTTCGAGCCCGATCAGGTTGCGATGCAGCGAGCCAATCACTGGAATAAGCCGCACTACAAGCCGGAATTGTGGCAGAAAATTTTCGATACCGATTTTAGTAAGATTGTGGATGACCCGGCCTTCCATTGCATGCCTCCTGGAACGCCGCGATCCGGGCCGCCTTTCAAGATCGTCCAGACAGCCAACGAAATTTTGCTGATCAATGTCTCTTATGGGGCAACAACGCGGCATATCCCGCTGGATGGACGGCCCCTGACGGCAATTGACGAAGATTATACCAATTATAATGGTGTTTCGTCTGCACGTTGGGATGGAGACACTTTGGTCATAGATTCCGTAGGCTTCACCGATGAGACATGGCTGCAGTGGACCGGATATATTCACTCATCCTATATGAAGCTCACCGAACGGCTCACGCGAAAAGGCGATTTGCTATATTATAGTTTTGTGGTCAATGATCCAGAAGTGCTGGTTGAGCCATGGCAGTCGGAAACGTTCGTCAAACGTCTTCATCCCAATCCGAAGGTGCGGTTTGAGGAAGTGCCGCCGTGCAAAGAGCAAGATGCGGATCAAGTGGATCAGGATCCCTATTATCGGGGCTGATTTGGCTTTGGTCAAAATGGAAAACAGATTCGGAAAATCGCCATTCGTTTTGGGTGCGGGTTAGTCCAAAATCCCGTTGTCCAAAATGTTTTGCAAATAACCTTGCGCAGCTTGGCGGAGTGAGCTGCTTAAGTCTTTCCAATCCACCTGGTCTTTCTGCATGCCCAATGCAGAGAAGATGCCGTCGATCACCAAATCGCCACCGAACCGCAAACGGCTGGCGGGATAGGCGGCAAAAGCCGGTTCTGCATTGATCAGAGCCCCAACAAATTTGTCGATGCTGTCCCGACGTCTTTCAATGCTGCGCATCGCGACGCTTTCCTGCACCACTCCTGGCATTAGTAGCGCTCGGTGGAGTTTTTCGTCGCGAGAAAATTCCGTGACAAGCGCGCCAACAAAAGCGTCAATCACATCAGTATAACTGCCGGATACATTCTCCAACTTGGCATCGACCCGCTTTGCCAATCGTCGCGTTGCTGCGTCTTTGAGCAATTGGTAGAGCTCGGGCTTGCCTTTGACCCGGGCATAGATGCCACCGATTGAGATACCCGAAACTTCCGCAATTGCCGCGATCGAAAAGCCTTCAAACCCGTCACGCCGCAAAATCACTTCGGCAGCCGTTTGGATGCGCTGCAATGAACGGCGACTTCGGTCCTGCAACGTTGGGGCAATCAGTTCTCCAACAGCTTCGGGATCGTTGTACGGCATAATTTCTCAATCCTTTTCAGGCCCTTTAATATGACTCGACCAAGGTATCCGCAAAAATCGGTTGACGACAGTAAAAAAAATATTACGTTCGGTTTTTGCAAATCGCAGTTGATGCGAGGAGGAGGATATCAAAGTGCTTGAATGGCTCGAAATGTTGCCCATCAGTGAATGGGTTGCCACCTCCGACTGGGGTTACCCGATTCTGCTTTCGATACACACAATGGGGCTGGCTATTGTCGTAGGCATACTTGTGATGCTTGATGCACGCATTCTCGGTGCGGCCAAATCGATACCCTTGGGTGTGTTTGAGCGCCTGGTGCCTTTGGCTTGGGCTGGATTTTTCCTGAATCTTGTCTCTGGCGTATTGCTCTTCATGTCGATGGCGCCGCGGTTGGCGGTAAATTGGCCATTCCTGAGCAAGTTGGCAGCCATTATTTTGGCAGGCCTCGTGTCCTGGCTTTTGTGGAAGAGCTTGCGGCGTGATGCAGGCGGACGGCCACTTGCCGGATTGGTTGGTGCGCTGTCGACCGAATCTGTGGCATCCGACGAAGGCGTCTTGGAAGATTTGCAGCCAAATGACGGTGCACTAGTGGTGTCAAGCAATACCAAATGGCTTGCGGTCGTTTCGCTGTTCCTTTGGTTTCTAGCAATCCTGTTTGGCCGCCTCATTGCTTATGTGCTCGATGCGATGATGCTAGCGGGAGATTTCTGATGGATCGCGAGACGCTTATGTGGTTCCACGACAGCTGGCTGGGCGTAGCAACGCGCGATAGCAGCTGGTTGTTCACCGCTGGATTGACCGCCCATTTTGTTGGCATTTGTCTGGTGGTTGGTTCAATGCTGGTCGTTGATTTGCGACTGATGGGCTTTCTGCGCGGTTTCGCGATCGGCTCGACTTTTAAACTGCTGCCATTTGCCATTGGCGGTTTTCTGCTGAACGCGGCTACAGCCTATATGTTCTTTTGCTTCGATCCAGTCGGTTATTGGCAGAATCCTGCGTTTCGGGTGAAGCTTGTCTTGCTCGTGCTAGCAGGGTTAAATGCTCTGGCCTTTACGTTGCTCGAACATCGCAAACTGGCCGCTACCGGGCCAGACTACCAGACCAATATGACGACCAAATTCTTTGCAGGTCTGTCGCTGTTTTTGTGGTTTGCGATCATCCTGTTCGGGCGTCTTATCGTTGCCTTTCAAGGGTCTCCAGACTTGTTCGCCTAATTGAGCACTGTCCTCAGCGAAAGGCCAAGGATATGGGTTTCAAACCTAAATATTTGGCCGCTGCGCTAATGATGGGCTGTGGGGTCTCTTGCGCGTGGGCCGCGCCTTCGAGCATCGATGCTCCGGTCGATGACGATGAGGGCAATCCAAGAAACGACATCATCGTTTTTGGTCGCGCCGAGGCAAAGATTGGCACTGCAACGGCGGCCAGTGAAGGAACGATTGCGGGGGCCGACATGCTAGTTCGGCCGTTGCTCCGCACCGCAGAACTGCTCGAAGCTGTGCCAGGCATGGTTGCCGCCCAGCACTCAGGCAGCGGCAAGGCGAATCAATATTTCCTTCGCGGTTTCAATCTAGATCATGGATCTGACTTCGCGACTTATGTCGATGGTGTGCCGATGAATTTGCGCACGCATGGTCATGGTCAGGGCTATCTCGACCTTAATGGGCTCCTGCCTGAAGCCATTGATCGTGAAGATTTTCGTAAAGGCCCGTACAGGGCCGATGGCGGCGATTTTTCCCTCGCCGGTGCCGCTTATATGCAGACATTGGCACGATTTGACGCGCCATGGGTATCTGCAGAAGCGGGCTCATTTGGCAGTAGAAAGCTGGCCTTTGGTGGCAGTGTTCAAAATGTAGGCACTGGCGAATCGACTTTCATCGGGCAGCTGAAGCGTTATGACGGCCCTTGGGAAGAGGCGGAAAAGTTGCGCCATATTTCCGGCTTCGCGAAATATCAGCTTCCGCTTGGCAGCAATAATCTGACGCTCAGCCTACATGGCTATCATGCAACATGGAGGCCGACCGAGCAGATACCCGAGCGGATTGTTGGGTCGGCCTTGTGCTCCGACGCATTTTGTTCCCCTGATCCTACTGCCCGAGGCAAAACGGATCGCCTTATCGCCAACGTACAATTTTCGGGTGGGGCATTGCAGGCCAATGCTTACGTTCAATCCTACAAATGGCATATGAGATCCAACCCCACTTATGCGAATGCCGATGGTAGCAGCGCGCAGATCAATCAGTTCGATAACCGAATAACATTCGGGTTGAAGGCTGATTGGAATGCCAGGCTGGGACCAGATGTCGAGATCGCTCTGGGCACAGAGATGCGGCACGATAATATTGGTGATGTTGGTGTCGAAACGACGGGTGGCGGACCGATCCGGTCAAGCTTGGGTGCCTATCGAGTAAGCGAGTCTTCATTGGCTGGATATGGACAAGCGCAGTGGCAGCCAGTTGATCCTCTTCGACTAGTGCTGGGGTTGCGCACCGATCATTATACTGCAAACGTCCAGGGCAAGGACACGCAGGCGCAGGCCCTTGGTGAAGGGCGGGTTCGGCAGACGCTTGTATCACCGAAGGCCACTATCGCTTTGGAAGTTGCGCCATGGCTGGAAGTTTATGCAAATTGGGGGCGAGGCTTTCATTCGAACGATCCGCGTGGTGCGGTTACCGCTACGCCGGTACCACTGCTTGTTCGAGGCAACGGCAAGGAATTGGGAGCGCGGTTTGATTTTGGGCAATTCAATTTTACGGCCACCTATTGGTGGCTCGACGTCGGCAGTGAATTGCGGTTCGTCGGCGATTCAAATTCGGTCGAGCCGACTGGCGCAAGCAAGCGCCATGGCGTCGAACTTGTGGGGTTCTGGCGACCGATGCCTTGGCTGGCGATTGACGGGAATTATACCGTCAGTCATTCGCGATATGCCGATGGCGATTATGTCCCCAACGCATTTGAAAATGCGGGGCAGATTGGCGCAACGATACTATTACCGAAATGGGATCTGGCAATCCGCTGGCGGCATTTAGGGCCTTATCCGCTGATCGAGGATAACAGTGTTCGCGACAAAGGAAGCGATGTCGTGAATTTTAGGGGCGCATTCAAATTTGGAAAGTTGGAACTATACGGTGAAGTCCTGAATATGCTCAACAGCAGCGACAAGGACATTGCCTATTTCTATGAATCGTTCATCCCCGGATTTGATGCGTGGCCCGTTGAAGGTCGGCTCAGCCGCGTGGTCGAACCGCGGACATTTCGGCTGGGGCTGAAAGTCAGGATATGAGGAGAATTCCAATGTTACACCGTCGTTTTCCTATCATCGGATTCCTAGCTTTGGTTGTCCTTGGTCTTACTTCTTGCGACCAACCCGAAACGGCTCAGGCACCAAAGCCGGGCGAAGCGGGTAATCAGCTGGTTCCAGGGTCGGAACTCACACTTAATGAATATATGGCTCATTTGATGCAGCATAATGCCCGTGAAACCTGGAAATGGCAGGGCGAAATCATGGACGAAAAAGGGGCGCGTTTTACTTATCCCACAAATGATGAGGAGTGGGAGGAGGCTGAAAGTGCGGCCTTGACGGTTGTCCAACTCAGTTACGCGCTAGAACAAAAAGGCTTTGGTCATCCTATGGATGAGTGGAAGGCGGGCATCAGCGAGCTTCGTACTTCCGCAAAAGAGATAGCGAAGGCTGCCGAGTTCAAAAAGACCGAAGCCTTTGTTGCTGGCGGAGATAGGATGGCCGACGCATGCTTGTCTTGCCATTATCGCTTTGCGCCACATCTCGAATTGCCGCGCGCAAAATAGAACCAGCGGACTTCCATTTATGGAATGATTCTTGTTGCCATTTCACAATACTATGCCGTATGTTTAGAGGGTAAAAAAAGAATCAGGATCGTTTTTGGGAAGAGGGCGATGATGTCGGGCAAATGGTCGGAGATAAAGCGTAACCTCTTTCGGTTGTCGTGCGTGTTGTCGAGTGTGGTGGCGGCGCCAGTCCAAGCGGAAGGCGGCTCGCAAAATTGTGAAGCACTGGCAGGCCATGTTATCGAATCGGTCAAGATCAGCCTGCCCACAACTGGCGCGAAAGTGACCGAAGCTGTCGTAGCGACTGCCCCCAATAGAAATGGTTTCTGCAAAATAAAAGGGCAGATCGATCCCGTCGATCCGAACGCATGGCCAATCCATTTTCAACTCAATCTACCAATCGAATGGAATGGCAAATTCGTTCAATATGGCGGCGGCGGATTGAACGGTTTTTTGGTTACAGGGCTTGACCCGATACGCGACGCACCTCCCGGCCCGACTCCGCTGGAAATAGGCTATGCAACAGGTGGCACCGACGCGGGTCATCCGCTTGCCAAGGAAATTCAGATCTTCGCGTTGAACGATGAGGCGCTGGCAAACCATGCCTATGCGTCGTACAAAAAGGTCTACGATGTCTTCGGTATCCTGATCGGCGAATTCTACGGGAAGGCACCAATTCGCCGCTATTTTGTTGGCGGTTCAGAAGGTGGGCGCGAAGGCCTTCTGATGGCGCAGCGCTATCCGGATGCTTTTGATGGCATAGTCTCGACAGTACCGGTGCTGAGTTGGACCGGTGTGAATCTGGCGGGCTATAACCAGTTTCTCAAACATCGGGCAGGTGGGGCGATGTCCCCGCAGCATGTACAGCTTTGGCAGGACCTCGTTGTGCAGGCTTGCGATGCGCGTGATGGTTTGAAGGACGGATTGATCGCACGCTACAAAGGGTGTCCAGTGGTCAGAACTCTGGAAAAGCGGCGTTGCAAAGGCAAAGCGGGCGAGGGACTGTGCTTTACAGAGTCTCAATTAGCTTTGGTTCGATCGGTCGCCCTTCCTTACGCATATGGGGTGACACTGGCCAATGGTGAGCGTTCACTGCCGGCTTATGGCGTGGGCGGAGAGGCAGCGCGGGGCAACATCATTCCAGTGGTTGTCAATGCGCCAGGTGCTGCCGACAATGACGTTGGCGCGCCCCGCTATTCATCAGGCGACATCCGCTATTTCATCGCCCGTGATCCGGCCTATGTCGGGCCGCTGGATATGGAGAAATATGGCGATCGCACCCGTCAAGTTTCCGCTTTGATGGACATGAATGATCCCGATCTTTCGCGATTCAAAGATCGCGGCGGCAAGTTGCTTATGCGCGTCAACACTGCAGACACGCTTGTCTCTCCGGGGTCTGTCTGGCGCTATTACGAGGCCGTGCAAAGGAAGATGGGCCGCAAAATAGCGGACAGCTTCATGCGCCTGCTCGTTTCGCCCGGCACGGGTCATGGTGGCAGCGGCACCAAAGGTGATGGCAAAGCCGTGCCGGACAAGTTCGACATGTTGACTGCGCTGGATGTGTGGGTCGAAACAGGCCAGCCGCCTGTTGATCCGATCCTCAAGGCCTTTGAGGGAGGCTCCACGGAGCCAAACGCAACCTTACCCTTTTGTCGCTACCCCGCTTATCCGCATTATGATGGAAAAAACGATCCCGAAAAAGCGGGCAGTTACACATGCAAGCCGGCCTGAAATCCGGTGATGGCTACTTTGAACGATAAGGAACATTGATGAACCGTCATGCACTATGTTTGCTGGCAACGATTTCCGTTGCTCAGGGGCATCAGGTCTTTGCACAAGAAGGATCGGCCGACGTCACTGCACCAGCTGTGGACAGTGGCACGATTTTCTATGATCAAGCTTATTTCTCAACATATGGCGTGCAAAATGCCGATGATATGTTGCGGAGAATCCCCGGCGTGCCGGCCATTCTGGCGGGCATCGGTAGCAACACGCAGTCGCGTGGATTTGGGTCTGGTGGAGACCAGATTTTGGTGATGGGGCATCGTTTCCCGGGAAAAGCGAACGAAATATCCAAGATACTGACGCGTCTGCGTGCCAGTGATGTGGAACGGGTTGAACTCATTCGTGGCGGTTCGAAAGACATTGATGTCCGAAGCAGCGGAATTGTCGTCAACATCATTCTAAAACCCGGCGCTTCGCTCGGCGGTGGCGGCAATTTCGAAGTCAATCTGAGGGGCAATGACGAACGATTCATCGGCGTTGACGGCTTACTAAACTATGCGGGCAGCAGCGGACGTCTGGGTTATACGTTGGGTATCGAACGTAACCTCTGGTCCCCCCCAACGGGTCCAGGCGCTCGATGGAGTAACCGTTTTAGGGATGAGATTTACCGCTTTCCGAGCGGCGCAGTTCAGGAACTGCGGCCACAAGACTGGCGGCGCGATCATGACAAATTGATCTACACCGCAGGGTTGACTTACGACTTTAATGGTGGTGGCCGCGCGCAGCTCAATGGCTTATATCAGACATTGACTGTCAAAGAATTTGATGAAACCCCGCTGGTACGTTTCAACGCTGCCGGTGCAGAAATACTGCGTGCAACTGAGGTCCATCAGCGCAACACAGGAAAGTTGACGTTGCTGGAAATCGGCGGTGACTATCGAGTGTCGCTTGGCACGGGTGAACTTACCACGCTGTTCATTGTCAACCGGCGCACTACGCCAACGCTGGATTTTCGTAACCGGATCGAGCCGGCTCGTACAGTTGAGCTCAGCAAAAGCTTATCGGAAGTCAAACTTGCAGAAGATATTTTGCGCGCGCAATATTCTTTTGGCCTTAGTCCAGATTTCAACGTCGAGGTTGGTGCCGAAGGTGCGCGCAACACGCTGCGTCAAAATTTGCAGCCTTTTTTTGATCTGAACGCTGACGGTCGCGTTGAACCAATCACCATTCCAACGAGCGATGCTCGTGTCAAAGAGATTCGAGGCGAGGCCTTTATCAATGCAAACTGGACAGCCAGCGCGCGCCTGTCACTCAACGGATCACTCAATTTCGAAGCGTCGAAACTGACCACAAATTCAGTATTCAATCCGGGACGGTCACTCAAATATATGAAGCCTCGGCTTGACGCACGTTATAAGGCGAGCGCCAACGGTCAGCTTCGCTTCCTGATTGACCGTACGATCAGCCAGCTTGATTTTGCGAATTTCGTTCCATCCTACAATGTCGTCGATGATCGCGTCGATGCCGGAAATCCCGGCCTGCTGCCCGAGCGGGTTTGGGTCTTCGAGCTTGGTTATGAGCATCGCTTGCTGGGTGACGCCGGGGTGATCGAAGGAAAAGTCTTTTATAACGATATCACTGATCCGATTGATCGCATCCCCTATCGCCAAGGGGCATTTATTGTTTCAGCGCAGGGCAATCTGGAAAGCGGAAAGCTTTATGGCGCAGAGGCCAAGGCCAGCTTGCGCCTCATCCCCCTCGGTCTTCGTGATGCAGTTTTGACGCTGCGCGGCTTGGTGCAAGAATCCGAAACAACAGATCCGTTCACCGGTGCAAAGCGTCGACTGCGGGCCGATGCCCGCTACGCCTTTGATGTCGGTTTTCGGCACGATCTGAAAACGCTCCAATTTTCCTATGGCGTTGATTACAAGAATGTTGGCACGGATGTCATTCAAAGTGACCTCTTTTCGCGGGACATTTACCGCGTCGGACCGGCTTTGGAGGTGTTCGCGGAGAAACGGCTGACAACTAATTTTCTTGTCCGTTTCGAGGCTCAGAATTTGTTGGGCGGGAAAGAATATCGTAGTCGCACAATTTATTCCACCAACCAAATCGATGGAACGGTCAGGCGGTTGGACAGCTTCGTTGAGGACCGTGATCTACGATATGCGGTGCGCATACGGGGAACTTTTTAGGGGAGAGCAAGATGGCCGAAGTGTCGACGGGTTCCTTCAATGGAACTGACGTAAAACAAAGGAATGCAACACTCATATTTGCGCTATGCTTTGCGGCGGCTCTGGTCGAGGGATATGATTTGCAGTCCGCCGGGGTTGCCGCGCCGAAATTCGCGCCTGTCTTTGGCCTGTCGCCATCTCAGCTTGGCCTGGTGTTCAGCTTTAACACGCTCGGGCTGTTTTTTGGCGCAGCACTGGGCGGAGTTCTGTCAGACCGCATCGGTCGGCGTGCGATCCTAATCACTTCGATGTTTCTTTTTGGACTTTTTTCCATCGGGACAGCTTATTCTTTTGATGTCACCAGCCTCTATGCAATGCGCTTTCTGACGGGCCTGGGGCTGGGCGGTGCCATGCCCAATCTTATCGCAATGGTTGCCGAAACAGGCGATTCCAAAAATCAGGCAATGCGGGTGACGATGATCACCGCGGGGATACCTCTAGGCGGCTCGTTTGCCAGTCTCTTCGCTTGGTTGGGTGGTTCAGGGCTTGATTGGGAGGCAATTTTCTGGGTAGGCGGCATCGCTCCCATTTTGGTCGGATTAGTCATGGTATCACTGCTGCCGGAATCGAGCAGTTTTGTGCAATCGCGGAATGGCAGCGCGCAAACTGGGCGCGAACCGGTGATGTCGGCGCTGTTCGGCAATGGCCGCGCCCCGCGCACATTGCTTCTATGGGCAGGCTTCTTTTTCACACTGGTGGTTTTGTACCTCATCCTTAATTGGCTTCCTTCGCTGCTGATCGGCAAAGGTTTTGACCGGGCGGATGCTACGCTTGGAACATTATTCTTTGCGTTTGGTGGGGCTGTCGGCGCGGTCGCGTTGGGTCTGCTGATGAAACGATTTGGCTGGAAGATGATTGTCGCCTTTTCCTATTTTGGCATGGCAGGATCACTTTTTGCGATATCGATCGTCGGCCAGTCGGTGATGCCGATGTTGCTGGCGGCTTTTGCGATCGGCTTTTTTGTGATTGGCGCACAATATCTTCTCTATGGCCTGTCGCCGACAATTTATCCTTCGCGGATACGCGGTACAGGCGTTGGCTGGGGGGTTGCCGTCGGGCGACTGGGGTCGGTTGCCGGGCCAGCAATTGCGGGCGCGTTGCTGGCGGCCGGGAACGGGCCATCGGCGGTGCTGATGGCGATGCTTCCTGTTATTGCCATTGCCTTTGTCGCAGTGCTGGTGCTCACTTGGACGCCGCTTCCGGAAAACGATTAATTGTGAGAATGCCTGCCAGCATCTCGCTGGCTGCAATAGAAGGAGGAAATTTCCATGAAAAATGCTTTTCTCTTCACGCTGCTCATTGGTGCCGCAGTGGTTTCAGCTGCTGCGTTGGCGCAAGTTGACACCACCGCCAAGCCGCTCAACCTAAAGAAAATGAGCTTCTTCATCACCAGCCGCGGAAGCGGCGACGGCGGTAATCTTGGCGGATTGGCAGGGGCCGACAAAATTTGCAGCGATCTCGCTTTGGCCGCGGGCGCTCCGGCAAAGAAGTGGCGCGCCTATCTCAGCACCACCGGTGTTGATGGCAAGCCCGGGATTGCCGCGCGCAGCAGAATTGGCACAGGTCCCTGGTACAATGCGCGGGGCGAAGAGGTGGGCAAGAACGTCGCCGATCTGCACCGCGTCGGCAGCCCGATCAACAAGGAAACCGCGCTGGACGAAAGCGGCAAAACCATAAATGGCAGGGGTGACACACCCAATAAGCATGACATATTGACCGGCAGCACGCTCGACGGAAGGCCTGCAGCCGACACATGCAACAACTGGACGAGCAATAGTGCCGCGAAAGCCCGTGTCGGTCACTTCGACCGGGTTGGAGGCGGCGAAATCCCGGGCTCTTGGGGGTCCGCGCATGTCAGCAAAAGCTGCTCGCAGGCCGATCTGCAGGCAACAGGTGGTGACGGCCTTTTCTACTGTTTCGCGCCACGCTGAAGCTCTCTGAAGCATGCGTTGGCGTGACACAAAGGCAGGATATGGGCTCACCTCAATATTGGCGCATTGGGTGTCGGCTATCATTGTTGTGAGCATGTTGTTGATTGGCAATGCGATTGTCGGCGCGAATGGCATTCAGGATGCGGATATGCTCAACCTGCATACCAGCGTCGGGATTGCGGCTGCGCCAATCCTTTTATTCCGCATCTATTGGCGCCTGCGGCACAAGCATCCTGCGGCCTTGCCGCGCCAAAGCAGCGGCCTCGTGCGGCTCGCAACTGCAGTGCACTATGCGTTGGTCATGCTGATTGCGTTGATGCTCGTAACGGGACCACTAATGGCATGGTATTGGCATATCCCCGTCGCGTTTTTTCAGTGGTTTGCACTGCCGTCTCCGGTTGAGGTTGATGCGGCCAACGCTCAGCTTGTCCGCCAGCTGCACGTATTCGGGGCGACGTCGATTTTGACCCTGGTGCTGGCCCATGTGGCGGGGACGCTTTTTCATGTCATTTTTCGAAAAGATGGTACGTTGGATAAAATATTAGTGCCCGGTGCGGATCTGGCGGAAGAATAAATGACGACGACGCCCGCTGGCACGTTGCGTCAGTACAAAGGCTAGTCAGACCCGCTCGAGCAACAGCGAAATCCCCTGGCCGACACCGACACACATCGTTGCAAGCGCATAGCGCCCGCCGATGCGCACCAACTCTTCGGTCGCAGTCATCGCAAGGCGCGCGCCCGACATGCCGAGCGGATGCCCGAGGGCGATGGCGCCGCCATGCGGGTTCACGAGATC
>JACCDH011411693.1_pt1 | contig 20669 bp, 34 predicted proteins | sample 7442481 | NCBI WGS metagenome assembly JACCDH01 (sample SAMN15323433, study PRJNA562643) | freshwater metagenome | isolation source: river surface water | place: USA:Blue River Watershed | collected 2017-08-15 | reverse complement strand
TTGAAGATGTTGCACCAAGTACATATGTCCAAATGATATTGGAAAAATTAATATATGAAAATTTATGGTAATATATTTATTTACAACGACATATGATATTGTTGGTGATATACATTTCTTTTATGATGATATAACAGGAAATATTTGTAGCACCGATGGTTATTCATATTACGCAACAGCAACGCCTGATGGTAATCAAATATTAAATCATGATATGTTTGATTATGTTTTACCTAGTTTAATATATAAAAATTGCAAAAAAAGAACACCATTTTTTTATATAAATAAGATGAAAGAAAAAATGATATTTAATAAACTACTATAATTTTTCTCTTTTGATATATCTTTTATCCAAACCACGATATCTGATATAATGATATTTCGTATTATTGTGGATTATGTAAAAATGTGGTACAAAAAACAAAAAGAAGTAAGAATATCCTACACTGTTGAGATATCGGATATATCTAATAGATATTATAGGATTTGTTGTAATCAAAGATTTAAATTCTTGATATATTTTAGGCATTTCCATTTTAATAATAGAAGATGGAAATCTTTTTTTGAACATTAAACAAAATGTAAGGCAGTTATTATTCATTATATAACTTTTCGATTTCATTTAGTAAATCATCCGTGATACAAACCGTGTTGTCGTAACGTGCATGTTGGTTCATCATATCACTCAATCTCTCTCTTTTTGATTTTGGTGTATATGTTACACTTAATGATATCTCATATACTAAAAGTTTATTATCAACAATGATTGTTGTTTTATCTGTTATGATAGATATATCAAAACGATTAACAAAATCTGGAAAGATAATATCTACAATAGTATGTTCCTGGTTATTGTAATTCATTATACATCCTTTACGGATATATCTATTACAGAAACTTTTGATATATTCTGCACAAGATTGTAAAGTTTTTTTATCCTTTTTAGCGGAATGTGATACACGGCAGAAATGGAATTGACCATGTAGATATGTATCAATTATTTCTTTTTCTTTATCAACACTTTTGATTAGGCAAAAATCACCATATTTTGTATATATGAAACCATCTAAATGTAGATTAACTTTATCACCTTCTACACCAGATATCTGAATAATATTCAAATCACTTTTGGTATATCTTTTATGTGGTATAGTTATTTTATGAGAAGTCATATATATGAAATGTTTAATTAATAATAATACAAAGTTATGAAATATATTTGATATATCCTAATATCTAATATTAAATAAATATTTATGGATATACCAAACTTTTTCACACTTCATGTATATAATTATTATAAACTATTATACGATATGAGTATTATAAATATAACACAGACTGAAAATGAGAAACAACCATTGTTTTTCGGAGACGAAGGCATGGGATTACAGCGATATGATAAATTTCGCTACGAACAAATTATGAAGTTGTTCAAACAACAAATGTCATTCTTCTGGCGACCAGAAGAAATATCTGTTCAAAAAGATAGAGGTGACTTCATGAATTTAACAGAAGGTGAAAAATTTATTTTCACTAAAAACTTAGGTTATCAAATTTTATTAGACAGTGTTCAAGCAAGAGGTATTGCCAATATTGCTGAATACATGACTAATCTCGAATCAGAAGCATTTGCTAAAAGCTGGGAGTTTTTTGAGACTATCCACTCTTATTCATATACATATGTAATTAAAGGTGTATATCCAAATCCTTCTATTATTTTTGATAGTATTGGTAAAGACCAAAATGTTGTAAATCGTTGTACATCTGTTACTAAATATTACGATGATTTGATTGATTCTATCCCAGGTACAAGTGTTGATGATTTAAAGAAAAAGTTATATCTTACTTTAATGTCAGTAAACATTTTAGAAGGTATTAGATTCTATGTTTCTTTTGCTTGTAGTTTCGCATTTGCTGAAAACAAGAAAATGGAAGGTAATGCAAAAATCATTTCTTTGATTTTAAGAGATGAAAACTTACACTTAGGTTTCACACAATATATCTTAAACAAATTAAGAGATGAAGAAAGCGAAGGATTCCAACATATAGTAAAAGAATGCGAACCAATCGTAATCAAAATGTTTAAAGATGCAGCCGAAGAAGAAATCCAATGGGCGAAATATCTTTTCACAGAAGGTCAATTACTTGGTTTGAATGAAGAAATTCTTACTACATATATGAAATATTTAACTAATTCAAGAATGCGTAGTATCCATTTACAACCACTTTTTGAGAATGTGAAAAATCCTATTCCATGGATTAAACACTGGACTGATTCTAAATCTGTTCAAAATGCAAATCAAGAATCTGAAAACATTTCTTATGTAGCTGGTTCTATGAACTCTGATTTAGATAGTGCTGATTTTTCTAGTTTCAAACTTTAAATAATAATAGAAAGGATATATGATATCATATGATATATCCTTTCATAACATAACTTATACCATAATGGCAATTACAAGAGAAGAATATTATATAGATAATATTAGATATCACAGATTTATAGTGAATAACAATATTATAGTTGATAATGATTTTATGACTAAACATAATATTAATTCTATCAAATTATTTGATGGAGAACTATGGAGATGGTGGATTACAGTTGATAAAAATTTCATCAATAAAGATATAGCACGAAATGGTACTAAACATACTATTTATTTACGAAATGATGAAATGTTTGAAAAATTTATAACCAATTTATAATGAATATTCTTTCTTTATGTGATGGTATTAGCTGTGGTCAAGTAGCACTAAATCGACTAGGTATCAGTTATGATAATTATTATGCTTCTGAAATAGACAAACATGCTATATCAGCAACACAATTTAATTATCCAAATACTAAACAAATAGGTGATATCAGAACTGTTGATACAGCAATATTACCTCAAATTGATATTTTGTTATCAGGTACACCATGTACTAGTTTCTCTTTTGCTGGTAAAAGAAACGGAATGTCAACTAAAACAAATGTTAAAATATTGACATTGGAACAATATCTTGAATTAAAAGAGAATTGTTTTGAGTTTGAAGGACAATCATATTTATTCTGGGAATTTGTACGTGTTTTAAAAGAAACAAAACCAAAATACTTTCTTTTAGAGAATGTTAGAATGACTAAGGAATGGCAAGATGTTATTACTAATATTGTTGGCGTAGAACCACTTGTTATTAATAGTAGTTTGTTAAGTGCACAGAATCGTCACAGAATTTATTGGACTAACATACCAGATATATCAATCCCAGAAGATAAAAATATCATGCTCAAAGATATTATTGGTGAGTATGATGGGATTTGGGTATATCCTCGTGGGTATAATCCAGGTGGATTACAAAGTTATAAAGGGAAATCTCCAACCATAACTACAAGTGCATGGGAACACAATTTCTTTTATGTTCAGAATGGTGAAAAAAAGAAATTCACACCAGAAATATGTGAACGTTTACAAACTTTACCAGTTGGATATACTAAATGTTTATCTAATTCTAAGGCAATTAAACATATAGGTAATGGTTGGACAGTAGATGTGATTGCACATATATTAAGAAATGTTGTGTATTAATTTTCGCAACATTTCATTAATACATTTCCTCCTTGGTGTAATATTTCTTCAAATCCGAATTTTTTATAAAAATTAACTAAATCATCTAAACACAACCCATCCCTACCCATAGGACAAGCATTTAAATAAAATTGTGTATATCCTTCTTTTTTCATTAATTTCATAGCACGTTTCATCAATTCTGAACCAACACCACTATTTTTATATTCGTTATCTACAACAATATGTGATATCTTAACTATACTATCATCACTAAATAATTCATTAAATTCATCTTCATCAAAAACATCATCAAATTCATAACCATAACTATCGTATAATATTTCAAGTGATACTGAACCGATTTTTTTGTTATTATGATAAGCAATTATTTCTATATTATCCTCATCTGATATATCTTTTTTATATTTAATTTCAGATTTTGATTCATTTAAAAAATCTGATTCATCAACATATGAATAATCTACTTCTGTTAAAATATATGGTATATCAGCTTCAATAGCAGCTAATGTTCTATGAAAACCATCAGTAACTATCCATGCATATTTACCTATATCACTTGTTGATATATCATTACCATTCAAGAATGTTTCGAACCTTTCTATATCATGTGTAGTTAAAATAATAGGATAACCTTTAATTGGAGGGAAATCATTTTCTAATAATTCTGCTTTGAAAACATCTATATATTTTTCTAATTTTTCTGGATAAATATGATTTGAAAATGCTGGTATGACTAAATTAGGATTTATTCTTCCTCTATTACGTAATGGTTCATTCTGTTTTTTATCAGAAGGTTTCACGATAGTATGATGATACCAATTATTATTTATTTGATATTGTGTATATGTTTTATCTTGAATAATACCAATATTTGTATTATCACCTATTTCAAAATTTTCAAAAGTTTTTAGATATTTCATAAAGTATATATTAAATAAAATTAGGATATAATATTTATATTTCGTAACTTTGTGTTGTAATCTAAATAATATATCTATGTTTGGTATCCAATTTTATCCTACGCCAGTTGAAGTTATTCATCAAATGTTATATCTTGTTGATACAAAAGATAAACATATTTTAGAACCTAGTGCCGGTAAAGGTGATATTTTAGATAATATACATAATGCTAAAAGTTTAAACTGCTGTGAAATCGATGACAATTTACGTAGTATTTTAAAAGATAAACAATATAACATTATTGGTCAAAACTTTTTAAACTTGAAATCGGATGATATATCACATATCAATTGTATCATAGCTAATCCACCGTTTATGAATGGAGATGAACATGTATTGCATATGTTTGATATAGCAAACGATAATACTGAAATAGTTTGCCTAGTTAATTATGAAACAATTGATAATCCATTTTCTAAATCACGTAAAGAATTAAAAAGGATTATTAACTTACATGGATATGTACAAAATCTTGGTAAATGTTTTACAGATAGTGAACATGAAACAGATGTTGAAGTAGGTATGATATATCTAAAAAAACCAAGCGTTAACGAAGAATTTGAATACGATGGTTTTTTTACTGATGAAACAGAGGAAATTCAATACGAAGGTGTCATAAAATATGATTATATTCGTGATTTAGTTAATAGATATGTTGAAGCATGTAAATTGTTTGATAAACAGTTATCTATAATAGATGAAATGAACTCTTTGATTAGTTCAAGTAATTATTTTGATGTATCTTTATCTGTATCATTGAATAATGGTGATAAGCTATATACGAAATCATCATTTAAAAAAGATTTACAGAAAAATGCATGGAAATCTATATTCCGTAAACTTGATATGGATAAATATGTAACGAAACAATTGCGTCAAGATATAAACAAGTTTATTGAAAATCAAACGAATATACCGTTCACTATGCGTAATATTTACCGTATGTTAGAAATAATTGTCGGTACACAAACAAGCAGAATGAACAATGCTATACTAGAACTTGTCGAAAAATTAACTAAACACACATCAGAGAATAGATGGAATGTAGAAGGATGGGTTTCTAATTCATCGTATATGATAAATCAACAATTTATTTTACCTATGATGGTTGAACCAGGATACGGTAATAGAGTTTCGACTTCTTATGGTTATTCTAATATAGAATTGATTGATGATTTTTATAAAGCATTGTGCTATTATAAAGGTATTGATTATGACTATTTAAGTTCTTTCCATAATAGAATAGGTAATAGATATATCATCGTTGATGAATATAATCAAGATAAAATAGTTGATGTTATATCATCACATGATTTTGCTAAAAAAAGTGCTATGTGGAAACCAAAAGGTATCATGGTTGACCGTGGTGAAGTTGAATTTGGTAAATGGTGTGACTGGGGATTTTTTGAAATCAGAGCATATAAAAAAGGCACTGTTCATTTTAGATTCAAAGATGAATATTTATGGACAGTAGTAAATAAAATTGTAGCTGATAAACATGGTTACGTATTACCAGAAAAAAATTCAACAAAAAAGAGAAAAAAATAATCAAAAGTGTATGTTTTACATAAGTGTATTTTATATATACTGTAAAACAAACACTTTATGCGAGTTATATATAATAGTGCAAATATACCTTTTTATACAGGTATAACAGCACCAGAAAGTAGCTTTGATGACCAATTCGTACAAATACCAGATGGTATTTTCTATATTGATACATTAAGCCACAACGTTTACATCATGTCAAGTGCTGCATGGACATTAGTGACTGATAGTTCAACATTTTCAAGTCTTGTTCCTAATTCAGCAACGATTACTTCTGGAAGTATAAATACAATTGGTGGTTTCAACATTACTAATGTTAGTAAATCTACTTATTACACCTCAACATTCAATAATGTAATATCTATTTCATTCCCACAAACAGTAGGAAATGCTGGTTTATGGATTGCATTAGAAGATAATTTTGGTAAAGGTTATAACATCATGAGTGATTTCAACACTGGTAAATTCAGAGTTGTTGACCGTGTTGGTGGTATTAATGGAGTATCAACCAAACATTATTTCTTCTGTGATGGTATTAAATGGCATTTAGCTAAATCATTCTTACCAGTAACAGGGGGAGCAACAACAACAGCAACTAATACAATTTACGTTGATGCTGATAATGGTAGTGATACAACAGGAGTTAAATATGATAGTGCAAAACCATTCAAAACAGTTTCACAAGCATTATATTTAGCTGTTTCTGGTGATTTAATCTATATCAGAAAAGGATTGTACACTGATTATAACATGAATATGAAAAATGGTGTTGAAGTTTTCATGGAAAAGGGTGCGACAATTTCACCAACAGCAAATAATGGATATGTACCAATTTTTAAAAATTACGGAACTGGATATAATTCTGGTGTAGCACAAACCTTCAAAATATACGGTAGAGGTAGATTGATTAATCTAGCAGGAACATCATCGTCTGGTGTTTGTAGTATAGAAAACCACTCAACTCTGAATATCTATCTTGAAGCAGAGGAAGTTAGTATTTTATCTATATATGCTAATAATTTAGGGACAGCATCTTTCACTATATACAATACTATGATTTCTATGGAATTATACACGAGAGGTGGTATGTGGAGTTTGAATAATTGTGTAATCAAAGATTGTAAAACTACAACATTCAATATGGACTGGGGTGGTGCACAAGTACAGTTCAATAATTGCACATTCATTCGTCAACAAACAACAATTCCATTTGAGCAATCATATAATGTTAATATAATTGGTCAAAATATCATAAATGGTGCTGGTTCACAAGGGTTAACTAATTTTGCATTCGGACCAACAACTGGTAATGGTGGTAATAGAAAAACAGCTTTCATAAATTGCACATTTTATAATTTAATTGGTGGTGATGCTATCACTTTCCGTAATACTACATCAAATAATGCAACTCTTGTTATTTCTGGGTGTAGATTTTATAGTTCAAATAATACTAAAAATGCATTACTTGCTGATGGTGTTTCTGGTGTACCAACAACACCAAATTATTACTTTGATAATAATATATCAAATATGGCATTAGGTACTGTTAATGGTGGTACTGTTGCAAATTTATTAACAGGTAGTGGTTTCCAAATAAATTCTAATTATTTTATTGCTAACCCATTACCATACACAGCTTATGTTACTGTTTAAATAAACTTAACGATAAGTAATAAAAAATAAATAAAAAATATGAAAAAATTAATTTCTCTTTCAACTATTTTGAATCCAGATGATTCGACATTTGTTTCAGTTTCTTATGTGGATGAGCAAGATGTGCTTCAACACGAAGAATTATCACCAAAACAAATTTCGGATTTATTGAAATCGTTAAAAACAATTTTGCCTGATTTCGAAATTGTAACAAAATAAGTATTTATATAAGAGAGATGATATAATTATCATCTCTCTTTATTATATATACTTTATGGAAATGGACTATGATACAGCAGCTAAATACATCTCTAATTATTACAAAAAACTATTTGATGATAAATCAACTATATTTGTATTTGAGGATTATGAACATTTACAGTATGTTATATCACCAAAGAACACTCTGGTTGATATATCATATAATGAAATATATGAACGAAACGATTACTTAAAACAATCGGCTGAAATAAAATTTATCAACAAAGAACATTTACATATCACACCAAGCAATTTAGTAACATTTACATATACTACTCAAAAACACCATAGTTTATTCACACAAATATCATATATCACAAAATATGATATAAATTTATTGTCATCACTTTTATACATCAATGAACATATATTAATGATAACCGAAATGCTATCTTCTCTACCTAAACGTAGTTACGAAAAAATCACAAAATTAATAGCAAAAAACAAATATTCTTTATCTTTACATAATTTATTATCTAAAATATTTGATATATCTTTAAATAAAGAGATACGAATTTATATTAAACGACCATACAATTATATATCTATACCAATTATAAAACACTATATCACGTCTAAACAACATTACAATTTCACTAAACAAAATAAAAAAAGCCACTGAGTGGCTTTTTATTAAATAAGATTGTTTTCTTCAAACTTCTGGATTATTTCATCCTTGGTCATTTTATTAATGATACAAGTAGTGATATATCTAGCATAAATAGTAGAATAAATTTTAGATACACCTAATTTTTCAATAATGTAAATCATACCATCAAATTCTTCACTATCAACTAAATCATCAGATGCGACAATTTCAGCTATTTGGTAGATATAATTAAATCTATCCAAATTATTTTTTGGTAATGTGACATCTACGTGCTTGGTACGTGAAATCATTTTTTCCACATCAACTCTTGAAACACCAGCTTTATCAGCCACTAATAAAAGAAAACTGTAATCTTCTTGGTAAACATCTGGATTCCTCAATTTTGCAATTGATACCAACGTTCTTAATAATGTTACTTTTTTGTTATTAAACATAAATTTATAATTTTTAACAAAAATATGATTTTTAATCGGAGAAACAAAATATTTATATATAAAATAATGGAAGATGAAAAAGATAATATTAAGGTAATATACATAGATTATAAAGTGTTAAATGATATGCTTATTTCTATGGAGAATGATGATATATCATCAATACTTAAAGGGAGACGTGTAGTTGCTATGGATGATAATACTTATAAATTTTTTGAAAAACATAAATAATAATGAATTATTACGAAATACTAGGTGTATCAAAAACAGATGATATCACTATAATCAAAAGCCGGTATAAAATTTTATGCAAGAAATATCATCCTGATAAAATAGGTGGTGATAAAGAAAAATTCATTTTAATTAAAGAAGCATATGATTATATAGTTGCTAATAATACACAAGATTTAATTAACATAAATGCTGATATTGATATATCAACTATTTATAACAATTCTAAATATATATTTACATATAATAATAAAACTCATATTATAGAAAATACTTTTAAAATTAAAAAAGATGTTTTATTTGAGTATAAAAATTTCTTAATAAAATTCAATATTATAGAAAATCCAAAATATATTAGGAAAAACAAAGATATCTATATATCTTTACCAGTAGAAATAAGTATTGCGATATATGGTGGTATTGTAAAATATGAACATATAGATGGTAATATTTATGATATTAATATACCACCTAGAATAAATAATAATCATAAATTAAAAATGAAAGGCATGGGTATGTTATACAATAACCTTGGTGAAAGAGGTGATTTGATAGTAGTTTTAACTTTATTTATAGATTACGAGAATGGAACTTATTAGTATTGTAACTGATAAACATATAACATCTAATATACCAGGATATACATTATCTACATATTATATGTGTAATAATACGTTATATACTTATGATTATGGTAATGCTTGTTATGTATATGTAGATAAATATATAGATTTCTTGATGAAGAAAATTGATATATCTACTATTAATATGAACATGAAAGATGATGTGCATCGCCCACATGATTTAGTAGTAGATAAAGATTCTAAATGTTTCTTTTATAAAACAGATACTTTATATGATGATTTTTTAGAAACATTATTACAAGGTGGTACATGTTTATTGTTTTCACATATATTTATAAATTATGCTCATATAGACCACCGATTATTACCACTACCATATAAGGTTGAACAGATGATGAAAAAGAATAATGGATATCAATCATTATATGTTTTTAGATATGAAGAAGAATATCATGTGTCATCAGATATAAGAGATTTAATTATGTTTGAGAAAAACTTTATGTGATTTTGATATATCAAATAATATTTGTAATTTTGTTAATAAAATAAATACAACTTATGAAATATATCCTTCTTATCTTATCACTACTTATTATAGGAACTCGCATCTATAACACTGTTAATTTTGACAGAAAATGCACACAATATATCCAACGTGCTGCTGATGCAAATACTGTGATGTCGGCATATAACGAATTAAGCATTGCTTCTAAATATTTAGAAGATAATAGAATCACTAATGGTTACACATCAATTATGTTTGATTCGCCAAACGAAGATGTTGGATTCTGGTACAATAATATTAAATCTTGCGAGAAAGATTTATTGGTTATTATAAAGAACGACACATCAGTATCTATGTTAGAGAAATCAAATGTCCTTCTCAGATTACGTGAAACATTACTAGATAAAAAAGGTGTAACTGTACCAACTGGTATATCAAGATACCCAAACAATCTTTTGTGGTGTATTATAACAGGATTTGCATCAATATACATATTCATATTCCTTGTTATGTTACAAGATTTACTAAAATATAAATGGTAGCTGATACTAATATATCTTGTATAGCTAAAAATAATTTAGATATTTTACAGAAATATTCGAATTATTTTGAGTATAAAATAATTGAAAATTCTCTTATTTACAGTTTAGTTGAGTTTTCGAATATTCAAGAAATACCAATTGCATACCACGATATATCATCTATAAATTTGTATTCAGATAATATGATTATAGATAAGTTGATGATTAGTGATATAGAATTAGGTGATTATGATATTATACAGATTAATGATTTTATATTATGTGGTGGTATCGTGATACCAGATTATTTAAAAAATTGCTATATCATAACATATAAAATAATTATTAAGATATGATAGTTTTCATGGAATCTGGATATATCATTGGTCAAACAGATAAAAATTTCGTATATGATGAAAACCATGTATTTTTATCAAGCAAAATGCTTGTTGCTATATGTGAACCTGTATTCAAATATGGTTATAATGTATCACGGAAAATAATAGAAACTATGCCATTAGTTACATATTTAGTAAACCATAAAGAAGATATAGTATTTTCGAATAACCCAGATGATTATAGTACATTAGATAAAAGATTCATTGTATATAATAAATATCTATATGATAAAAATTATAATACATCTATTATGTTAGATAGTAATATCCTAGATGATTTCATTTTTACCATATTAGATAAAAGTGGTGAATAAATCACCACTTTTATTGACCAAGAATTTCTTCGGTTTCTTTGGCTATTTCTTTCGAATCAATATTAACTCCTTTTGATTTAACGAGTTCCGTTAATATTTGTGCAGATACAATTGCTGTAACTACACAAAAGAAAAGAGCAATCAAACAAAGCACACTAAACATTAAGTCGAATGTGTTGTTATTTGGGTGTTCAAATGTGTGTTTGAAAACCACCGAGCAACCAATGACAAAAATTGTCATTAAAATTAAAGCACTAATTCTCCTGAAAGATGCTTTACCGTCTGTGCCTTCAAGTGTTGGTTTTATCCACACAAGAAACTGCATTAGACCTAATTTACTAAGTAACCAGTACATAATTTATATATAAATTATGAAAAGAAAAAAACTCATAAAACGATTAAAAAAGAAAATAAAGCGTTGTGTATCAATACCATTCATACACACAGGTATGAATATACGATTTGATGATATATCACTTATAGATGAAAATAATAAACTATCTATCATGTCACATAATATTTTATATAAGATTAAAAATAAACATGCTATTAAATTGAAAAAATATATTCTTAAACATTATAGAATAAAAACTAAATGATATATCTTTTCACCGAATTGAGAACAGGTGCATTTTATATGGATGTTGCATCATATTGTGATAAATATAATCATTATTTCTTTCGTGATAATATTATATATTCTACTAAATCTGCTCGTGTTCATGAGATTGATATCACGCGTTTAGGTATGTGGCGTGAATATAATCCAGATACAAATACATTACGTCCATTTTACGGAATGGAATGGATTATATATGAAGAAAATAAATTACCGGAAATTCAGAAAATATATGATTTAAAAAGTTACACACCAGATATTGAGAAAGCAGTATTAGAAGAAATTGAAAAAACTATATATGATGGTATATTTATTAACAAATGAAATGACAATCGGTAAATCATCAACGTATAGGCATTTTTTTCTATACGAAAATACAATTTACGCAAGTCAATACGCATATCACAAATATCACTCATTTGATATTTATGAGATTTACGCATTTTATGTGAATGGTAATATTATAGAGAATAAGGCATTTGTTAATGAAATTATTGAAAAAGAACGTTTACCAGACATTGAATTACCTAGTACTTTGAATACGTATCAAATGCATTTCATATCACATATAATAAAGAAATTGGATATACATATTAATAAAATAATATACAATAATATTTGATTATGATATATCTACTAACAAATAAAATTGATGATAATTATCGTCATTTCTTTTTTCATAACAATAAAATATATGCTAGTTCGTATTTTCATATAATCAATATGTTACGATATGTCAATTTATATGCTTTTTACGAAAATGGCAAAATTACAGAATATGAATATATAGGACTTAGTTTTCCACCAAAAACTATATGTGAACTACCACCAACTTTGAATATTATTGAATATGCTCATACATCACGAATAATAAAAATTTTGAATATATATGTTGATGAAATAATATTTAATAATGTTCAATAAAAAAGCTGTTTAAATAAACAGCTTTTAAGTATATGATTCAGAATTTTGTCTTTCTTTAAATGAGAAAGCAGTTATATCAAATTTTTGTTTAATAGATTCATCGTTATATCCCAATTTTTTAGCAGCTTTATTAATTATTTCCACAATGTTTGTGATTGCTTTATAACCAACTTTAACCATCGGTTCTAAACATTTTGCTACAATCTGATTTGGATATTTATTATTAAGGATATATAAATACTCAACTGGTAAACGTCTATAATTATTATCAACTGATTGTGTAGTAACATCAACATCTTTTTCAACTAATTGGCGTATATCTCTTTCTGCTGATTCTATATGTTCATCAACTATATAATTGCTATTTATTGATATATCACCATATTTTTTAGTAATAGATGGTGATATACTTAATGCTTTTTTAACAACTTCATTATTAGCATCAAAATCAAATATACAACCAGGCTCATTTTTAATCTGATTCAATGTAGGTAATGCTATAACTTTTAACCCAGGGTTTAATTGATATATCATTCTTGTTAAAAAAACACCTCTGTTATATGAAATTTCTGTTAATTCTTTTGCTTGTTCATCAGGTGCTTTTGTTGTACCTACGCGAACATGTGTTATTGCATATAATGTTGTTTTTTTATTATTTGGGTGTTCGTTATTATATTTTTCTATATTAGCAATAAATGTTGATATATCACTAAAACCTTGATTTGAAGGCACAACAGAGTTCCAATTGAATGTAATTGGTGGTGCTACTAATGATTCGGTGGTTGTTGTGTTTTTAGGTGCTTCTGGTTTATTTGGTGCTGGTGCTGGATTTGGTTCTGGTTTAACAGTTGTGCCGGGTAAAGTGATATAAACACGTCTATTCACTGCTTGACGTTTTTCAGGGTCGTTGTTCAACTCAGTTTTGAATTTATTTGCATCACTAACACCACTCAAATCCAATTTTGCTACATCAGCATCAAGTAAAGGTGTTATGTTTTTAGGTGGAGTACCAAAATAATCATTTGTTATTATAAGGTTATTTTCACCATGTCCAATAACGTTAAATGTTACTTTATATTTATCTAGTATAGCTTTATATTTATTTGTTATATGTGTCACCACTATTTTTGCACGTCTAACAGATAGTTCCTGGTTAAATTTCGTATCACCTTTTGATGATGTATATCCATCTACATTTATCACAAGACCCACTACTTTACTCAAATTAGCATCAGTGAATACACTAGCACACACTTTATCTAATTCATCAACAACACCAACTGATTCTGGCATCAAACATTTCCTCAAATCTGTATCATTTACTTCTGGTTTTCTGTTTTGAAAATTGAATCTCAAAGCATTTTTTTCAGTAAAATCTTTTAACGCTGTTCTTATTTTATCAATAACATTTGAATCAAGTTGAACATTTGGGTCAACTGGTGTTTTGGGATTTGCTACATCCTCATTCACATACTGGTTAAAATTCTTAAAATATTTCATATACTTTATATATAAAATTTGGATATATCATTTTTTATGCGTAACTTTACATTATAATTAAAGAAATCGTTATGAAAAATTTATTCCTTTTATTATGTTGTTTCGTGTTCGGTATGATGTTAGCTGAACAAATAAAAAGTGATAAGTTCGCTATTCCAAAAATAGATAAATCAACAGTTGATGTAGAACCCGTTGCTGAAAAAGTAATTTCTAATATTTCTGATAAATTATCTAAAAAAGAAAAAAATAAAACATATACTAACTGGTGGACAAAAGGTGCTGATTCATTAGATATGTTATATAGTGGAGAAGAATTAATTTCAAAAATGAAAGATTATGTTCATTCCAATATGACTTATCTTAAAGACACATCATTGATAACTATAAGTTCTTTCTATAACTATTCAACATCATCATACGGTGTTGTATCTATCAAAGGTACTACGGTTTATTCATCTTTTGATATCAGAAAACATATCAAACACAATTTATATAAACATAAAGGTGTTTGTGTTGATTATTCTATATGCTTCATGTTAATGTGTGAATACCTTAATATAAAAGTTAATTGTATAGAAGTGCCTAATCATATGCTGAATATTGTTAATATTGATGGTAAAAAGATATATGTTGATGCAACATGGGATGTGATATATCATACTAGTAGTGATATGAAAAATGCAATTGTTGAAAGTTTAAAAGATGAAAAAACTATATGTACTAAACAATATGGTGAAATTTCATATCCAGGAAAATTAGATTATCATGTATATTACAAAGATTCTAATGATTCAAACACATATACAGCAAAACCATATGATGCATATGATGCTTTTGGTGGTTGTTATAGTAAAGAAGATATAGATATAATTAATGGTATATAATATATGAGAAATTTTAAAACAATTATATATAATCACATAGATAAAGGTGAATTTACCTTTGAATGTTACGAACATACAGAAAGAATAAATATCGGTGATAAATATCTATTCTTTTTTGCTGGTACAGCTAATGTATTTGTATGTAGCAGTGACAAAGAAGTAGAAGATGTAAATATCAATGCACGTCACAATCATAGCGAAAATTGTTTCAAAATAAAAAATACTGATTTTGTTTTGAGTTAAAAAATGTTTTGTAGTATTAATATATACTATATGAAGCATTTAAAAAGATTTAATGAAATGTATGATGACTATTCTTTCAATTTACCTAAAAAAGAATTGAAAGATTTAGTGAATCAAAAGTTTGGTAGAAATAAATTGAATAATTTACCATTTGATATGGTTGATAATTTATATACCAACACTCGTGGTGAGAAAGCATCTAAGTTATATCTTTTTGAACATGAATTAAAACAAAAAATTAAATTTTTAAAATATTTCACATTAAAAGAAAGAAACGAATATAATAATTCCGACTATTTTCTTTTGAAATATAGTTTCAATAAATCAATTAAAAATGTTGCTAATTTTAGTATTGATATATCAATACACGGTCATTTTAATGACACTAGCAAAACTTTAATTATGTTCCATCCATTTATTGAAAGAACAGAACATATCAATTTAGATGATGCTGGATATCGCGTTTTAAATCAAGAGATTGTTGATAATGTAGAAGCGTGGCTCGAACACCTCAAAACATCAAAAAATATGAATCATGACGAAGCTATTAAGAAAATGGAGGATTATTTCTCTGATTTAAAAGATGGTAGTTTTGTTTCATATGAAGATAGCGATTTCATTAAACCTTTATCAATAAACACAAGAGTATCTTTCAAAGAAATTGATTCTATTATTAATAATATCAATAAAAATATGAAAATATATGACGATTATGTAAAGTCAATATTTGATATATCACTATTTTAATTTAGTGATATATCCTTTTTCACCAAGCATATAGTTAGTGATTACTTTATACTCAATCATTTTTTTAATTGCTGCTGTACCAGAAACATTTGTTTTATAATGATGCTGTATATTTTTCATAATATCTGATAATTTGACTGGTTCTGATATATCAGCCATGTATTTATCAATATTCATACAAGTCTCTTTAAATGCTGTGTGATATTTAGATTCATCATTACCAGCCACACTATATTTTTGCGATTCATATAATTTAGGCATTTTAACATTATTATCAAATACTTTTGATTCAAGTTCTATATGACATGTATTATTGAAATAATCCACTAATATTATACCAATACCCATTGTTTCGCATACTTTTTTACTAAAAGCAAAACTTTTTCTAGCATTTCTTTTAGGCTTAGGTATGCATATATAAATTTCATTACTATTCAACCTCCAAGAATATGCCTGTTCCAATACTTTTAAAGAAAAACTAAGTTTGGCTTCAACTACAATTGTTTTATCATAATTATCAACACCATAAATATCGGCTCTTCTACCACCTTTACCATTTACTGTCACTTCTTTATAAACAGTGTAATTATTACTCTCTAAATAGGATACACATATCTGTGCTATATCACTTTCTTTTATTTTATTTTTACTTACCATATAAAGTATATATAATTGTTTGATATATCCATTTATAATTATTATATTTATGCGTATTGAAATTATGATTATGAGAAAATATAAAATATTTGAATATATTCTATTGTTATTTGGTAGCAACAAGATATATCATATTAATCGCAAGTTGATGATGTTGACAGATTATATCATAGAATACCAAATATATAGCACTGGTTACGAAAAAATGAAAAACATCATCAAGTATTCAGATATACCAAGGAAACTATTATTACAAACATTACATAACACTAATTTCCAAAACGATGAAATATATAATATGATTTTATGTAAAAAACAATATTTACTTAAATATTATTATATACGAGCATTTGAATTATTTGAAAACTCTTTTATATTTAAAAATTACAACGAACATATAATATCAGAATCAATAAAACTTGGTTTATTGTTTGATACGTATATTAGGTTGAATGACACGTTTGATATATCGGATATATCCAATTCCTTGAAAGAAATACGGTTATCAAAAAGTGAAATAATAAAAACTTTTGATATACATTTTGATGAAAATTATACAAAAGAAAAAGAAATAATTGTCAATATATTAAATTCATTGTAATATATCCATTTATAATTATTATATTTACATATGAAATTGAAAAAGAAATTTGATTTTACCAAAGAATATAATATTATCATCAAGGAACTTGATGACCTAGAACGTTATATTATAAATAATAAGAAACATGATATATCTAGCAACAAACATAAATAATCAATATTGGGTATCTCATTTTTATTATAACACAAATGATTCTAATTATTATTTAGTTGAAATGAATATTTATACTTATACTATTTTTTTCAGAGCCATTTTAGATTATATGGATGATAGAGATGAAAATGATTACCAATATAATTTACCAGATGCGTCTAATATAAATATAATACCAGAATTGCGTTATGATTTCACAGAAGAACTGGTAGGTTTAAGAAAAGAATTAGATAAACTTTTATTTCCTATCATACTCGATAAAATATAATTATGATATATCTACACACTTATAAAGCAAATGATAATACACAAACACATTTATTTTATAATAACGATGATAAACGAATATATTTATATGAAATACAAAAACATCGTATAGGTTATTATATTTTATCAGAATTTGGAAATACCGTAACCATGGTAGATGTGTTTAAATTTGAATTACCAGAAGTGTTAAATATCATTAAAACACCAAGCGTACTCAGAGATGATATAAAAAATAGTATGTTTTTATTTTCATTAAACAGCATATGATATATCTTCATTCTTATAGAAAATCAAGAAGAATTGCACATGTATTTTATGGTTGTGATAAGCATGTATATACTGTTGAAGTCCGCGAACATGGTGTGATAGTATATCGCATAATAGATGAAGATTATATGGTCGATGTAGAGAAGTTCGAATACGAATTACCAGAAACATTAAATATCAAGAATATTGATGACCACATATTATTATTATTATCAACAGAGGATATCAGAAAAGATGTTTCAGATAGTATTCTTAGAATAGCTTTAAATAATTTGGATATATCAATTATTTAGCATAACTTTGTATCATATTATAAATTAAATCTCTATGGAATCTCTAAAAATAGGTGACCGTGTATTGATAACATCTGATACTAATTCACTAAATCCATTTATGGAACAATATGCCGGTGAAGAAGCAACTGTTGTATATGTGTGTGCTGGTGTAGAAGATGGACAACTAGTAAATCTTGATATTGACGATTCTAAGTGGGTATGGTCATACGAAGATAAATTAAATCATTTAACTAAAATTTAATATGTTACAAAGTTTATTACAAGGATTAGGAATCAGCATTGGTTTTATATTAGGTTTATTGATATGCTTTATATTATATATAAGCATAAAAGCAATGTTCAAGAAATATAAACCAAAAGATTTATTAGAACCTTTTGAAGAGTATAAATCAAAATTGCTTAACGAAGAGAAATACGAAGAAGTTTCCGAATTAACCAATATATTAACATTTCTGAAACTAGGGAAATTACATAATGATATAGATAATTATGAGATAGAGAAAAAAACAGAGTTTGACCTATCTGATTTTATATCATTGGAAGATGAAGATGATAAATACGAAAATGTTTTATTAGATAAAAAAGATAATAAAAATAATAAAAAAACTAAGTATGTAGTTATAGGCAAAAAAGAGGATTTATAATCCTCTTTTTTTATACTATGTTTTTATCTTTCACTTTCAATCTTATTTCATTATCATTTATATCAGCAAATACTAGTGTGTATTCTGCACGTACCAAAAAATCTGCACGATATTTCAATACACCAGTACCATAATTTGTTGTAGCCGGTTCATCTATTTCACTGTTATCAATTTCAACTTTTACCATATACTCGTACATGAATGTGTCGTTACTACCTTCTACGGTTGATGATATGAAAGAAACAACTTTTATATCGTATAAAGGGTTCAAAGATTTTATTTCTATGTTTTTCAAATATACATTTGATTCTAAATCAAATACAGGTATTTTTATTATATTTTTATACACCTGTTCAAAATAAAATTTACCATATTTCAACAAATTAGGTGTTATCCTATCACTGAACACTGTTGTTCCTATATAATACATCGTTTTTAAATATGGTATTAGTATCCCACTGTTTGTATAAAAATTATTTTCAGTGCTACTATTTGCTTCTTGCACAAAACCCAAACTTTCAACACCACTTGTCATTCTATATGCACCATACATTCTATGTGTATTATATTTTATTAAAGCATTATTTAGATTAATAACTGTGTTTGGTACAGGTTGTGCTATCGTAGTTAAATTAGTGAATGTTGTACTACCTGTATAATATGCTTTATAATTCTGTCTTTTCACGAAAAAATTAGAATATGCAACTGTCGTATTTTGTGATGTTGAGCCTATCGTAGAACTATCATCGTTTTTATCAACCAGAAATTTCGTACCAGATTCAAATTCTAATAAGTATTTAACACAATTAGGGTTATCTGCTATATCGAAAACATCGGGTATATTAAATACAACTTCATTTGTTGTGACAGCGTTAGGCATCAATGGATAATCTTTCAATGATGCATTCAAACAATCATTTAAATAATTACTATTACTATAATAATTATTATCATTTGCGTGTGTTTTACCAAAATAATCTTCGAATGATGTAGCAATACCCGGTGGATTAGTTGTAACTAACGAATATACAAACCCTTTCTTACCTAATACAGCAGCATCTTTGTTATTCACATACATTTTTATATTATGATAAACAACAGAACCTATTATATCAAAATTTGTATCATAACTAGAATCTCTCGTCATCACCCACGGTGTCGTTGTGTTTCCTATATTATTTACGATATAAATACCATTTGAAATAAAAGAAATATTACTGCTCGGTAAATTAACAAGTACTTTCGAACCAATAGTTACACCTGGTATAAT
>JACCDH010831950.1_pt1 | contig 20672 bp, 19 predicted proteins | sample 7442481 | NCBI WGS metagenome assembly JACCDH01 (sample SAMN15323433, study PRJNA562643) | freshwater metagenome | isolation source: river surface water | place: USA:Blue River Watershed | collected 2017-08-15 | reverse complement strand
CCGTTGCTGCAGGGTTCAACCACCGTCATGCAAGCGGCCATGGCCACCGCGGCGTCCACGGCATTACCGCCGGACTGCATCATCTTCAAGCCGGCCTGAGCCGCCAGGGGATGTGAGGTGGCGGCCACGTCACGGCCAAAGACGGGCGTGCGGCGGCTGGTATAGCGGGGGCGGTAGTCGAAGTCCATGGGCTGCTGGGGTCGCCGTAAAAGCCCCCATTGTCGAACGAGGCGTGCTCCAGCACGCGCCGACGGCCAAATGGGCACAATTCCGCGCCATGCGCACCCGTCTTGCCCCCCAAAGCCCCCTGCGCCGGCACCTTGGACCGGAAACCACGGCTTCATACACCTCAGCGCCCAACCGGGCACCCACCGCCCGCCGGCTGGGCACGGCCCTGCGGCGCTTCATGGGCCTGGGTATCGGCGGCCTCATCGGTGCCCTGGCACCGGCCACGGCGGTGCTGGCCCAGTCAGCGGGCCCTCGTGACGCCTCGGCCCCCTCAACAGGCCTGATCAGCAGCACCTGGTCGCGCAGCAGCGCGGCGGCAGCCTCCACACTGGAGACCCTGAGCACCGGTTGGCAACAGGGGCACTGGCGCAGCGCCTTTTCGCCCTACGCCCCCCACTTGCGCTACAGCCCCGAGCACTCCGATGTCTGGGCCGTGGCCCTGGAGCGGCAGCGCCCCGACCACTGGATGGCCGGCGGCTCTTTCTTCAGCAACTCGTTTGGGCAGCCCAGTGGCTACCTGTACCTGGGCAAGCGCTTCCCAGCGCTGTTGGGCCAACCACAGCTGTTCGGACAGTTGTCAGGCGGCCTGCTCTACGGCTATCGCGGCCAGTATCAGAACAAGGTTCCGTTCAACCACAACGGCTTTTCACCGGGGGCCTTGGCCTCGGTGGGCTGGCAGTTCAATCAGCAGGCGTCGCTCACGGTGCATGCCGTGGGCGATGCCGCCGTGATGTTTCAGTTCGCTTGGGACTGGCGCTGAGCGCAAAACAAAACCGCGGGCACTGGGGCCCGCGGTGTTGCTTCAGTCATCCTTGAAGGCCTTCTCGCGGCCTCGCTTGATCGAAGGCAGCGACACCACCACGACCATCAGCACCGCTGCGATGAGCAGCGCAGCCGACAGCGGACGGGTGACGAAGGCCGACCAGTCGCCGCGCGACAGCAGCAGCGCCCGGCGCAGGTTCTCTTCCATCATGGGGCCCAGGATGAAACCCAGCAGCAAGGGCGCGGGTTCGCACTTGAGCTTGTAGAACACGTAGCCGAACAAGCCAAAGATCACCGCCATGTAAACGTCGAAGTTGTTGTTGTTCAGCGTGTACAAGCCGATGCAGCAGAACACCAAGATGGCGGGATACAGCAAACGGTACGGGACCGTCAGCAGCTTGATCCAGATGCCGATGAGCGGCAGGTTCAGGATGATCAGCATGAAGTTGCCGACCCACATCGAGGCGATCAGGCCCCAGAAGAGTTCGGGGTTGCTGGTCATCACCTGGGGACCGGGTTGGATCCCCTTGATCGTCATGGCGCCCACCATCAGCGCCATCACCGCATTGGGCGGAATGCCCAGGGTGAGCATCGGAATGAAGGAGGTTTGGGCGCCGGCGTTGTTGGCCGACTCAGGCCCGGCCACGCCCCGGATGTTGCCCTCACCAAACGGCGTTTCGTGGGGCTTGAGGGTCATCTTCTTTTCCAGCGTGTAGGCCGCAAAAGAAGACAACAGCGCCCCACCACCGGGCAAGACCCCGAGAATCGAACCCAGGGTGGTGCCCCGCAGAACGGCCGGGAAGGCATCCTTGAAATCCTGTGCCGTGGGCAGGAGGCCCTTCACCTCACGGGTGAAGACTTCCCGCTCCTCTTCAGGCCGGCCAAGGTTGCTGATGATTTCACCGAAGCCGAACACCCCCATGGCGATGCACACAAAGCCAATGCCGTCGGTGAGTTCGGCCACATCAAAGCTGTAGCGCGGTACACCCGAAATCACATCGGTGTTGATCTGACCCAGCAGCAGGCCCAGGATGATCATGGCAATGGCCTTGATCAGCGAGGCCGAGGCCAGCACCACCGCACCGATCAGGCCCAGCACCATCAGCGAGAAGTACTCGGCCGGGCCGAACTTGAAGGCCAGCTCCGTCAGCGGTGGCGCAAAGGCCGCAATGATCACCGTGCCCACGCAGCCTGCAAAGAAGGAGCCCAAGCCCGCTGCGGCCAGCGCAGGGCCGGCGCGGCCCTTGCGGGCCATCTTGTAGCCGTCCAGCGCCGTCACCACGGATGAGGACTCGCCGGGCACATTGATCAGGATGGCGGTGGTGGAGCCCCCATACTGCGCACCGTAGTAGATGCCGGCCAGCATGATGAGCGCCGGTGTGGCCTCCAGCGTGTAGATGCTGGGCAGCAGCATCGCGATGGTGGCCACCGGGCCCAGGCCCGGCAGCACGCCGATCAGGGTCCCCAGGATCGAGCCGAACAGGGCATAGGCCAGGTTTTGCAGCGTAAGGGCCGTCTGAAAGCCCAGGACCAGGTTGTCGAGCAATTCCATCGTGTGTACCCCTTAGCCGGCGAACTGCAGGAAGGCCGGCAGCAGCGGAATCGTCAAGCCCAAGCCCTTGATAAAGACCAACCAGGAGAACCCGGTCAGGAACACGGCGCTGGCCAAGGTTCCCTTCCACGTGAACTCTTGGCTGGCCCAGCTGGAGAGGATCACCAGCACCGGCAGCGAAATGAACATGCCCACCAAGGGCAGCATCAGGCCAAACAGGGCCACCGAGCCGAGAATGACCAGGAGGGGCTTCCAGGCAATGTCGCCCACCGGCTCGCCGTCTTCGGTTTCGATGGTCAGCGCCTCAAACAGGATGAACGCCCCCAACAGCGCCAGGATCACCCCCAGGCCGAAGGGGAAGTAACCGGGGCCAGGACGGGCCGAGGACCCAAAGCTGTAGTTGGCGATGGCGCCCCATGCAAACAGCGCACCGATCACCAGGAACATCAAGCCGGACCAGAAGTCCTGCTGGCTCTTGATCTTCATGTCAAAACACCTCCGTGCGCCGGAAAACAGCGCTGAATGCGGCAAATTCTAGGCAGACCCCACCCTGACCCCGGTGTGGTTAACACGCACACGCGGAAACGGCCCCCCTGCGTGCCCAGGGCCGCTAAAGAGGCCGGATCATCCTGAGCCACTGGCCAGCGGGCAGGCCCCACTGGTCTTCGATGAACTGGGCACGGGCCTTCAACTCGGCCCGCCCGGGCACCTCCACCCCACGGGTGGCGACCACCACGGTGTTGCCCTCCCGCGTGGCCTGCACCCGCCAGACCTGGTCACGCCCGAACGCCGCGGCGATGCGCTGGGCGCTGCGCTCAAAGCTCGACAAGCGCCCGAAGAGGTTCACGGCCATCACGCCGCCCGGAGCCAAAGCGGCCCGGCAATCGGCATAGAAGGCTTCCGAGTCCAGCACGGGCGCTGCGGCCTCGTGGTCGTAGAGGTCCACCTGCAGCAGGTGGATGCTGCTGCGGCGTTGGGCCCGTCCCATCCAGGCGCCGGCGTCCTCGCACAAGACCGTCAAGCGCGCATCGTCCGGCGGCAATCGAAAGCACATCCTGCACGCCCGGATCACCGCCGGGTTGAGTTCCACGGCGGTGGTGCGCAGCCCCAAACGCCCGTGCGTGAACCGCGTCAAGGCCGCAGCACCCAGGCCCAGCTGCACCGCCTGTCCCTGGCCCAGCGCCTCGCTGGGCCGCCACAGCAGGGCTGCCAACATGCGCCGCACGTATTCGAGTTCGATGGCATCGGGCTTGGACAGGCGCATGGCCCCCTGCACCCAGGGGGTGTCCAGGTGCAGGTAGCGCACCCCTGCATGCTCAGAGACGGTGACCATGGGGAGGTCTTGCGCGGTGCTTCGGCTCATGCGGGCATTCCCGGCACTTGAGACAGGCGCGGCAAGACCCGGTGGGCATTGGCTGCGGTGAGGCTGGCCGTTTGAGCCACGCTCCAGCCCCGCAGATCCGCCAAAACCTGTCCGATTTGGGGCACCTGAGCCGGCTCGTTGCGCACCGGTGGGTGGGCGTGTCGAACCGCGGCTGGGCGATACAGCCCCTGCGGCGGAATGTCGGGCGCATCGGTTTCCAACACCAGGGCTTGCGCAGGCAGGTCCACCGCCAAGCGGCGAATCTGACGCGAACGCTCGAAGGTCAAGGTGCCCCCAAAGCCCAGGGCAAAGCCCAGCTCCACGAAGGCCTTGGCCTGTTGGTGGCTGCCATTGAAGGCATGGGCAATACCGCCCGTCACGCGGCAGCGGCGCAGGCCTTTGAGCAGGGCATCGGCCGAGCGCCGCACATGCAAGAGCACGGGCAGCTTCAGCCGCCCGGCCATCCGCAACTGGGCCTCGTAGAACCGCTCCTGGCGCGCCAAATCCTGGCCTGGTACGAAATGATCCAGACCGATTTCACCCACCGCCACCAAGCGCGGGTCGTCGTGCCACTCGTCCAACTGCTCCGCCAGGACTTGCAGGTCGGCGTCGTCGGCTTGTGGCACCGCCAAGGGATGGATGCCCAAGGCATATGCAGCATCAAAGGTATGGGCCAGTGATCGCACGCGCGCGGCGTCCTGCACCCGCACGGCCGGCAGCACCAGGCCGCGCACACCGGCCGCATGCGCCCGGCTCACCACATCGGCCACATCGTGCGCGAACTCCGGCGCGTCCAGGTGGCAATGCGTGTCAATCCACTGGACCATGGTTCGAAGCCGCCAATCGCCCGCCCACCAGCTGCAGCCGATCGTCGCATCGGCGGGCCAGCTGCTCATCGTGCGTGACCACCAACAGCGCCGTGCCCTCCTCTCGGGTTCGCCGCAACAGCAGCTCAAAAACCGCCTCTGCGGTGCGGCGGTCCAGGTTGCCCGTGGGCTCGTCGGCCAGCAGGCAGGCCGGGCGCGTCACCAAGGCGCGCGCCACCGCCACGCGCTGGCGCTCGCCCCCACTGAGCTCGGAGGGGCGATGGCCCGCGCGCGGGCCCAATCCCACCGCCTCCAGCGCCTGCTGGGCTTGCTGCCGTGCAGAGGCCAAGTCCATGCGCCGAATGCGCAGCGGCATGGCCACGTTGTCCAAGGCGGTGAACTCGGCCAGCAGGTGATGGAACTGGTAGACGAAACCCAGGTGCTGGTTGCGCCAGGCACCTTGCTGCGCCACCCCCATGGCCGCCCAATCGCGGCCCATCAGGTGAACCGAACCCGCCGAAGGCCGGTCCAGCCCGCCCAAGAGGTGCAGCAGTGTGCTCTTGCCCGATCCCGAGGCGCCCACCAGCGCCAGGCTGTGGCCGCGCCGGACCTGCAGGTCCACGCCCTCCAACACCGTGACATCCAATGCACCCTCGGTGAAGCGCCGGGAAACCCCGCGCGCCTCAATCACCACCGAGTCGGCTGCCGATGGGGCCGATGCACGGGCGTCAGGGGCATCACTCATGGCGCAGCGCCTGAGCCGGTTGAACGCGTGAGGCGCGCCAACTGGGGTAGAGGGTGGCCAGAAAGGCCAGCACCAGCGAGACGATCGCAATGGGCACGATGTCGCCCCACTGCGGGTCGCTGGGCATGCGGCTGATCACATAGATGGATGCGGGCAGAAAACTGGTGGACAGCAAGCGCTCCAGCGCCGGCACGATCGTGTCCACATGGAAGGCCACGAGCAGCCCCAAGCCCACACCCGCTGCGGTGCCCGCCACGCCGGCTGTGGCGCCCTGCACCATGAAGATGGCCATGATCGAGCGCGGGCTGGCGCCCAGGGTGCGCAAGATGGCGATGTCAGCCTGCTTGTCGGTCACCGTCATCACCAGGGTACTCACGAGGTTTAAGGCCGCCACGGCCACGATCAGGGTGAGGATGATGAACATCAGCCGCTTTTCCAACTGCACCGCGTCGAACCAGTTGCGGTTGGTGCGGGTCCAGTCGCGCACCGCCACCTCCGGGCCCAGGTGCTGTTGCAGCTGCGCAGCCACCGCGCGCGCCGCTTGCTGGTCCTGCAGCCGCAACTGCACGCCGGTGGGGCCCTGCACGCGCAGCAGCCGCGCCGCATCGTCCAGATGCATCAGCACCAGGGTGCTGTCGAACTCGTAGTGGCCCGACTCGAACAGGCCTGCCACGCGCACCGTCTTGAGCCTGGGCAGCACGCCTGCAGGCGTGACCTGACCGCCCGGGGTGATCAGCGTGAGCGCCGAGCCTTCGGTCACACCCAATTGGCGTGCAATCTCCGCACCGAGCAGCACCTGCCACTGCCCGGGCTCCAAGCGCTGCAACAACGCGGGCTGGCTGCGTGCCAGCTCGGTCACCTGGCCTTCATGCGCCGGGTCCACCCCGCGCAGCACCACGCCGCGCATGTCCTGGCCACGGGCCAGCAGAACCTGGGACACCACATACGGAGCTGATCCCTGCAGTTGCGAACCCACACCGGGCGCCTGGGCCGCGGCCCGGGCCAGCGCCTGCCAATCGGGCAGGGCTTGACCGTCGGCGGCCATCAACTCGACATGCGGAATCACGCCGAGCATCCGGTCCCGGACCTCCTTCTGAAAGCCGTTCATCACCGACAACACGATGATCAGCGCGGCCACCCCCAAGGCGATGCCCATCATGGACACACCGGAGATGAAGGAGATGAAGCCATTGCGGCGCCCGGCACGGCCAGAGCGCGTGTAGCGCCAGCCCACCTGCAGCTCGAATGGCATGTTCAAACCCCACATGGGCGCGATTCTGCCCGAGGGCATCGGGATAATTGCGCCATGCACCTGATCGTGATGACCCCAGCGGCCCAAGGCGGCTCCGTGCCTGAGTCGCCTCAAGACAGCCCCTGGGAAGCCTTGCTGGAGCGTTGGAGTCCCCTGGCCACGCGCCTGGTGCCCACGTGGGGTCTTCAGGAAGAAGACGAGGCCCTGAACACCCTGGCCGAGCGGGCGCTGGCACGGCTGATGTGGAACCGCCCCCTGAGGCCCGAAGATGATGGACGGCTGCCGCTGCAGGCCTGGTCCTTGGGCGACACCTCCGGTGCCGCATGGGCGCGCCTGAGTCCGTTTCACGGTGTCGTGGGCGCCGACCGCATCACCCTGATGCCGCCGTCGGAACTGCGCTTGGGCGAAGCCGAATCGCGGGCCCTGTTCGATTCGATCCGGCCCTTGTTCGACAGCGAGTCGGTTCAGCTGCATTGGCACGGCCCGCTGCACTGGTGGCTGGGTCACGAGAGCCTGCAGGGGCTGCCCTGTGCAAGCCGACTGCGTGCTGAAGGCGACTCTGTGCAGCGTTGGCAAGGACGCACCCCGCTGAGCGCGTCTCGGCTGCTGCGCCGTCTGCAGAACGAAGCCCAGATGGTGTTGCACGGGCATCCGGTCAACCAAGCCCGAGAAACGCGGGGAGAACCCACGGTGAATTCGCTGTGGCTGGACCACGCAGGATCGGCTGCGGGCAGCGGTCAGGGCCTGGCGCCCGCCCTTGACCAGCCGGTGGTTCTGCCCTGGGTTCAGGCCAATGCGGCCGTGCAAGCGTGGGTCGACGCCGCCTTGCCGCCACCGCCCGCCGGGCAGCCCGAGCCGACCTTGGTCTTGTGTGGGCGCCACGCTGCACAGGCCTTCACCATGCGGCGCCTGCCGGCCGGATGGCGGGGTGCCCTGGCACGCACGATCTTGCCGCCGCCGCGCACCCGCCCCTTGGCCCACTGGCTGCAGCATGTGGACGAACCCCCAGGTGGAGTGCAGCGGTGAACGAACAAGCCAGCACCCCGTCACCCGCCCTGGCCCTGGTGCCACGCGAGGTTCCACCGCGCGCAGCGCACCAGTTGGAGCAGGCAGGCATCCACCCGCTATTGGCGCGCCTGTACGCGGCGCGCGGGGTGCGTGACCCACAAGAGCTTGACGACCACTTCCAGCACCTGATTCCGCCGCAGCAGCTGACGAACGCAGACCGTGCCGCCACGCTGCTGGCCGACGCGATCGCGCAAGGCCGACGAATGTGTGTGGTGGCCGACTACGACTGTGATGGTGCCACCGCTTGTGCGGTGGCCCTTCGCGGCTTGAAGATGCTGGGCGCGCGCGCGGATGCGCTGCACTACGTGGTGCCCGATCGCAGCGTGCACGGCTACGGCCTGACGCCCGCGATCGTGGACCTGGCGCTGGAACGCCACGCGGCTGCGCCGCCTGAGCTGCTGATCACGGTGGACAACGGCATCGCCAGCGTGGAGGGCGTGGCGCATGCGCGGGCCCGTGGCCTGCAGGTCTTGGTGACCGACCACCACCTGCCCGCCGCAGACACGCCGGCGGCCGATGTCATCGTCAACCCCAACCAGGCGCACTGCGCATTCCCGAGCAAGCACCTGGCCGGCGTGGGGGTGATGTTCTATGTGTTGCTTGACCTGCGCAGCGAACTGCGCCGGCGTGGCCAGTTTGATGAACACACCCAGCCCCGGTTGATTGAGCTGCTGGACCTGGTGGCCTTGGGGACCGTGGCCGACGTGGTGCGGCTGGACGCCAACAACCGCCGCTTGGTGGCGCAGGGCCTCAAGCGCATCCGCAGCGGCCGCCTGCAGGCCGGCCTGGCCGCTTTGTTTGCCGTGGCCGGTCGCAACCCGCAGCAGGCCCGCGCGCAAGACTTTGGCTTCGCATTGGGCCCACGGATCAACGCCGCGGGACGCCTGTCGGACATGACGCTGGGCATCGAGTGCCTGACCACCGACGACCCCGTCCGCGCGGCCGAGTTGGCGCAGACACTGGACGGCATCAACCGTGAGCGCCGTTCGGTGGAAGATGGCATGCGTGAGCGCGCCGAGGAGCTCATGGGTACCGTGGACGTCGGGTCGACCGGGCCGAGCGCCCAGGCCGCGCTCAGCCTGTTCCACCCTCAGTTCCACGAGGGTGTGGTGGGCATCCTGGCAGGCCGGCTCAAAGACCGCCTGCACCGCCCCGTGTTCGTCTTCGCGCGAGGCCAGGACGGCCTGCTCAAGGGGTCGGGTCGGTCCATCGAGGGCTTCCACCTTCGCGATGCCTTGGACCTGATCAGCAAGCGGCACCCGCAGGCCCTGGTGCGTTTTGGCGGGCATGCGATGGCCGCTGGGTGCAGCCTGGCCCCCGATGCCTTTGAGAACTTTTCACAAGCCTTGGCCCAAGTGGCCGGCGAATGGCTGGACGAGGCCACCCTGCAGCGGCGCTTGCGCATCGATGGCGCGTTGCCACCGGAGTCCTTCAACGCCGAAGTGGCGCAGCTTCTGGACGCACAGGTGTGGGGCCAGGGCTTTGAAGCGCCCGTGTTTTGCGAACGGGTGCAGGTGCTGCACCAACGGGTGGTGGGTGAGAAGCACCTCAAGCTCAGTGTCAGGCCCGCAGGGGACCCACGGGCTGCGCCGCGCGAGGCGATCTGGTTTCAACGAACCCAAGCGGTGCCCGACGACGCCGTGTTGGCCTACCGGATGGAGGTCAATGAATGGCAGGGCCGCTTGAGCGCGCAAATGGTGGTGGTGGCGCAGCGCGTGGACTGAGACGGCTGGGCCGTTGACAGGGCTAGACCAGGGCCTCCACCACGCGGGGGTGGCCCAGAAACGCTTGTGGGCTGGCGCTGGCGCCATAGGCCCCCGACTGGAAGACCACCACCAGGTCGCCCACATCGGCGCGGGCCAAGGCCATGCGGTCGGCCAAGAGGTCCAGCGGCGTGCACAACGGGCCCACCACGCTGGCCACCTCCATCTCGTCGGGCCCGGCGTTCATCCGTGTGCCGATGCACACCGGATAGTTGCGGCGCACCACTTGACCGAAGTTGCCCGAGGCGGCCAAGTGGTGGTGCAAGCCACCGTCGGTGACCAGGAACACCTCGCCGCGCGAGTGCTTGCGGTCCAAGACACGCGCCACATAGACCCCCGCCTCGGCCACCAGGTAGCGGCCCAACTCCAACACCAGGTGGGCCTCGGGCATGTCGCGCGCAGCCAGGTCCACCAGTTCGGCCAGGTTCTGCGCGATGGGCGCCAGGTCCAAGGCCTGGTCACCGGGGAAATAGGGCACACCAAACCCGCCGCCGAGGTTGAGGTGGCGCACCGGAGCCGGCGCGTGTTCAGCCAGGCGCAGGGCCAGCGCGTAGCTCAAGCGCTGGGCCTCGCAGATCGAGGCCGCGCGCAGGTTCTGGGACCCGGCATACACATGAAAGCCCTCAAAGGACAGGCCCCAGCGGCCCACGTCGGCCAACACCGAGGGCACCAACTCGGCGTCAATCCCAAAGGGCTTGGCCCCGCCGCCCATGCGCATGCCCGAGCCCTTGAGTTCAAAGTCGGGATTCACCCGCAAGGCCACGCGTGCGGGCAGACCCAAGGCCTGCTGCGCGGCCGCCAGCACCGCCAACTCACGCGGGCTTTCCACATTCACCAGCACACCCGACTGCACCGCCTGCCGCAACTCCTCATCGCGCTTGCCCGGCCCTGCAAAACTGATGTGCAAGGGCGAGGCCCCGGCCTGAAGGGCCTGCTGCAACTCGCCGCCGGAGGCCACGTCGATGCCGTCGACCAGGCCCACCATGAAGCGCAGCAGCTCGGCCATCGGGTTGGCCTTCATGGCGTAATGCAAACCCAGGCGCGGCGGCAAGGCACGGCGCAGCTCAGCCACCCGTGCACGCAGCAAGGCCCGGTCGTAGGCATAGAAGGGCGTGCCCAAACGCTGCGCCAGCTCGGTGACGGCTTGCCCGCCCACCATCAGCACGCCCTGGCGGGCCTCAAAACCGCTGATGTGCACGGGCTGGGGCCCCGCTGACGGAACGCGGGGGAGGTCCGAAGGGGTGGGTACGGGAATCATCAAGGCGCTAGTGTGCCCAAAACTGGGCGAACACCCGCGCCTCGAGGCATGGGCGTGCCCTCAAGCCAAACCGGCGCAGGCCCGATAACATCGGCGGGTGAACATCCTGACCAACGCCGACCTGCACTGCCACTCCGATGTCTCGGACGGCACCCTCACGCCGGAAGCGCTGGCCGCGCGTGCGCGCGGCAACGGCGTGGAGCTGTGGGCGCTGACCGACCACGACGAGCTCAGCGGCCAACACCGCGCCATGGCGGCTGCGGCCGAGCAGGGCCTGCCCTACCTGACCGGCACGGAAATCTCCGTCACCTTTGCCGGCTTGACCGTGCACATCGTCGGTTTGGGCGTGGACCCTGATGACGTACGGTTGAAGGCGGGCTTGCAGGCCACACGTGGCGGCCGTGAGAACCGTGCGCGCGAAATGGCCGAACAGCTGGCGGCCGTGGGCATCAAGGGGGCCTTTGAAGGCGCGCTGCAATATGTGGGCAACCCCGACCTGATTTCACGCACCCACTTCGCCCGCTTTCTGGTCGAAGCGCGTGTGTGTTCAAGCACCCATGAGGTGTTTCGGCATTACTTGACCGAAGGCAAGCCTGGGTTTGTGCCGCATCGATGGGCGGCGCTGGGCGACGCGGTATCGTGGATCAACGGTGCCGGCGGCATGGCCATCCTGGCCCACCCGGCCCGCTACCGCACCACCCCCACGGAGGAGTACGCCTTGTTCAGTGAATTCAAAGCACACGGTGGACAGGGTGTGGAGGTGGTCACCGGCAGCCACACGGCAGCCGAGTATGTGAAGTACGCCGAGATGGCCCAGGAGTTCGGGCTCTACGCCTCACGCGGCAGCGACTTCCACTCACCCGAGGAAAGCCACACCGACCTGGGGTCACTGCCCGACCTTCCAGGCGCCCTGCAACCCGTTTGGGAGGCCTTGAGGGATCGGGTGATCCATCCCCACTGATCACACCCGATCACCATTGATGGCCGCGGACCGATGGCGCAGTACTTCGAACTCCACCCACACAACCCCCAGCCCCGCCTGATCGACCAAACGGCCCGCATCCTGGACCAGGGCGGTTTGGCGGCGATCCCCACCGATTCCAGCTACGCGCTGGTGTGCCACCTGGACGACAAGGCTGCAGCCGAGCGCCTGCGCCGCGTGCGGGGTGTGGACGACCGCCACCACCTGACCCTGATGTGCCGAGACCTCAGCGAACTGGCGGCCTACGCGCGGGTGGACAACCGGCAGTACCGGCTGCTCAAGCTCGGCACGCCGGGCCCCTACACCTTCATCCTGGAAGCGACCAAGGAAGTACCGCGCCGATTGAGCCACCCCTCTCGGCGCACGATCGGGCTGCGCGTGCCGCAACACCGGGTGGCCCAGGCGCTGCTGGAACGGCTGGGGCAGCCCCTGTTGAGCACCACGCTCATCCTGCCCGAACAGGACTCGGCGCTCAACGACCCAAGCGAGATCCGCCGTGCCTTGGAACACCAGATCGACGCGGTGCTGGATGCCGGTGCCTGCTCCTTGGAGCCGACCACGGTGATCGACCTGAGTGGCCCGGAGCCGGCGGTGCTGCGCGAAGGGGGTGGCGACCCTGCAGCCCTGGGGCTGATGGCGCCATCGGCTTAGACGCCTAGACGGCGGCGGTCACCACCACTTCAATCTTCCACTCGGGCCGTGCCAGATCGGCCTTCACCGTGGCCCGCGGTGGCGTGTGGCCCGGGACCACCCAGGCCTCCCACACGGCGTTCATGGCCGCAAAGTCGGCCAAGTCCTTGATGAAGATCTGGGCCCGCAGGATCTTGCTCTTGTCGCTGCCGGCACGGGCCAACAGCGCGTCGATGGCCTTGAGGACCTGCTGTGTTTGCCCGGTGATGTCTTGGCTGCCGTCTTCAGCCACCTGGCCGGCCAAGTACACCGTACCGTTGTGCACGGCCATTTCGCTCATGCGTGGGCCCACATCGAATCGCTGGATCATGTTGTTCCTTGTAGGGGTGGTTTGACTGGGGTGGTGCGCCTTAACGGCGCTCAGGACTTTTGCCCGATCTTGCCCTCGGTGCCGGCCAGCAGCTTGCGGATGTTGCCCTCATGGCGCCAGATCAGCAGCAGGCTCATGACGGCAATGGCCAGAGTGGCCGGACTGCCACCCCAGATGAGGGCGTGATAGAAGGGCGCGAAGGCGGCCGCCACCAAAGCGGCCAGTGAAGAGTAACGAAAGAAGTAGGCGATCAGCAGCCAGGACGCCAAGGTGGCTGCGCCCAGGATGGGGTTGAAGGCCAGGAGCACCCCAGCGGCCGTGGCCACGCCCTTGCCGCCCTGAAAGCGGAAGAAGACAGGCCACAGATGTCCCAGGAAGGCCGCCAAGCCGATGAGGGCCACGGTGCCTTCTTCCCAACCCAAGCGCGCCTGAAAGTGCACGGCCAGGGCCACCGGCACCAGCCCCTTGAGCGCATCGAGCACCAGGGTCAGGGCGGCCGCCTTCTTGTTTCCAGAGCGCAGCACGTTGGTGGCCCCCGGATTGCCCGAGCCGTAGGTGCGCGGATCGTCCAGACCCATCAGGCGACTGACCAGGACGGCAAAGGACAGCGAGCCGATGAGGTAGGCCGCCAAAACGGCGCTGAGGGTTTGCAGGTTCTCCATCACCGTGAAGTGTAAACATGGGGCATCATGCGGGCATGACCGAACCCTTGATCACCGCTGTACCCACCCCCGGCACAGCGGTGGGGGACGCCTCCTGGCCTGCGCGTGCGCATGTGGAGTTGCACGAAGAACTGCACGCGCGACCGGCCATGCCGGCGCGTTCACCGGGCGTGGTGTCCTACTGGGCGCAGCATCAGATGGATCCGGCGCGTGCCCTGCATGCCCTGCACCAACTGTGTTCCACCATCGGGCACCCGACCCCCGATGCCGGTGCACGCCACTTCGTGGTGAAGTCTGAGGCCTTCGATCTGAAGTTTGAGCGGCACGGCGAGTTCATCAGCTGGCAGCTGTGCGCGGGCCTGGCCGCCCCCGATGCGGCCGACACGCCGGCGCTGCAGGCGGCACTGCTGGGCTCGCGCGCCATGGAGGCCTTGCCCGCCTCCTTCATTCGGGACATTGCAGACACGCCCATGCTGGCCGCTGCGCATGTGGTGATCCTCAAAGCCGACGAGGCGGGACTGGAGCGGTTCAGCCACATCCTGCACGCATCCATGCTGGGCGACTCTGGCGCAGCAGACGACTCGGCGGCCTTGCTGGCTGCGCGTGTATCCGACGGGCAAGCGGCGGTGATGACCGACCTGCGGCTGGGCCGCGACGGCTTCACCCGCTTCGTCTTGGCCGACATGGGGCTCACGCCGGACCGGCTGGCGCGTGACGTGCAACGGGTCTGTGAAATTGAGGCGTACCGCATGCTGGCCATGCTGGGATTCCCGGTGGCCCGAAACGAAGCGCAGTCCCTGAGCCAGATCGAAGCTCAGCTGCAGACCATCGTGGATGACATGGCCGGTGCACGGACCCTGGACGACGCAGCGGCCTTCGACTCCCTCCTGCGGCTGGCGGCTGAAATCGAGCACGGTGCTGCCCGAACGCGATACCGTTTGTCTGCGACACGGGCCTACCACCGCATCGTGTTGCAGCGCTTGTCAGACCTGCGGGAAGAGCGGCTGCTGGGCCTGCAGAAGTTGGCCGGTTTCTTCAACCGCCGCTTTGCGCCGGCCATGGCCCTGTGCGAAAGCACCGATGCACGCATCACGGACATCGCCGACCGGATCAACCGCGCCGTCGATCTGGCCCGGGTTCGGGTGGAGGCGCAGCGCGAGGCCAACAACCAGGAACTGTTCCGCTCGCTGGCCCACCGCCAGAAGCTGCAACTGCGCCTGCAGCAGACGGTGGAGGGCCTCTCGGTGGTGGCCATCAGCTACTACACCATCAGCATCGTGGCCTACGTGGCCAAGGCGATGAAGGGCGTGCACCTGTTTGGCAGCGTCACGCTGCAACCCGATGTGGTCACCGCGGTCGCCGTCTTGCCGGTGGTGGGCTTGGTGTACGCCCTGGTGCACCGTGTGCGCCAGCGCTTGGAGAAGTGAGCCGGCTCAGAGCTGCTCAAAGCAACTTCAGGCGGCTTGAGGTGGATCAAGGCCGCTGACGGCCTCGCCAGGCCACGGTGCCCGCCCGTGAGCACGCTCAGGGCCACGGGGCGGGCCTGGCCCCAGCATCCTGGGGCATGACACCCCCTTCTGACCCACACACCGTTCTGAACAAGACGGGCACGGCCCCGAGCGTGGCCCTGCACCACCGCATGCAACCCGCCCGCGTGCGGACGAACACGGTGCACGAAGGAGGGGATCGCAGTGCCTGGGCCCAGGCCCAGCGCCTGCTGGACCGAGCCGATGTCCGCATCAATGGCGACCGACCGTGGGACCTGCAGGTGCACCATCCCCAGACGTTTACCCGGGTGTTGGCGCAGGGCAGCCTGGGCCTGGGTGACAGCTATGTCGAGGGTTGGTGGGACTGCGCCCAGCTGGACGGTTTCTTCACCCGCATCCTGCGTGCGGGGTTGGATGCGGAGGTGGGTTGGCGTGCCCGAGCCTGGCCTTGGCTGCGCGCACGCTTGTGCAACCTCCAAAGCCGCTGGCGGGCTGCGGAGGTGGCACGTGTGCACTACGACCTGGATACCGAGCTGTTCGAGCGCATGTTGGGCCACACCATGGCCTACAGCTGCGGCTACTGGGCCAAGGCAGGCGATCTGGAGGAGGCGCAGCGGGACAAGCTGGACCTGGTGTGCCGAAAACTCGGCTTGGGCACGGGCATGACCCTGCTGGACATTGGCTGCGGCTGGGGCAGCCTGATGCGGCATGCCGCGGAGCACTACGGGGTACGCGTCACCGGGCTGACGATCTCCCGTGAGCAAGCCCGTTGGGTGCACGAGCGATTGAAGGGCCTGCCGGTTCAGGTGGAATGGGTGGACTACCGCCAGTTCAACCACGGCGGGAAGCAGCGCTTTGACCGGGTGGCCTCGGTGGGCATGTTCGAGCACGTGGGCCACAAGAACCATGGCGCCTTCTTCGAATTGATCGGACGCAGCTTGGCCCCACAGGGATGGGCCCTGCTGCACACCATTGGCAAGAACCGCGCCGGTGGCCCAACGGATGCGTGGATCGACCGTCGCATCTTTCCCAACGGCGCCTTGCCTTCGGCGGGCGAGCTGGCCCTGTCGGCCGAGCGCCACTTTGTGATCGAGGACTGGCACAACTTCGGCGCCGATTACGACCGCACGCTGATGGCCTGGTACGACCGGTTTGAGCAGGCTTGGCCCTCCTTGGCGCGCCGCCACGGGGAACGCTTTGGGCGCCTGTGGCGCTACTACCTGCTGAGCTGCGCTGGCACCTTCCGGGCGCGCAGCAACCAGCTCTGGCAGGTGGTGCTCTCACCCGGCGGGATTCACGGGGGCTATCGGCGCGTCAGTTGACAACGGCCCCCGACTCCTTCGCCTACTGCGCCAGCGGCGCGGTGATGGCCTCGATCCGCGCCACAAGCTCGGTGCTGAGCTTGGGCAACACCTCCAGCGCGCCCAGGTTGTCCTGCAACTGGCTCACCCGTGAAGCCCCCATGATCACGGTGGACACGCGCGGGTTGCGGGCTGCCCAGGCGATGGCCAACTGGGCCACGGAGCAGCCCAGCTCTCGGGCCAGGGGCTGCAGCTGCGCCACCGCCGCATTGCGTGCAGCATCGGTGAGCTTGGCCTGCATCCACGCCATGTCGGGCAGGGCGCCTCGGCTGCCCTCCGGAATGCCCTGGCTGTACTTGCCCGTGAGCAGGCCACTGGCCAAGGGGCTCCAGGTGGTCAGGCCCAGGCCGGTGTCCTGGTACAGCCGCGCATACTCCTGTTCCACCCGCTTACGGCGGAACAGGTTGTATTCGGGCTGCTCCATCACGGGCTTGTGCCATCCGTGGCGGTCGCACAGTTCCCACGCCGCCCGAATGTCGGCTGCGCTCCACTCGCTGGTGCCCCAGTACAGCGCCTTGCCCTGAACGATGATGTCGTTCATGGCCCGCGCGGTCTCTTCAATTGGCGTGTTTGGATCGGGACGGTGGCAATAGACGAGATCGATGTGGTCCAGCCCGAAGCGCCGCAGGCTGCCATCCATGGCCTGCATCAGGTACTTGCGGTTGAGCGTGTCTTTGCGGTTGACGGCTTCTCCATCGCGGTCCAGGCCCCAGAAAAACTTGGTGCTCACGATGTAGTTCAGGCGCGGCCACTTCAATTGCTGCAGCGCCAGCCCCATCACCTCCTCGCTGCGCCCACCGGCATACACCTCGGCGTTGTCGAAGAAGTTCACCCCCGCGTCATGGGCGGCGGCCATCATCTCGACCGCTGCCGCCGCATCAACCTGGTTGTGATACGTGACCCAAGAACCCAAGGACAGCGCGCTGACGCGCAGGCCGCTGCGGCCCAATGAACGGTAGTGCATGGTGGACATGGTGTTGCGTGGAGAACAAGCGTGGAGTGGTTGCGTTGAAGCCCGGCTAGCTGCCGCGATTCTGCGACAAAGCACAGGACACAGCCTGTGCCCCCAGCACCTGGCTCAACACGGACGGCTCGATGCCCACCAAGAACCCGCGTCGCCCGCCGTTGATGAGGATGCGGGGGAGGTCGAAGATGGTGGCCTCAGCGTAGACCGGCACGGCCTTTCGAAAGCCAAAGGGCGACGTGCCCCCCACCAGATAGCCACTGTGGCGTTGGGCCACCTCCGGCTTGCAGGGCTCCACCGACTTGCATCCGATGGCACGGGCCAAGGCCTTGGTGCTGACGGTGCAGTCCCCGTGCATCAGCACCACCAGGGGCTGTGCCTGCTCGTCCTGCATGACCAGGGTCTTGATGACGGCGTGTTCGTCCCAGCCCAGTTGGCGGGCCGATTCAGCCGTTCCACCGTGTTCCAGGTATCCGTAGGCGTGCTCGGTATACGGTACCCCGTGGGCCTTGAGCCACTGGGTCGCCGGAGTTTCGCTGACGTGCTTGTCCTTCTTGGCCATGGCTGCCCTGCCCACCCGCTGGGATCACTGGGCCGGATCGCGGTGTTCCAGACGAATGCGGTCGATGGCTTCCAGCACCTCGGGCGAGAGCTCCACCGACCAGGCCTGCACGCACTGGTGCAGCTGTTCCAAGGTGCGCACCCCGATGATGGTGGAAGCCACGCGCCAATTGCGGTAGCAAAACGCCAGGGCCATCTCATAGGGCTTCAGGCCGTTCTCCCAGGCCACAGCGTTGTAGCGACGAGCAGCCGCCAGGGTTTCCAGGCGTGCCCAACGCTGCTTGCGCATGGTCTCGAAGCGGGACAAGCGCGGCGCATCATCCAGATCCGAAGGAATGATGCCGTGGTCGTCGTACTTGCCGGTGAGGGTGCCAAACCCCAAGGGCGAGTAGGCCAGCAAGGACACCTCGCTGCGGTGCATCACTTCATCCAATCCGTTGTCGACCACGCGGTTGACCAGGCAGTAGGGGTTCTGCACCGACTGCACCCGTGGCAGACCGTGCTCCTGCGCCAGGCGTAGAAATTCACTGAGGCCCCACGGGGTTTCGTTGGACAGACCGATGTGTCGCACCTTGCCGGCCTTCACCAGGTCTTGGAGGGCCCGCAGTTGGGCCTCGATGGAGGTCTGCGGCTTGTTCTTCGAGGGGTCGTAGTACAGCTGACCAAAGACCGGTGTGTTGCGGTTGGGCCAGTGGATCTGGTAGAGGTCGATGACATCGGTCTTCAAGCGCTTGAGGCTGGCGTCGCAGGCCGCCTTGAAGTCTTCGGGCTTGAGGTCGGAGGACCCGTTGCGGATCCAGTCCATGTTGCGTGAGGGCCCTGCGATCTTGCTGGCCAACACCACCTTGTGCCGCGCACCGGGGCGTTGCTCAAACCAGTTGCCGATGATGGCCTCGGTTTTGCCAAAGCTTTCGCGGGTGGGCGGCACGGCGTACATCTCGGCGGTGTCCAGAAAGTTGATGCCCGCCTCCAGTGCCGCGTCCAGGATGCGGTGGGCTTCGGCTTCGTTGGTCTGTGCACCAAAGGTCATGGTGCCCAAACAAATGCGGGAGACCGCAAGGTCGCTGCGGCCCAGGTTGATCTTGTCCATGTTGAAGCTTGTTGGTTGGGTAAAAGGGGCTGGCTGGGCTTGTCCAGGGGTGTTGGGTTTCTCAGCGGTCGCCTGGCTGCGCCTGGCGGGCCCGCTCCTCTTCCTGCAGCCGCAGCAGGCGGCGCTGCACCTTGCCGGTGGTGGTCATGGGCAGGCTGTCGATGAATTCGATGTCCTTGGGGTACTCATACGGCGCCAGTTTGCCCCGCACATGGTGCTGCAGCGCCTGCACGAGTGCCGCACTGGGTGCATGGCCTGCTGCCAGCACGATGTAGGCCTTGACCACCGCGCCGCGCTGCGCATCCGGCTTGGGCACCACGGCTGCATTGGCCACCGCCGGGTGCTTGACGAGACAGTTCTCGATCTCGCTGGGGCCGATGCGGTAGCCGGCTGCCTTGAACATGTCGTCGCTGCGGCCTTGGTACCAGAGGTAGCCCTGCTCGTCCATGACTGCGGTGTCGCCGGTTCGGCACCAACTGTCCAAGGGGTCTCCGGTGTACTTGTCGCGCGTGGCCTGCTCGCGCTTCCAATAGCCCAGGAAGAACACGGGGTCGGGCCGGCCGTGAATGTCGAGCCGGTGAACCGCCACATCACCTGGGGTCCCCCGCGGGCATTCATGGCCGTGCTCATCGATCACGGCGACCCGGTGGCCGGGGTAGGCACGGCCCATGCTGCCAGCACGTGCGGGCCAGCCGGCCTGTGCACGCCCCGACGCATCCAGGCTCAGGGTGCAGTTGCCCACGATGTAGTTGATTTCGGTCTGGCCGAACATCTCGTTGACCGTGACCCCCAATGCACGCTGGCACCAGTTGAACACGGCATCCCCCACGGCCTCGCCCGCACTCATGATGGCGCGCAGGTGCAGCTGGTAGTGCGCGCGGGGCTTGGGCTGTGCCTTCATCATGGCCTTGAGGGCCGTGGGAAACAGGAAGCTGTGGGTAACGCGGTGGCGCTGCAGGAGTTCGAAGGCGCGGTCAGCCGAGAAGCGCCCCTGGTAGCCCACGATCGTTTTGCCGAAGTACAGCGTGGGCAGCAGGGCATCCATGAGCCCACCCGTCCAGGCCCAGTCGGCCGGTGACCAGAACACTGGGGGCGGTTGATCGCCCGTCTGGGGGTCGGGTGCGACGTGTGGAAACCAGTTCTGGCTGCACACGAAGCCGCTGAGGTTGCCGATCAGCGCGCGGTGCGGAATCAGGGCGCCCTTCGGCGGGCCGGTGGTGCCACTCGTGTAGATGAGAACGGCAGCGTCGTCAGCCTTGGTCTTCACCGCGGCGTAGCGGTGCGGCTGCCCGGCCAAGGCGCTTTGCCAGGACAGCAGTGCGGCGGTGCAGCCGGGCGGCGGCGCAGCCCGCACAGCGCCTGCGGCAATCACCTGGCGAACCGTGGGGCACTGGGGCAGCACCCCCAGCAGCACCTCCAAGGACGATTCGTCTGCAATGGCGGCCACGGCTTCGGAGTCCTGCAGGCGGTACTCCAGCGCCTCTGGGCCAAACAGGATGGACAGCGGCATGGCCACGGCACCCATTTGGTACAGGGCCAGGTGCGCCACTGCGGTTTCGATGCGCTGCGGCAGGATCACCGCAACGCGGTCGCCACGCTGGACACCGGCGGCGGCCAGGGCATGGCTGAGCCGGTTGGCCTGGGCCTGCAACTCGCCATAGGTGCACCGCGCCACAGGCCCGCCTTCAAAGGCCCGCTCGGTTTCTTGGATGATGGCCACGGCATCGGGCGACTGCTTCGCCCAGCGCCGGCCGCAGACCTCGGCGAT
>JACCDH010020467.1_pt1 | contig 20694 bp, 20 predicted proteins | sample 7442481 | NCBI WGS metagenome assembly JACCDH01 (sample SAMN15323433, study PRJNA562643) | freshwater metagenome | isolation source: river surface water | place: USA:Blue River Watershed | collected 2017-08-15 | reverse complement strand
CTGTTCAGTAGTCTGCCCAGTAGTCTGCCCGGTAGTAGCCTTAGTCCGCCTCTGGTCATGGCACTTATGGCATATACAACCATCACGCGCGGAATCTAGTAATGTACGGACGGCGGCGGTGAAGTTCGCACAAGCGCCTGATGTATCAGAAAGCCACGTAAGGAACTTCTCCGATCCATCAGGTACTGGAACAGCGGAGGGATCGGCGACGCCGCTATCATCAAGATTATCTGCAATCCTCTCTAGGAACTTCACAAACTCATCGTAGTTAGTAAAAGTCTTGGTTTCAGTCTTAACTCCATCGGGGACGATGCTAAGGAAAGTTCCAGTAAACGATAGGTCCGGGGTCTGTACGGTGGCAGCAGCAGCCGAAGTTGCATTCTCTCTAGATTCGGACTGAACAACAGGCTCTGCCGGAGTAGAAACAAAGGTTGTAACATGAGGCTCGGCGGTCTGACGGACGAGCTGCGGCATTGAAAGATCTCCGATAGGCTCAATAACAGGTTCGCTAATCTGGGATTCCGCGTTTTGAGTAGATCTAAAAAGGCTGGAAAGAAGGCTGGACATGTTAAAAGTTAATGTTTTTGTTTAATGAACAGCTGTCCTGATATATAAGATATAAAAAAATTCACTTTTTACTTTATACTAAATTTTATCTACCTATGGCGCACCATTAGTTCTTTCTCATTAAGCTTCATATCGCCATATAGCTCGGCGCTAACCTGAAACCCGTCGGCGATCACGGTAAATTTTGATGGCTTGGTTTGTTGGGGTATAGCGCGGAAATAATCAAGATTGCCACCGCTATGCTGTGCCATATACATGTTATGCTCCATCTGCTGCATTAAAGCATAACGATCATGTAGTGATAGCTTACGCATCTCTGAAGAGAGAGCATTCTTGTTTGCCTGTTCGCGTTCTTTAGCTATTTTGTTGTCTTCAATCGCCTTACGAACCGGACTTTGTCCGGACGGGTGTGAGTAAGCGGGCAGCTCTTCCTCCGCATGCTTATATCCCATGTTCGGTCTGTACTGCTCTGTATGGGTGGTCTTTTTGTCGCAGCTATTTTGCCCATAAAACGGGATATACCCATGTGAATTTTTTGACGTTCTAGTAATGCGAGGGTTTGAAACACTACTACTAGCAATCGAGAATTTGTCATGTTCAGGATCTTGAGATCGAATTTTAGTACTGGCAATCGAATTGTCGCGAACACGGGATTGACTTTTAGTACTGGCAATCGAATTGTCGCGAACACGGGATTGACTTTTAGTACTAGCAATCGAATTTTCGTGAATCGCAGTAAGTCGGGATCGTGACGACCTAGGCATGCGATGACTAGAAATATCGTTACTAGTCATCGAATGATTGTCGAAAGACGAAGAACCGCGACGAGACCCGGGATTACTCATTGAGTACTGATTGGTATGGCGACGAAGCTCTTTAGCAGACATATTCGAAGTCATGGCTATAAATGTATCCGAATAAATAGCATTAAAAAAAATCAATTTTTTATTTATATAATGAATTTAACATGATTTCAGAGGTTAACCTGATTGTAGAGTTTTTGTCTGATTTCGGTAATTTGCTGTTATTGATCTTGGCTGGTATCATTTTATACTTTTTAATGAAAGATCGCTGTATAACATATTTTATTCACCCAAGTACAAGTAATCCAGAGTTTAAAGGAGAAACTCGAGAAATTCTTAAACACAGCGCTATAAATAATAAATATAAAATTAGAGAAGTTGATGATATTAAAACAGCTGATATCGTGATAGAACTGAGATCCAGATCATCGCTAAACGCCGAACATGACACGCCTGAATATTATCCAGGTACTAACAAACAAATAAGATTTTCGTTTACATGGCAGCGACCAAAACCATATATTGCGATTGATGATGTAAACTGGACATACGGGGTAAGTGAAAGCGGTTTATCTATAAGAGATTATCGTAAATATGTAATACAACACGAATTTATGCATGCTTTAGGGTATGACCACCAACCATGTAATATAGAAACAGCATCGCAAGGACGCTGCCCAATTTTATTTCAGGCAACTAGAGGACCTCCTAAGGGATTTCAAGCCGGGTATGAAGTTATACCGATAGATTACACAAAAAAATTAGAAAACCCTTATTTCTAAATAATTTATATATTTCTGTTTATATATCGTGAATTTTTAGTTATTTAGATGAGTACTCCATCATCGCCGAACGAAAACTCAAAAAGTTGGGGGGTTACGATTTTAGGATGGTCATTCGACTTTTTGGTACTTCTTTCTATGTTATCAATAATTTTTCTTATTTTAGTATATCCAATATTTTCATATAGAGAAGGAGATTTTGTAGAATGTAAACTAAACAAGTATGCCCTAGCAATATGTGAAATAAGTGAAGATAAAGCAAATACTTTAAAAACTTTGAATAAAGGTGCGCTGGTCAGTATGGGAATAGTAATGTCCACTATTATAATTGGTCTTTTAAAGGCAGGGATATAAAGTTAGTACTGTTATACAAAAAATAGAGGAGAACTTAGATCATAAAAAATTAAATCTATCAAACATCTCCAAACTTCTGATTGATGTTACAGGAATCATGAACAATCCAGCCGGTATACTCTTCATCATTACCATCATAAATGCTTAACTCGTCCATAGACCAGAAGTACCGATTACACCATGCACATTTTTGCGCCGATTGAATACGCGGCAGCTTCTTTAGAGCTGGCTCGATTGAAGCCTCTGACTTAGGCGTACTCGATTGCTTACGAGCAGGCGCGCCAGGGCAAACTTGTTCTTTCTCCTCGGGCGGAGGGGGTGTCCGCGGCGATCCATACTCTACAAAGCTATTTGAGGGGCTATGAACTGGAGTAGGTGTAAGTCGTGCAATATGCCTATTACGCTTCTTGGGGGCGCCCGGGTATACCGTAAGTTTTTCAGGCGACGCTGGCGGAGAACCCGGCGCGTTCAAGTTCTTACTCGGTTCGGACATGTATATTTTGTATTTTGTAAAGAATGAATGTATGTTTTTGTAAGTAATTTACATAGAAAAAAAAAGATCAATTTTTTATTAGTTAGTTGATGAATTAGCCACTTTTTGCGATGCTGTATATGCATCTACAAACTTTACAGCAACAGGAACTAGAAGTTTACGCAGACTTTCGCTACCGGAAAGGGTCATACCCGACGCCTTTGGATGTCCGCCAGCCTTCGAATCAAATAGAGTAACAATCCTTGTTAGATCTAGCGAAGAGCCCGGGGACGCACGGCAAGAAATCCACCATTCATCCTTAGGTAGATTATAACGATAAGCTAGTGCAAAATCGCATAGACCATCTTGAACAAGCCTATTACCAGCTTCAGACGCGTATGAATGATCACATTCAACCGCTCTAACCTTCCATTGTTGCTTACCATCTGGGGATGTAACTAGACAGTCAGTTGCGGATTTGACAATGTTTGAATAAATGCGATCGTCATCCGCATTCAGAATTGCACCCTGAGCCGCAATTTCGTCGCGACTAGTGTTGAGTAGAGAGTAAAACGAATTGATTTTCTCGTAAACGCCCATTGAAAACATACGTCTAGTAGTATCTTTCGACCCAGGTACTAGCCAGCGCCAAAGATCGCGGTCAGCGATGTCATCGATAAACCACGGACGAGGTCTTCCCTCTACATAAATTAAACTGTCTAGGCTTGCATATTGCGTAGGGAAATCACCAACTGGATTTGTTCCGAACTGAGCAGGGACTCTAGTAATGGGTAAAATAACAGCGAGCTTCTCCATGGCAAAATCCCACGCCATTTGAGCACCGCTGCGATCCATATCTAGATGTAGAGTTAGTCTAGGATCTGTAATAAACTGTAACTGTTTAGCGGTTTCATGGTGATCTAAAACAGTCATAGATTTTACCTCTTGAAGCATTTTTAGTGTAATATCTAGCGGATAACTAAAATCGACGAAAATGACATCCTTGTCTTTGACATTAGGATACTGTTCCTTAAACTTTCCATAATGGTAATAGGTCTTTGTATTATCTAGGTATAGCGAAAGTGCCCAAGCAGCGGCAGTGCCGTCCGGGCACCCTCCATGGTAGATAACAACGGTTGTAATGTTCGCGTTCATCGTAAATACTCGGGATAAAATAGTCGATTAAAATAGATATATAAACATATTTTACTTCAATTTTTATTTTTTGTGTTCTAAAAATATAAAACGAAATATAGGATAGACAACGCTATCGATAAAGATGTAAAAAAGTATTAGCAGATGTTATAAATGATGTATCTAAAAGTAATGAAATATCGCAATTAACAGAAACCATCAAACTACAAAATGAAGCAATTGCGAAAATACTTAAAACTTTAGAACAACAACAAAAAACAATAGACACCAATCAAAAGTCTTTATCTGCTATGCAAAAGTATATAATGAGTTTTTACTGAATTTCTTTCTTTTTTTAGATATAAAATACGTACCAACAAAAAATGAGCGATACGATTGTATTAATGGTTCTTATATTGTTTATAGTTGCATGTGAAGCATGCGCACAATCATGCGCAAATTACCTAACGCACACACCAGGGCTGATGTATCTAATCGCGGGTGGTTTTTTCTATGTGCTAGTTGTTTATTTATTATCGTTAGCACATAAAAGAGCACCTATGGGAATTGTTAATGCTATCTGGAGTGGGTTATCAGTAGTCGCTATAGCAACCGTTGGCTATTTTGCGTTCGACCAAAAATTAGCAGCCGACCAAATTGCAATGATGGGTGTAATTGGTATCGGCGTCGCGTATTTAGCTATTAATATGGAACCAAGCCCCGGATAATCTACTTTGTAAACATGTATGCGCACTTAGTACAACAGAAAATAGTTTGCGTTGGTGCAGTAGCCCAATTCGCTTTAGAACACATGGGGCATTGAAATCCCATTCCGATGCATTTACCGGCTGGAAGACGTACATCAGTACCGTTCAAGTAGGCTGACTGTAGTTCCGCAATCTGCAAATTACCAAGTCTAGACAACGTCCCGTTGTGTATAATGCATTCGACGCCATCAATAAGATAGTCATACGATCCGCCGAGTGAAACAACAAAGATACTAGATATGCACGGTTCGTACTTATACTCTAGTATAAATTCGTCGACATCAAGAATTTGAATTTCGGTGAACAGCTTTCTAAGGATAACAAACGCTTCTCCTTTAGAAGTATCAAAGATACGATAGTAATTCTTTTTTTGCGATTTTAGAGTATCCGACGACATTAGAGTAACAGACGACATTAGAGTATCCGACGATTTTAATACAATGGATAACAAGTTATAAATAAAAAAAATAATCAGTTTTTTATGAAGTAAAATTTACCATACGTACTTTACTAAGCAGCCCGATGCTAATGCGGCTACAAATAATTCTCCGAAAAATTGAGCATCTAATTGATTAGTAGATGTATTCTTTATAGCTTCTGTAGTATCATCCATATTAAACCCTTCTATAACATTTTCCGCAGCTTTAGCTGTATCGGCTATCTCCTTACCTGCATCCTCTACTTTTTCACCTAACTTAGCCATTGGTTTTGTTATTTTAGTGGATGATCTCGACCATATCCTGATTAAAATCAAAAATAATATTGTAAACACCGCATTCATAATTGGACCAGATGCCCAAAGAAAAGATGCAATGGCTGACAACATTTAAAGTTTATTCACTTATATATAATAACTAATAAAATGGACAGTAAATTTTTAGTTCGAATCGCGAAATTTGTAGAGGGTTTACTAGAAAGGTCTTTGACACTTGATGAAAAAAAGCAACTTATTAGTTTTGTAAAACAAAATCACGAGTTTGTTCGGGATAAACGTATCGTAGTACAGGTAGCAGAATTAGCCAACGAATATGTTGATTTTATCGAAGGTATCGATGGGCTCGATGGTATGGAAAGTATTGATACCTCTAATCCAACTAAAAATCAAAAGAACCAACTTATACATCAAAATCTAAATATGGTGTCATTTTTAGGTTTAGATACCTTTGACCGATTCATATCAGAACTAAACCCACAGGCTAAACGCAAACGTGCATATATGTGTTTAGATAGTCGGTATGCTCGTTTTAATCAAGCATGCACTAAGCTAACATGGGATTTCACTAATAACTTAAATGTAATTAACAACTCTACTAATGTTGTAGGTCCTGTGCGCGATATAACATGGATTCGTATGCATTCGATCGTAGTTCGTAAATTTACCTCTATACCACAAAGAGCAACTGTTTTAATTGAGGAGCTTTCTTCACAGGCATTTATAATGCCAAATGGTAGGAGGTTCCATTTCGTTGGACTTCTAAACGATTTATCTAATCCTATCCCTCTCAATATGAGAAATGCTATTATTACTGATACAGCTGTGCCGGACCCGACAATCTATGATAAATACGAACTTTTAGCGGGGTTTAAATTTAATGAAGGATATTATCGATTTAACAAACCAATTACCACGCTAAACGAAATCACTGTTTCTATTGGTAATCCAGATACCTTAGTTGTATTGCCTAAATACGAATTTACAAATGTGACAATTGCTGATATCCAAGCTACCTATATAGATTTAGAATTTAATGAGAACCACAATTACACGAATCATTTTACGGATTTCGTGTTTTTAAATAATTACGCATGGTATTCTATCTTTCTCGATGGATTCAGCTCTAGCAATGTAGCACTTAACGATTATTTAAATCAACGGGAACATACACATATTGAAGTTTTAACGCCAACCATAATAAGAATATATTTTAGAGATTTACCGGCAGGTTCTTATTGGATGTTTACATTCCCCGCCGCAATACCATTAACTCCTTTTATACCACCACCTTTACCATGGTCTATATCAACCGTCAGATTTAACAGTTATCGCATTATTATGAACTTTGAACTAGAATACATTTCTAAGTAAACTTTTAAATAACTTTTCTAAGTAAACTTTTAAATAAAAGATATATTCTACTATATTATATAAAAAAGATGAGTGCTGACCAACAACAGATTGAAGAATTTGTTATTGCTAATGTTTGTAAAGAGGTGCAAGCTAAACAATTAACGCAACGCCATAGGAATTATGTTATACGATTATATCGCGCTATGGATCCATCGGTTTTCCTAGGGCATAAGATATCTAAAATCGGTCCAATTCTTGGTAAAGTACTAGGTGGTAAACTACAAGCTTTGATGCAATCAGAAATGAGCGATGATCAGGAATTAGATATTAAAGAATATCAAAAAGTTGCAATAGGCTCCGCAGATCAAGATCCCGGGGCTAATGGTAGTCTAACAGCTAATTCTGATTTATTAGTGCCGAGTACTATATCGCAAAAAGTAGATAAATCATTAGTACTAAGCGAATTTATGGGTATTAATGATTTGAATGAGCTTAAGATGCTTTTTAACCCAGAAAGTATGTATGTGCATTATTATTTAGTACTAGACAGTAATTATCGCGATACAACAGAAGAAATTTCTACAGCGATCACTAAATTTACGTGGCGATACGCTCCTACCCAATATACGGGGACTGGGTTTTGTAATTCCGTCGGCGTGATCCGTGATATTATAGGTATGCGTATGTACCAACCAAGAGTTCCATATCTTGCCGCTATGAATACTAGTGCTAAACGCGTATCTGTCCTTATCGATGAATTAAAGTCTCAGGCATTTATCGCCGAGAATGGACGTAGATTTCATTTTCTATTAAGACCAAATTTTGTTTTTGGACAGACCGATATTGAATTATCCACCGAAGATTATAATGATGGCATCTTTAATTTTCGCAAACCCATTACAAAAGTAGATTCATTCACAATATCGTTTGGTGATCCATTAGATATACTAACGTTTTCTACTCCCTTTAATAGATTTATTATACCGTTTGAAATTGTATGTTTAAAGTCTGATAAATAGGGTATGATACGCACATTGTCATGACCGTTGACGATAGGATTGCTACAGTCCTTTAATTGCCAATAATTGTTATAATGTCTAACAGGTTAGATTTATCTAGCTTACTAAATATTATAACGGACAAAAATTGGTTTTCTAACTTAATCTCATAGGTCTCAGGACTTATAGATTTTGATAGATTTCATGTAGCGGAACCCTTTTTGTTAATTTTAAAGACAAACTTGCTATTTTTTTAAATTTTAGAACTAAGAAAAGAAACTATTTTTTTTAAATTTTAGAACTAAGAAAAGAAACTAATATAATTTATATCCACAATAAAAGAAATGAATGCAGATGTATTTTGTCGTGCTGTAGAAGATAAGCTACTTAGAAAGTTAGGAAGTGATGAGCGAGACACTATAAAAGAATATTTATCTCAAATTCATATAGAACCACTAACGTCGTTAAAACTAGCATTTAAATATAATTTAGAACAAGTAGTACGAGTTTTACAAGCCAGAAAGCCGCCTGTAATCGATCCAAAGGAGTATCGAATTAAAATGATAGGCGTACGAGACGAAGACGGAGATCTATCTAACAAAAAACATAGTGAATATGCAAATGAAAATGATCTTCTATCCGCCGAAACGGCAAAATTAGAAGCTTTGTTTTTACTTGAAGTTGGCGAGATCTATGATTTATCTAAAGCGATAGCTCCTAAGTCCAAGCTAAAGTATAATTACTTACTGCTTGATAGTAATAATTGTGTAGATATTGCCGATACACGCGATAAATTTACGTGGCTTTTACAAGAGGAACATGCTAAATTACAAACAGGGTATATCAATTTACATTCAAAAATGCGTAATATTGTTATGGCGCGAATTGGACGAATGACGCTAGCGCATATGCATGGTAATTTCGCATTTTCTTCGCTAGACCGAAATCGTTTTGCGTTTGGATTTGATGAATTTGCATCGCAAGCCCTGATAACACCAGAAGGTACTAAGTTTCAATTTATCGGATTTCTACAAGATTATGATAGTAATTTTGGTACGACTATTGTTTTAAGCCCTTTTAATTCAAATCGCGGCTGGTTTAGATTTAGAGAACGTTTTAAAATGCTTGATAAATTAACGCTCACCATTACTAATCTATTTGATTCTACGAAGGTAGTAGTACCTAATACACCGCTTAGTTTTCCAGCCATCCACCGAGCAGGTCAGGTGTTTGTTATCGATGAGGCTTATGTAAATCCTATTGAAATTCCTGATTGGGAAGTATATGTGCCATTTTTAGAACCTAAACCAGTCGGTGTATTCTATCCCGTTGCATATGGTACATATATCTTTTCTGGATATAATTCAGGTATTCCAGCGATTGATGCTGCATGGAATACGGCTAATAAAGTATTACAATGGCGTGAAGCCGCTGATTATTTTTATACAATGCCAGTTTTACCATCACCACCTGGTCCTGTTAATATACCATTTACAATTACAATAACAGAGTTGCCCAGATTTACGGGTGTATTAGAACTTATCAGTGAAGATGATAGCGATGATGATACACCTATTTAAATTTTAAAGTACTAAAATATATACTGTTATAAAAATGGATGGGTTACTTAAAAATGTCGATAATGATAAAGAAGCTTTAGAAATTGTAAAATACCATCGTAATAGAAAAGAATCATTTACTAATGATACTATTGATGTAGATGAATCAAAAACTAGTAAAATCGAAAAGATATTTGATATCTCCGATAAATGGTATATGCAGCGTATGCTAAATCCTGCGGCGCAATATCAATATGCGTATGTTTTACTAGATACAAATAATGCCGCGCCGGAATTATCTAGTGATACTACATTTGGTTGGAATGTTATTAATAGTATTTCACAACAAGATGGTACGGTAAGCACGGTAAGCACAATTCGCGATTTAGTGGCTATGCGTATATTTCCAGTTACTATGCAGTTAAATACACCTGTCGGTGAAGAAGATAAAACGTATGTAAATAATGTAGTAAACGTAAATCATAATTTTACTATTCTTATACATGAATTCCAAGCACAATCCTTTGTTGGTCGTGAAGGACGAAAGTTTCATTTTTCGTTATTTCCGGCTTTGATGAACCCGGATTTTGTTTTCTTCCCGCTATACCCAGTAACACCCGTCAACCCTTACTTCGAATTTACAACTAGTGGTAAAGCAAATGGCTGGTTTTGGTTTAGAACACCAATCACCGAATTTAGCACTATGACCGTATCAATTGGTAATCCGTTTGATTTAGTAAGACCCAATGCTAATAATACTAGAACGCTAATTCCATTACAATTAATATATCTAGCTGAAAAGCGTGAAGAAGTATAAATAAGGAGTTCTCCCTTACAAACCCTATTTTTCTTTTTTAAGTAAGGGTTTTACTTTCTTTTTTAAAGGATTCTTAATACTATAATATAAGAAATGGATCAACTGATAGTTTCTGTAGCCCGTGGCGTAAGCCAAAAACGGAAGGCTAATTTACTAGATCATGAAAAAAGATACATAATTGATCGGCTTAGAAAGCTAGATTTGCAGCTATTCAAAGGTAAACCCATTTCTAGTATTGTCGCGGCTCTAGTTGAATTAACTGCTAGTGAAATAGCAAAACTACCAAAATACTCGGAAGAGGGTCCTATAGATATTCATGAAATGATGGTTAAAGAATTAGGTAAAGAACCAGAAACGTCGTTATTAGAAAAAAAAATAGATGAAAAAGCAACCCTTGATACACTTCTACAATCTCCCCATGTGTTACAAAGCATTTTCAATCCAGCCGCGCTACATCGTAAAGCTTATCTTATACTTGACCGTAAATATCAATCAAGCGATACAAATAATATTAACGAGTTTAAATGGCATGTCTCCAATACGAGTAAGTCATATAATCCCTTAACAACATCTGCAACAACAGCACCGATGAAAGATATAGTAAAAATAAAGATGTTTCCCTTTATGTTTCCAAACTCGGAAAATACTGTCACCGGATTTAGACGTTTGACGGCTGAAATTCTCGAACTTAATACGCAAGCATATATTATCACTCATATTAACAAAAAATTCCATTTCTCATTTGATATTGAACGGACGGGTCCAATTGGTTCAACCGAACCATATTATATGACGGACATAGGTAATAGTCTAGCTGAATTTGAGTTTCACGATCCTATTATTGAGCTTAACTCTATTACTTTGCGATTCGGCAATCCTGGAGAACTTATTAATTTAGATCCAGACTCGTTATATGGAACAATAGCACCATTAGGTGCACAGACGTTAATCACCTTTGGGCAACCTCATTTCTGTTCTTTGTTTAGTTCAGTAGTTATTAGTGATTTCAATACAACATTACCTATAGATGATGCTGTAGAAATAGATTTAATGAATTCCACACATGGATGGGATATCGTAGCTATGACTGCATTTACTGTTACTATTGATGTTGACTTGAGTGGCTTAGCAGGTATAATCGTCGGCAATCCATTTTATGTATATCTAAACGCTAAGCGGTTCGCACTTAAAATGGAGCTTACTTATATAGCACAGAATTAGAAATCTATGCTTTTTTATCCGAAGTACTCAAAAAAGAAAGGCTGCATATGCAGAATTGCATACGGTTTCTTTTCTACCAAGTTGCGTGCTGCTAAGTTGCGTGCTGCTAAGTTACATACAGTAGCATGCTCTACATATGCTTTCTTTAGAGCCGACCGAAGCTTCGTATAGTTGATGTATACATTTTTACGTTCTTCAACCGGAGCGTCAGGACTGATATCTTTACCATGCAGACGTAGAAATAGTTCTCTGGCTAGCACTTTGGTTGTTTCTTTGTGTGTTGCATTGAGTCCTGGCATGCGCATGCCAACATCTGAAATATTTTGGATGACTTCACCATTTGACTCTTTTAGAGATTTGGCTGCCGCTAGAATTTCTTCTACAAGGTTATTATCCATAAAGGCAATTGTAACGTATTAATATATACACAGGATGTCTCACGTTAATTTATATAACAATATAATTTCAATTTTAAAGGCTAAGGGAGTGGCTATTGACGTAAATATCCTAGAGATTGCCTGTAAGCTATATTATGGGGGTAAGCCGAAAGCCGAGAATTATGAGTATCTCAAGCGAGTACTACCCAATAAATCTAAAACACAGGCAGTTCTCCATATTATCGAGTGTCTTAAGGATTCAGAACATCCGGTAATTCCTACATATGCGGACTATGTCGACGCAGCAAGACAGGCTAAAAATATGAATTTTTAGTAGTAATATAACAAAAAGGACCTTAAAAAAATGCCTGCATTCGGAACTTATCGGCTTACACCGGAAGTAGCTACGGCTATGACTAGAAAAGCCATTATGTCGGGTATTACACATATCGATACGGCACAGCTGTATGGTAATGAAGCAGAGGTGTATAGCGTGGTTCGCGAGTATCCAGGTGTTGCGCTGACTACTAAGATCCATCGTAAGCTCATCAAGCAGGCTGATCGGGATAACCGAGCAATAGAAAATTCTGTGTTGGGGTTGAATATTCCCAAGCAAATTCTACTGCATTCACCGGAGAAGAACTTTGTTGTTGCTTGGGAACAACTTAGTAGGATGTCGTCGGTAGATACCAAAATCGGAGTTAGTAATTTTGATATTGTCCATCTTAAGCAGCTTGAAGGCTGTGCTGTACGTCCTAGTGTTAATCAGCTTGAGGTGACGCCTTTTAATTTGTGCTCAGAGACAGTTGCTTACTGTAGGGATAATAATATCCAGGTTGAGGCGCACTCTGCTTTGATTAAGGGTGAGTTGATGGATTCTGCAGTTATGCATGAGTTTGCCAGCATGTATAAGGTGACACCTGCTCAACTATTGATTCAGTGGAGCTTAGATCAGGGATTTATTCCAATCTTTTCATCTAAGAATCCATCTCATGTTAGTGAACTGTCAGGGCTTCGTAAGAATGTAATTAGCCCGGTGCATATTCCTTTAAGTTGCAATATTGGATATCGCACTCATCCACAGTATTTGGTTCGATAGAAATTTATTATATCACTATTATAGAAGATAGCAGCTTTAGACAACTACGTTATTGGTAGTTAAGTTTTCTTTTTTTTGTTTTAGGCATATTAAAAAGAAATATACTACAAAATATAACCTGATACACGCGATCAAAATAAAAAAATGTCAAATGAATTATTAGGTTTAGCTTATGATATTGCTTTATTGCCATTTGCTGGGCTTGAGCCTGGCTCATCGCCGGGTGATGTTTTAACATGGACTGGCGTTAATTGGCAATCATTACCAACTGGTGTAGGTGGTGGTCTATTTTTAGATAGTGCATTTGAATTAATGGATAATGTAGATATGACAAAAAGATTTAAAATAGAAGTATCTAATGTATCAACGACTACTACCCGTACACTAGTTGTACCTGATTCTAATAGTATTTTGCCTGTTTTAAATGGTACTAATTTATTAGCGGGTGGTGTTAGCTATCCAGTTAGTGGTGTAAATAATACAGCTTTTGGAGTAGCTGCTGGTGCCGCTATAACTACCGGGTCAAGAAATACAGCGATGGGTGCTAATACATTAGATGCTAATACGACTGGGTCTGATAATACGGCTTTTGGTTATAACGCAGCTGGTGGTTTATCAACCGGAATAAGAAATACAGCATATGGTAGTGGTGCGTTAGCTATCGACATAAATGGAAATAATAATTCAGCATTCGGCTATAATGCCATGACTAATAGCGGCGGATCAGATAATACGGCAATGGGAGCTAATGCATTAAGCACCTTAGCGATGGGCACCAGAAACGTCGCAGTCGGAGTCGATGCATTAGCTACTTTTGATGCCGATGATAATACAGCTGTTGGCTATCAATCATCTAGGAATGCTATTAATGGTGCAGAAAATGCCTCATTTGGTGGATATTCATTATTCACGAACATGAATGGTATACAAAACACAGCTCTAGGAATTGAAGCGTTATATACGACAACTGCATCAGCTAATACGGCAGCGGGTTATCAGTCACTAACTAATTTAACAACTGGTATCAACAACACCGCGGTCGGTCATCAGGCTGGTACAGCTATGGTTACGGGGTCCAACAACGTTTTCTTCGGTAAAGGATCAAATACATCGGGTGGATCTGCTGGTACTATTAGCGAAACTATTAATATTGGATCCGGGGCTACGACACAAACAAGTCAATCGACCGCGCTAGGCTACAACGCAACAGCTTCAGGAATGGCGACACTGGCGGTAGGGCATGCGGTAACTGCGTCTGGTATTAGATCCGTAAGTTTAGGTTATCAGGCAATTGCAAGTTCCACCGGAGCTATTGCTTTTGGTTCTAATAATGGAGCCGGATCAACTGCAGCTGAGGGTGTTGAATCTATTGCATTTGGTGTATCAGCTAAGTCAGGTACTGGAAGTGCCTGTATAGCTATGGGTTCTAACGCTGGATCTGCGTTGAATACGGGAGATGACGGAATAGCATTTGGGAGGTCATCCGGTCAAAACGCATTAGCTAACTCTAGAACGATAAGTATAGGCAGATCATCCAATGCGTTTGCCGCGGACGCAATAGCATTTGGATCATTTGCTTCGGCTGGCGGGGTTGCGAGTATAGCATTAGGACCTAATGCTAAAACTGGTTCTGGTTCAGAATGCATGTCCGTAGGCAATAATGCAGGGTCTGCATTGAGTACTGGTGCTAGAACTATGGCGTTCGGTGGATCCGCGTTAGACGCAAATACATCCGGAGCGGATAATGTAGCATTTGGACGCGATTCATTGACGACGAATACAACTGGAAGTTTCAATACTGCATTCGGAAACAATTCAGGTATGAATGTTTCAACTGGTTCAAATAACACATTATTAGGTTACGGCGCTGACGTAGATAGCGGCACTGCATCAAATCGCATAGTACTCGGTTCTGGCGCTATTGGATTGGTAGATAATAGTTTAACAATAAATTCTATTAGATCGGCGGCAACAACTGCTGATGGGTTGTATTATAATATAGTTACCAAAGAAGTAACATATGGACCTGCTGGTATTAGTAGTTCTGGGTTTGTTGATGACGTCTTTAGAATAACGGACAATATTGATTCGACTAGAAAATTAGCATTTGAAGTATCGAATGTTGCGACCGCAACTGTTAGAACAATAACTATGCCGAATGCTGATGTTATGTTGCCGGGTAATTTTGCAGCTACTAGTAATATTATTTTAGGACAGACAACAATGCCCGGTGGATTCGTGGGCACGAATACTGCTATTTTAGGGGCTGGATCAGGAGGTGCATTAACCACCGGTCATAATAATACAATATTAGGAGCCGGTTCCGGTGTTTCGTTAACTGGCGGACATAATAATACAATACTAGGAGCTGGAAGCGGTGTAGCGTTAACTATGGGTCGTGACAATATATTATTAGGGCGAGACGTGCACACAGATATAGCGGGGCGTAGTAATACTATAGTTATCGGAATTCATGATACTAGTGTGGGGTTTGATGGTTCCATGGTAATAAGTCCTGTTTATGTACGTAATAACATAACTGCGCATGGTTTATATTACGATACGGCAACTGGCGAAGTTACATACGGATTTACCAGTGGAGGAAACGAAGTAGCCGACTCGTTTTTTAGAGTTGTGGATAATGCCGATACAACTAAAAAATTAGCATTTGAAGTAACTAACGTTACTACAAACACAACTAGAACAGCATCAGTGCCTGACACTGATATAATATTACCAGGTAGATTTGGTTCTTCTACTAACTTATTTGTTGGTCCAACAAATATACCCGGTATAACGGGACATGATAATATGGGTTTCGGTAATAATTCATTAGAGACATTAACGACGGGTAATAGAAATATAGCTTTTGGAAATTTGGCTCTGGCTAACGTCACGGACCAGACCGATAATGTAGCAATTGGACATCGAGCAGCTGAGCTATACGGAATCGTAGCCGGTCCCGGTGGTAATCATACAGCAGTAGGCTCTGGAGCATTAAGATCGGCAACGAACTGCTTTGATAATGTAGCAATAGGATCAGGGGCAATGGCACAGGCTACAACAGCTGCTTCAAATACTGCGGTAGGTACTATCGCACTAGATACTCTATTAACTGGTCATAGTAACACGGCTCTTGGGCGATATGCCGATGTTGATAATCCTGCTAGAAGTGGGTGTGTGATATTAGGCGCCGGTGCAAATAGCGGAATTGTGAAAACATCAGCTGATGGAGAATTATTAATTCAATTAGTAGGCGGTGGTAATGGAGCTATTAAAACCGATTTAGTACCTGTTGTTGTGGCGCCAGGTGCATTTTATGGATGTCTAAATGTTACATTCGATATAGGTGGTGTCGCAACTACTAAGAAGATCCCTTTGTATGATTAATTTGTTTATGGACAAAATTGAATTTGCATATATTGATAAACTTAGTATGTCACAGGGTGAGCCATCAGTAATTGATATACCCGAAAGCCAACAGGGTGAACCGCAAAATCTTTATCAGGGTGAACCACGATATATAAATTTATCTTATGGTATACATACAGAATGTATGATGGTGTGTATTTTATTTAGTATATGTATTTTATTCATAACTTTACTCATATTTGTTTTATTAATGAATGCAGAATTAATGACTTTAGAAAAACAGAATAATAATAAAAATGTGGTAGAATGTGATAAATGGAAATCGGCAAATGGGTGTACATATCTAAATTGGTCGACTTCTGGAGATTGGCAAATAGCAGTGGTAGCTACAACAACACCGGCGTTGTTCGGTGTATACATGTGTAAAAATATAAATTGCAGAATTCCATTTGCGAAAATATGTTATTATCATGTAAATGACATACATACTTTTTATAAACATAAAAAATGCGTCGGTTCGTCAAATAAGTATAATATTTTAGCAATGTGTACATTAGGGTTTAGTATAGCTTTGTTTACAACGATATGTATAGGAAATCCTGGGCATGGGACATTACGGAAGATAAGAAACGTTTCATGTATTTTTAATTTCATAGCTCTAATTATTATTAGTATAGTTACCATTATAGTTTATTTTAGACATTCAGAATTAAACTTATTTTAATTTTTTGATAGAAATATAGTATAAAAAAATGTCCAAGTTCGATTTAGAAGTTAACACTATAAAAAATATCAATTATCGTAAGGTCATAGAGACAACAAAAAATATGCAGTTAGTGCTTATGTCTTTGAAGCCACTAGAAGATATACCTGAAGAAGTTCATCCTAAGACTACTCAGTTTATTCGGGTGGAGAAAGGTGAAATTCTGACAGTAGTTGATAAAGTAAGAAAAACTATAAAAGCAGGACAAAGCATTATAATTCCGCCAGGTTCTGTTCATTATGTGCAAGCTACTAGTAAGCAGGCTGCTAAATTATATACTATCTATACTCCACCTGAACATAAACCGGATTTGGTACAAAAAGTCAAACCGATTTGAAAATTCTTTTAAAGAAAAAAATAACCTGCATTTATATATATTTATAATGTCCGTTCCAAATTCATTTTATAACGAAATAGCAATTTATAAATTAAAATGTGTAGTAAATCTAGTTGGCGGAGGTGAATTAGTATATGAAAAATGCGGTACTCGATCACAACTAATCGGTAAACAAGTATTTCATTTACCAGAAATTAAAGATGTAATATCTGCTAGATTTGATATCTATCATTTAGATGTGCCTGATGTCGTTGTATCTACGTTTAATTTCCCACATTATAATAATAGTAGGACTGGGTTAATTAGAACATATAATTTACCAATCGAGAATTTTCCTAACAGGTTTTAAATTTTCTATGAGTTATATTTTTTTGTATGATTTTAAACACAATATCCATGGAGATATACAGTAAATTCGGCTGCCGTCCCCTGTGCCACTGAAGCTCTAGCCCGTAGTGTTAATTTCTCACCGGCAAAGCATGTTGAAAGCCCCGTGCCATTCAGTGAAAATACATTACTGGCGCCCATATTACCCGTAGTGATCGTAAAACTTGCCATTGAGGTAGCCGTTGTTGCGTTATAGACTTCAATAAAATATGTCCGACTAGCTGAAACTGCATCAGAATCTGATGTAATGGTAGCAGCATTATATACAAAGCTACGAGGGACCGTCCAACCGTTGGCTGTGTTTGCTCCCGAAAGTCCTATTTCGAAGGTTTGAGTAACAAAACTAGTCGTTAAGTCCTGACCAATTATTACAAATTGCATCGGATGTGATAAATTAATGCAGTTATCACCTTCGATCGATAATGTTCCCGATATATTGACACCAGTCGAATCAATGGTCAATTTATTAGTTCCTCCTGTCGTGAAGTTTATAGTATTCGCAGCGCTTGAGTACATACCGGTATTTCCGTCATTGGAAAATGTATAAGACGGCAATAATTCGGTGCCCTGTATGTTCACAATTCTAACTGTCGTCGTTAACGACGAAGTAGCTATGGATGCTCTTTTAATGCCATCTGTTGAAAATCCAATCGTTCCAAGTGTCCTATATAACCCCGTATCTAAATCACCCGCAAACGTTAAACTAGGCGCATTTTCAGCTCCAACTGGTAAAATAACTGGTAAAGTCGAAGTTACCCCAGTTGTGGATAAAGTTAATCTATTAGTGCCAGCAGTCGCAAAGCCTAATTGATCTACAGCTGCCGAATAGATACCGGTGTCGGTGTCGCCCGAAAAACTTAAACTAGGCGCCGCAGCTGTACCGGCTGATCCCAAATATGGTAAAGTCGAAGTTAACTCAGTTGTTGATAAAGTTAATCTATTAGTGCCAGCAGTCGCAAAGCCTAATTGATCTACTGCTGCCGAATATAAACCAGTGTCGGTGTCGCCCGAAAAACTTAAACTAGGCGTCGCAGCGGTACCGGCTGATCCCAAATATGGTAAAGTCGAAGTTAACCCGGTAGTAGAAACTGATAAACTCAGAACACCGCCAGTTGAAATCTTAACCGTATCCGCCGCGTCTGAATAGATACCCGTGTTTGGATCACCGCTAAATGATACGCTCGGCGCCGCTGCGGTACCGGCTGATCCCAAATATGGTAAAGTCGAGGTTAACCCAGTCGTTGATAAAGTTAATCTATTAACACCACCGGATGAAATCTTAACCGTATCAGCTGCGTCTGAATAGATACCAGTATTTGTATCACCGGTAAATGTATAAGCCGGTGCAATAGCGGTTCCTGCGTTAGCTTCAACTGTAGCAACGTCTACCAGATCATTATTACTCATATCTATATCTCCTGTCATGGTGCCACCTGTTGTTGGTAAGCTTGCACTTGTAGTCCATGTTAAAACACCGGATCCGTCAGTTTGTAAGAATTCACCCGCATTACCATCCGTAGTTGGTAATGTTAAAGTATAACTAGCGGCAATTGCAGGTGCCTGAATCGTAATGGTATCAGCGCCGCCAGATTCAGTAAATACAAGGTTAGTTCCACTAGCTAAGGTTGCTGCTGTATTAGCAATAGTTAGCCTGTTAGCACCGCCGGTAGAGACTCCTATAGAGTCCGTAATATTTAAATAGAACCCTGTATTAGTATCAGAAGCAAATGCGATGCTGGGCGCCGCTGCGCTACCAGATGATCCTAAAATTGGTAATGAACTGGATACACTAGTTGTGGAAATAGATAATCTATTTGCCCCGCCCGCTGATATGCCGACATGGTTTAGACCTACTATATATAAACCGGTACTGCTATTTCCATTGAATGATATACCAGGCGCCGCAGCCGTTCCGGCTGATCCCAAATATGGTAAAGTCGAGGTTAGCCCGGTCGTTGATAAAGTTAATCTATTAACACCGCTAGTTGCAAATCCTATAGCATCTGCAGCTGCTGAATATAAACCTGTATCGGTATCACCCGAAAAACTTAAACTAGGAGCCGCAGCTGTTCCTGCCGACCCTAAATATGGTAAAGTCGAAGTTAACCCAGTTGTTGATAAAGTCAATCTATTAACACCGCCGGATACAAATCCCAATTGATCCGCAGCTGCTGAATATAAACCCGTGTTTGGATCACCCGAAAAACTTAAACTAGGAGCCGCTGCTGTACCGGCTGAACCCAAATATGGTAAAGTCGAAGTTAACCCGGTTGTTGATAGAGTTAATCTTAAAGTTGAGTTAGTGGAAAAGCCTATAGAATCCGCAGCTGCCGAATATAAACCCGTGTTTGGATCGCCCGAAAAACTTAAACTAGGAGCCGCCGCTGTTCCGGTCGACCCTAAATATGGTAAAGTCGAAGTTAACCCAGTTGTTGATAAAGTCAATCTATTAACTCCACCGGATGTAAATCCTAATTGATCTGCAGATGCTGAATATATACCCGTGTTTGGATCGCCCGAAAAACTTAAACTAGGAGCCGCCGCTGTTCCAGCTGAACCCAAATATGGTAAAGTCGAAGTTAACCCGGTTGTTGATTCCAATGATAATCTTTCTATTCCTCCGGTAGAAATCTTGACAGTATCCGCCGCGTCTGAATATATACCTGTGTTTGTATCACCGGTAAATGTATAAGTCGGCAATGCGGCAGACCCAGCGTTAGCTTCAACTGTGGCAACATTCAATATATCATTACCACCTAAGTTCAAATCTCCGGACATAGTATCACCAGCCTTCAATACGAGTAAACCAGCCGCTGT
>JACCDH010518578.1_pt1 | contig 20708 bp, 26 predicted proteins | sample 7442481 | NCBI WGS metagenome assembly JACCDH01 (sample SAMN15323433, study PRJNA562643) | freshwater metagenome | isolation source: river surface water | place: USA:Blue River Watershed | collected 2017-08-15 | reverse complement strand
GCCTTATCAATGGTTTGTGTTAATTGAGGTAAGTCTCTTGCCACGATATTTCCTTTCCCAATGGTAGGTGTTTTGTCATTCAATCCTTTTTGAGCCAGCACAACTACATCCTGTAGTTTACGCACACTATCTAAATTGTTTCTTTTTTGTATTGTGCTATTTGTTTGAGCTTGAATGGAAATACTATATAATAGGATTGATGCAACTACGATTCCTTTGACTTTGTACATATTGTAAATTTTGTGCAAAGGAAGAGCAATGCCATTCAAGGTATTTATACAATCGGGAACGAAGTTTATACAATCGGGAAAAATTGTAAATGGCTAGTTTGTAGCTAGCTATTTTGAATTACTTGGTGTCGAACTTTGATTTTATCCTTTTAAGGGGTTAAAATAGATATAAAAATGTTCCAAATACATAAAACGGAACATATTGGTTGTGTCATTTGATTCATTGAGTATTGTCTTTACTAAATTAGTACACTTAAAACAAACCAATGAAAAAAACAATCTTCGTAGCAATCCTTGCTACCTCCTTATTTGCTTGCAAAGCGCCAGCTGAAAATAATGCAGCATCTAGTACATCAAACTCTTCAGTTACTACGGAAGGTCCAGATGTAGAATTAATGAAAAAAGCAGCTGAGTCTTGGGCTAGTGGCAATTGGGATGCTTATTTGTCTTGTTATGCAGATACCGCTATTTCAGTACATAATACTTGGGCTGTTACAACTGATACTACTGTAACTAGAAAAGTGTCTTCTTATATTGATACTTTTAAGAAAAGCAGAGAAGGGATGGATGGCAATGTTACTATTAATAATAGCATATATGAAGTGGTGACGATGGGTGATGGCAGTAAATATGGTCATGCTTGGCTTGATTGTTCTTGGAAAACCAAGGATGGTGGTACAGGCAAAACATTGATTTTTAATTCTTATTCTATCAAAGACGGCAAATTCACTACAGAGTGGCCTATTTATGACACCAAGGAATTAGATAAATTATTAAAATAATTGTAAATCTTTGATTAATAACCAAACCAATACAAATGAAAAAAACAATCTTAATGGCAGTTTTTGCAGTGACTTTATTTTCTTGTAAAAATGCAACTGAAACAGCAACAACTGAAACTGCAGCACCTTCTTCTAGCTGTGTAAAAGAAGGTCCTGAAGTTGATTTAATGAAAAAAGCAATTACTGCTTATGCAAGTGGAGATTGGGCGACCATGGCTTCATGCTTTAGTGATACAGCTAAGTCTTGGCATAACAACGATACTGTTGCAATGAAAATGAGCGACAGAATTGAACTATTTAAACAACAAAGAGAAGCATTAGTGAGTGTTGATCCAGGAACGCCAAATTTAGAAGTAGTGACTGTTGAATCAACTGACGACACCTACAAAGGATTTAAATGGGGTCATGCTTGGGTTACTTTTACAGGTAAATCAAAAACAGGGGAGATATCAAAATCTTTAACTTTCGCGTCTTTTGCAATTAAAGATGGTAAGATCCTTTGGGAGCAGGTGATTTATGATGCTAAATAAAGCAGGATTTTAAGTTGGATAAAAATACGTAAGAGAGCCACTTAGCAATAAGTGGCTCTCTTTATTGGGGGATCCTCCTAAAAACGAAAAAGCCCCTAACTTATTGAAGTAGGGGCTCTTGCGGACCGGACGGGATATGTTTTATAGTGTAATTTACTGATAAACAGTTTATTATGGATTGATATGTGTGGAATGGTTACACATTAATTGAATTATTCTTATATTTGTTCCACACCTAATAAAATAGTAATTATGGGGTTCAAATATTACCTATCACATAGAGGGGATAAATACCATATCAGATTGAGGTATTCATTCAATAAAGGTTCCAGACATGATTTTATGATAGGTGTTTTCGTAAATTCAAAAAAACACTTTAATCCGGATGATATTGATGTTCCTGTGAGAAAGAGTGATTTGGATTCGGTTTATAAAAATAGGTTATTGAAGGGGTTAAAAAAGGATTTAGAAGAGATTGTAGATGTCCTTACTCTTAATAAAGAAACCCCAACTGCCGAATTGGTGAGGGAACGGTATATTTCACTCCACACAAATAAGGTATATAATACTGATAAAGGAGTAAAAGTGAACCACTATTTTGTGGTTAAGAAAATTGACGAGTATTTAGAAGATTGTAATGATAGGGTAAAAATAGGAGATGGATTAAGACAATCGTCTTATCAGAAGATTGATAGGATATTAAAGAAATGGAAGACATTTTTTGAGGTAAAGGGGTTGTCATCTATTCAGTTTTTTGATTTAATTAAGAGACAAGGTTTATTTAAAGAATTTGCAATATGGTGTTTAGAGAAGGAGAATAATTTCGCCAATTCTTCAATTAACAAATATAATACCACATTTAGAGGTTTTTTAAGGTGGGCCCATAAGAAGGATTATCATAATATTGATTTATTTAGATTTGATTCTCCCCATTTAAAAGAAACTTCAAATCGTTCAATCCTTGCATTAACTCCTGACCAGTTAAAAGATATTTTCTCATATGAGAAGTTTAATTATTTGAATTCAGATGGTTCAATTAATATTGAATCTCTTGATTTTAAGGATAAGAATGATAGGAACTTTATCATTACAGATAAATGGGTTTATAAGAAATACAAAAAGAAAACAGGTGATGAATTTACAGAGAAGGAAATGGAGAGAACATATACTTCATTAGAGCTATATAAAGATTTTTTTTGTTTTTTATGTTCTACATCTTTGGCTTATGTAGATGCATCAAACCTTAGAATTTCACAATGTGATTTAGAAAAGGATTGTTTTATCCTTGTCAGACATAAAACATCAACTCCTGTAACAATTCCTTTGAATGATATGAGTAGAAGGATTTGGATGAAATATAGTAAAGGGAAAAATGGGAAGGAAGATAATGGAAGACCATTACCAAATCACTATTTGTTTCCAAGAGTGAATGGGGATAAATTCTATTCAAATCAGAATTGTAATGATGGATTGAAAATAATTGGAAGAAGATTAAAAGATAAGTTAAATAATTTTGTTAATATAGAGATGAGAGCAGGTGATGGAGTTAAGGAAGGTTCAGATGTTGAGGTTCCATTATATCAAAAACTTCATACTCATATGGGTAGAAAAACATTTATAAGTTTTGCATTCTCTCAAAAGATATCAACTGTAGATATAACTAAAGTAACTGGTCATGCAAGTGAACAGATTCTAAAACATTATGTCAATACAATGAGAGATGAGGTTAAAACTGAATTTCAAAATATGGATTCGTTTATAACTGATAAGGATAATGTTATTGGTTCGAAAACTCAACAAAGGGATAAGAAAAAAATAGATGAAGTTAAGAAATATGATGAAATTGAAAAAATAGATGAGAGTAATTCTAAATCTATTAAGGAAAGGTTATTTCAGTTAAAAGATTTATTTAATGAAGGATTGATAGATGAGACTGAGTATGATAGTAAAAGAGAACAGATTATGAGTGAATTATAGACTATAATAATAGGAAGGTTCAATATTTTATTAAGTTTTTAAATCTAAATAAGAAATGTTGTACTTTCATTAATAAATTTTCATATATGAGGTTAGGTTTTAATGGATTTAGAGGGTTTTCGAATTTGTCAAATTCGATTGAACTAAAAAATATTACTATTTTAACTGGGAAGAACAGTAGTGGGAAAAGTTCATTCATTAAATTAATCAATTTGATTTCCAAATCAATTAAAGATTGTGATAATTTATATGAAATTACGAAGTTAATTATTGATACTTCAAATGATTTTGCAGGTGGATTAGATAATTTAATTAATAATGAAGAAGGGGTTAAATGTATAATTGAATTTAGACCTAAATTTTATTTTAATATACATGTTTTACATTTAAATTTTGTACATATAGATTATAAATTAGTTCTAACTACATTAGAGATATTTAATACAGAGGATAAAAAAAATAAAAAACCATTAATTACGATAAACAATTCAACTATTACTGTAGATTGTTATAGTTTGTTCAAACAATATCAATTATTTTTCTACAGATATAATGTTTGTGAAGAACATAGGTTAATTAATGGGGATAGAACTTTTACAAAAGATTATAAAACTAAATATTTAAACAAAGGGTCTAAAAAAGATTTAACTGAATGGTATAGATTTCATTCGGGGGATATATTACTAAATTCACTGGCGTCAGTTTTACATACTGATAATTTAGTGTTTAATGGATTAAATGCGGATGATAAAAATATTGGTGAATATTTTATTTTAAATGATAAATTTCTTGAATTAGAATATAGTAATAATGAAATTAAACAATTAGTTTCTAGTTTAGAAGATAAAGAATCTATAGAAGATTATGTACAGGAGAAAAAAAATCAAAATAAGGGGTATGATTTAATTAAAGAATTGTCCAAACTCCAGAAAGTTATATATTCAAATTATATAGTTGAAACTAAGTCTTTAAAATTTGAAGAATTAGGTAGTAGTGACATGGAATATATTTATGTTGTTGATGAATTTACAAATTCAAGTGAGTTGAAATATACACTTGAAGAAATTACTAAATTATTTATAAATAATCCTACTGCGTATAATTTAACTATGGGTAGTTTATTGATATATCAAGATTCAATAGTTGAAATATTTAATCTCCTTAAAAGAACTTCATTTCATAGTAATGTCAAAAATCTTACGAGGAGGAGTTATAGTATTTTTGAGGATGATAATAATTTTTCAGTTTTTTTGAAATTGTGGAAAATTCTTGGGCCTACAAGAAAAAAAGAGACACTTGATTTTCTGAAAAAACAAATTAATAAATTAGGTATAGCAGATAATATAAAGATAGAAATTACTGATACAACTGGTTTTATATACTTAATTAAGAATGGTGTTGAGTATCCTATAATTGAAGAGGGTAGTGGGGCAGCTAAATTAGTTAGTTTATTACTTTTCTTGATAAAGAATGGTGTCTATGATATTCATCTTCATAATTCACAAAATCCCCAAAGTAGTAATAAGTTCATAAAATTACTATTCATTGAAGAACCGGAATCAAATTTACATCCAGATTTACAATCAAAATTGGCAGATATATTAATTGATTTTATAAATCAATACAATGTTGGACTAATCATAGAAACACATAGTGAATATTTTATTAGAAAATTACAATATCTAATTTCTACAAAAAAAATTGTTAATGATAAAATTAGTCTTAACTATTTTGAACGAAAAGTAAAAAATAAAAAGTCTACAATAATTATTTCTGAAATTCCAATTAATAAAGAAGGGGTATTGGAAAAAGAATTTGGAAGTGGATTTTTGGATGAGGCCAATAATTTATCAATTGACTTGTTTTTATTAAACCTATCACAAAAAAATTAATTTGAATTTAATTAACACTTATTCTGAAGTAAAGTTTCTTGAATATCTTTTCAAAGATGCTATCCCAAAAGATAGTATAATAGATTTATTGTCTAGTGATTCTGATATTCTTTATAAATGGACTCAAGTTTCAAATTTATTCTTTAAAAAAAGTTTAATTCACATTGATAATCCGAAAAAACTTGCGGATTTAGCTTTAACTAATCCTTTGTTTTTAAAGTTACTTAACTCAAATAATACTGGTGGTAGTAAAATTTCAAAAAATGAATTTAACCCTTTGAGTTTTAATATTCATGATATAAATCCATCATCTGTTTTTTATTTAAATACTCAATTAAAACTCATTGATGAGTACTTTTTAAATAATAAAGAAAATTGGTTTGAAAATATTGATAAAATTAGTTTTAATAAAATCATTTCAATTAATAAAAATGTCAAATTAAATGAGTTTAAGGGATGGGGGTTTATTAAAGAAATCCAATTACCTATAAATGCGGCAATTATTTCAGATAGATATTTCATAAAATATGAAAACTCTTTTAATGAAAACTTATATAAAATTATTGATGGATTATTGTTTCAATTAAGTGAATCAATTCCTTTTCATTTAACTATAATAAGTCAATTAGATAATTACACTAAACCTCAAAACATCTACAACAAGATTAATTCATATTTAAAATCAAAGTACAACAAATATAGAATTGATTTTACTTTACTTATGTTAAAGGGGAATGAATGTCCACACGACAGGAATATAATTACAAATTATTTCTATATAAATTCTGACAATTCTTTTGATTTTTATAATCAAAATGGTTATATCCAAACTAATACATTTTTAAAGATTGTTGCGATAAATTATGATATTAATAGTCATTATAATTTATTAAAACAATTCAAAGATATATCAATCAGAAACAAGGGGATAGGTTCAAATCTTAATAGATTATTGGATTATTAGACTAATTGAATTGAAGATTGTATGATTATATTGTAAATGAAAGGTGGGGGGCAAATTATGAATCATAAGTTAATTATCTAAACTTATTTCACCTTTATTTATCATCCATTCAAATACTTGAATTTTTAGATTTTCGGATTTTGGGATTGTAATTATACTACCAATATAATGAAAGGAAACAAATGTTTCACTAACTGAATCTATAAAGTAGAAGTATTTTTGATTTTTAACTTTGTATACTTGTCCCTTTTCTATTTTCATTTACTGGTTTTTTAGAAATTATTAATTCTGGATTTATATAAATCTGAAAATCTAATATTCTAGTTAATTAATAAAATTCGACTCAAATAAATAAAAACATCTTTCATCTTCCCCATTTAAACCATCTATAATAGTTTGGGCTTGTTCATTTGAGGTTATGTTTTCAAATGTTAAATATGGTGTCCCATTTACAAATGTATGAAGGATGTTTTCTGAATCAATAATGAATGAATTTATATTTGCTCCCATCCTGTTTCTGTATTAGGGTTTTCGATACTCCATTTTTCTTTTTCTTCATTGGTTGGGGCAACCCAATAACCAATTTGTTCAAAACACTTTGGACATTCCATATCTACAATGTCAAATTTTTCACTATAATCTCCATATATTAGTTCAGAACCTAATCCTACCCAGTTACATTTTGAACATTTTAGTGTTTCCTTTTTAAAGGTAAAGATGTTTAAATACATAGTTTCATGGTTAACATTGACCCAAATGGGTTGAAGTAAATTACATCATCTCATCAAAACTTTGGTAAATATCCTTGATTTCTTCTCTTTGGATAGATAAATACCTTCTAGTGATAGTGGTTGAGGAATGGTTTAGAATATAGGATAGTTTGATTAGGTATTCATCAGAGTTACCATTGGTTTCCCAGATGTATCTACTACCACTTTTTCTCAAACTATGTGTTGAAATGTTCTTATTCCGGATTTTTACATCTTTCCCACCTTCTTTTAGAATTCGGTTAACATATTGAATAGAATAGGGGAATAACAAATCCTCTTTATTGGGATTTTGGAGTTGAAAATAGACGGCTTCTATCCTTTCTCTTAAAGTTCTACCTAAAGTGATTTCCCTCCTCTTATTCGTTTTCTTTTCATTTAGGATGAGTGTATCCTTACCCAACACATCGGACCATGTAATTTGGTTCAAATCTGAATAACGGAGAAGTGTTTTTACACCAGTTTCAATCAATAGTTCCATAGTAGGGTTGTTCATCTTCTTAAAGTAACGGATTAAACGATGGATTTCATCTGTAGTTAAGTAATCTGAAGTTGTATATTTTGTAGTAGTCATATTATTGATTTTGTTATCACATGTCAAAAATATGTAATATTTCAGAAATAACAAAAAAATCTCATTTCTGAAACTAAATAATTATCTGATTCTCTATCGTGTTGATAGTCAATAGCTCCCGGTTTCACTTATATTATAAATGAAACTTTAGGGAATATATTTTACCAATTATATTCAATCTCTAATATGTTTTTCCATAATTCATATACTTATAGATGAAGGATATCAAAATATTTGATTAATACAAAAAGAATAACAAATGAATCATTTAATTAAAATTGAAAATTTATTAGACAGAGAACTTATTGAAATCAAAGATTTAATAGATACTTTAGGAGTTTCTCAAAATACGATTTATAGAATGTGTGAGAGAAATGAATTAGAAAAATTAAAATTTAGAGGCAAGTGTTGGTTTCGTACCGAAGGTGTAATTTCATACTTGAATACAAAAGGGATATTAAAAACCATAGAGTGTATCAAAATAGAAAATCAGTTAGTTTAATTGAATTATGATAGACTTTTTTAACCATTTGTTAAGGTTTAGTGTATAAGTATTAGGGAAATCGTTCTTCTTTTAGTTTCATGTAACTGAAAAAATATAATCTTACTTTATACCTAATCACACCCTTTTAAATATCGGTTCCAATTTTTACTACATACAAGGTTTCACCAACTTTAACCAAATTTTAAATTTTATGAAATTAAATTCATACGAAATAGATAATGAAATATTTAACAAACAAATGAGTTTGTATTTAAAAATTGACAATCTCATTAATAAAAGATTTGATGAATTAGAACCAGATATACTATCAATTTTAACAAGAACACTTATGGACCTAGATGACAGAATACAAGTTTATAAAAAAGGGATGCAAAATAAAGAGTTGTATAGTTCAAATACATACAGGTACTCAAAAGAAAAGGTTGGGATAGAGGAGAGTAAACAAATTAGGTTAAATGAAATTTTAAAAGAGTTGAAAATTTCAGATTTTTAGATTTTATATATAACCCCATATCAAAGATGATATGGGGTTGGGTATTATTTTAGTTTATGTATCTGAATATCTGAAAATCTAGACAAATTCAGAAGGATGAACTATATGTATTACATATTTTTTCTTATTAGAAAGTATATCTAATCTTTGTATCTTTCTATCATTCATACTATTCCCATGGTGTTTTTGAGTTGGGTTAAATTCGTAACCTAATAAATTACAAATTTCTAATAGTAATTGTGCAAACTTTGATTCATTTAATCCACTCGATGATACTATTTGACTTCCTACCGATTTTTTCATCTTCTCGAATAAGACATCTCTAAATGGGGCTATATCTTTATCAAAGTGATTCTTATTTACCCTTTCGATTTTTAAATAATTATCAATCCATTCTAATATTGTTTTATCAATAGAATTAAAGTGTTGACTTAATAAATTTGTGTTAGATTTATACAATGGTGATGGATGTTTAAAAAATCCATCTGAAAGAAATAATTGGATACATTTGATTATAAAATTAAAAAATTTATTCCATTCATTATCATCCATGTCATCAAACAACCATTTGCCATCAAAATAATCAGTAATTTCTCCACCATACATTACAACTTTATTAAAGAAGTCACTAAATTCCACACAATGAATTCTTTCACTTTGACTCATTTCTTTAGGATTCCAAACCATAAAATTTGAACATCCTAAAAACTTTGGTAATTCTTGTCCACTCAATGTAAAAGTTCCTTGATATAATTTTCTGACATTTAAAAAATTGTTTACTTCATTAAATAAAGTTTCTACAAATTTTCTTTTTGGTAATATCTCATCAAAGAAGATAACTTTGTCTCCATAGTTTACACTATTAAATGCAAACTGGTCCTTTAAATCAATTTTGTCTGCAGGTATCATAACACCTTTGATAAATTTCAATAAAGTGTTTGCAATAACTGTTTTGCCATTCCTACCTTGTCTACTATTGTTGTCTAAATATCTATCTTGAAATAAAACTAATTTACTCTTACCTCCTTCTTTGAAAGTAGAACATAAATAACCAATTCCACTCATTAGTGTTTTCATGTCATCTTCTGAATATACATAGTCAGTACCATATATCGGTTTTGTAGTAATATTATTATTTATTCTTTTAGAAGTAGCCATTTTACAAAATTTTTCAAATCTAGATTCTCCAATATTAATATCTAAATTAATATTGCCACTATAATTTTGGATTTGTGGATTTTTATGAATCAAAGAGTTCATATATCTATATTTCCCTTTTAACATTTTAGAATCCAAAAATGTTGAATTAGATGGTGTAACTTTTACTACACCATTTGCGAAATTTAAAAATACTTCACTCTTATTATCCGTTAAAATTTCTTTATTAAATTGAGATATGAATGTTTTATTGTGATTAATAATATTATCACAAACTGTTTTTCCACTTTTCATAATCAACCCCAAAACTTTATCTCTAATATTAGGTATTTCATTTCCTTTTGAATCTACACTATGATATATACCACCAATATTAAACTGACTGTTCGATGTGTTCTTAAAATGTGTGGACATCCAATCTTTAAATTCATCAGGTCCTTTAATTACAGAAATTGTGTTTTCTTTTTTATTAATCCTTATTAATACATAGTTTTTTTCACCACTTTGCGAAGTTGTACTAACCATCTGAAATCCAAATTCATTCATCCATTTTGGTATTTTTGTTAATGAAAATTCTAAAGATATTTTTCCATTATTTGATTGATTTATGTTCCAAATACATAAATTCTTTTTTGTCGTAACATTTGTCTTTACCATAATTTTCTATTTATATTATTTCTTCAATTTTATATTCAAAATTTGTAATTTTTAAATCTTCTCTATTTTCATAACTATTACAGTCATTTTCGTGTAATTCAATTAATGATTCTAAATCAACAAAGTATTCTTCGTCATAAACCTCGTATACTCCATAAACTTCAAACCAGTCATTTTTATATTTCTTATCATTCCATATAATATCATATATGGTTACTTTAATATCTGTTGCGTTCATTGTGATGTTATTTAAATTAAAAAATAAGTGGGGGAGTGTGTACTCCCCCAAAAATTATTAGTAGGAAATTGAACTTAATAGATAGTCCGTGATGAATTCCTCAATATCATTTTGTGATACATTTGAATCTTCAAAATGTTGAATAATTTCTGAAATTGGTATTTCAACTTCATTATCATAACCTAATTCATCATTAGTGACATAATAGGTAATATATTCTCCATCATTCTCTTTCAATCTGAAATCAAAATATATCTTCTTTGATTCAGAGATATCTCTTGGGAAATCAAAATTTCCTAGTGTTAGTTTGAGTTTAATTTTTTTAATTTCATCATTTAGATTTTTAATTATTGTGTTCTTTAAATCTATTTGATTCATTAAATATTTGTTTTTGGAAATACATTCCTTTCTTGCTAAACTCCATTTACTAATGTTTTGAGGAGTTGGTAAATTTGATGTTGTCATTTGTTGTTTGTTGTTTTGTTTGTAAATATTTGTCATAAATTATTTATTGTATTTACATAATTCACCTATGTAAATGATTTTTATTATTTGTATAATGGTGGATATTATATTTACTATACTCATTTTTCTTTTTTATCATATTTGAGTTTTAGTTATTACAATGATATTTTCATCACTTAACCAACTAACCTATAGACAGTGATTCTTTTTTTAATGTTGGTTTTTCTCTAATCATAATTTTATATTTTAAGTTTTAATTAATACAGTGTTCTTCCTTTGTAAGATTATCATTGATATATTTTATTTTGTTTCCAAAACACTTTTTCATTTTACCCCCATTTTGGTGGATTCTATTTTGAAGTAGTGTTCTTCCTTTGTAAGATTATCATTGATATATTTTATTTTGTTTCCAAAACACTTTTTCATTTTACCCCCATTTTGGGGGAGGGGAAATACATTAAAATGGGGGTAAAAAACATTTAATTTTTCACCCCCATTTTCTTTTAAAATTTTTGTTATTTTTAAACAAAGAATTAAAATGAAAAAAAAGAAACCCAGACTAGATTTACAAGATTTGGTTCACAATAAAAAAGAGTTCGATAAATTACCTGTTCTTTTACAAAAGAAAATATTTGAATTTTTTAGAGTATCTAGAATTTTCAATGGTAAAATGAAAAAAATTGAAACTTTAAAAAAGAAGATTAGTGGAGAACATCTTAAAAAGAGAAAATTATCTAAAATAATTACTGAAGATTTTAACTATATTTCAAATGAATTGTCAATCGGTATACCTTCTATTTATATTACCCCTGAAATAAAAGGAGGTGCATATAGGGTTGAAATTGATTGGAAAGGCAAAAGAAAAAGGTTCACAATAGGGAAGACATTAAATGATGTCAAAAAATTATGTGAGAAATATAAAGTTAATAGTACAAAAGATTTAAATAATTCAAATTATAGAGATATAATAAGGAAATCACTCTCAAAAATTATTGAACAAAAACTTACCAAAATTGGAAGAAGTAAATTTGAATCTTTACATAAAATAAAGATTAATCAAACTACTTTAGATTTTGAATTTATTTATCCTATTAATGAATTAGATAAGAAAAAAGATAAGGTTACAAAGAAACAATCTACAATTTTGGTAAATAATCAACATTCTTCATTTGGTGGGGGTGGAGGGAAAGTGAACACTGGTGGTGGAAGTTTTGTTAAAAATAAAAATCCTTTAGGTAAACCAACTTCAGTTGATGATGTTTCTAGAAAATTTAAATTTTCTCCTGAGGATAGTGTGGTTAAACTTTTAATGAAGAAAAACAAAATGGGAGGAAAGGTTAAAAAATAGATTTATGGATTTTTAGATTTTATTGATTTAAATCTGAAAATCTAATATTCTATCATTAATAATCAATCAAGCAATCAATCAATCAATGTAATTCAATTTATTTTAATACAAATTTCTCCAATAACTTAATACTATTTTTTGAAAGACTTGGTGTGGAATATTCACCTTCTTTACTCCATGAAAGTTCATTGTTAGGTTTGTTTGAAAATATTTTCAGTAGTTCATCGTGAGGGTACAAATACCAATTATTTGTTTTTTTATCTTCAAATGTTATATATAATTCTTTGTTTTTATATTTTTTTGAAAATGTTAATCTTCCTTTTAATTGTACTTTAATAAATGATTTATCAATACAATTCATAGCAATAAAATCTGCACTTTCCCAATCATCAGTTACTCTCATTGTGAAATATCCATAATCAGCCAAAACGGCTGAAACTTTATGATAGTTGTAGGTTTCCTTTTGTTTAGAGTTAAGTGATTCGTATTTGATTTTATCCATAATCTAAGGTATTAAAATTTTATTAAGTATTGTTTTCCCAATTCTATATGTTAATGGGGGAGGTACAGAGTTTCCAATCTGACCCCATTTTTCTGAAAATGTTCCTTTTAGTTTGAAAGATTTTGGAAATCCTTGTAATACTTTAAGTTCTTCAATTGTTGGTTTCCTTTTAACTCCATTCTCTACAAAGAACATTGATGGGGTTTTAGTTATTGTGTAAGCAAAGGAGTTCACATCCTTTAATCTCTTATCAAATTGACCTCGGCTATGAAAATCAATATTAGGAATAACATCTCCAATAAGTTGAATCTGCTTATCATGTTCTGGAAAAAGGGGTTCTATTTCTAAATCCTTTCTGACCCCCATAATGATAATCCTTTGACGAGATTGAGGTACACCATAGTAGATTGAGTTCATTGACTTCCATTTTATTCTATAAGGTGTTTTCTCCAACTCCGTTATTATATGGTTGAATATACCTCTCATCTTACCATGAAGTAATCCATCTACATTCTCTATAATAAATACTTTGGGTTGTATCCCTACAATGAATCGTTTTGTATGGAGGAATAGTTCGTTTCTAACATCTAATACCTCTCTCTTACCGGCAATGGAGAATCCTTGGCAGGGAGGGGAACTATCTAATAGGTCTAAATCTCCTTTAAACATCCCAAAATTGGATAGTATTTCCTTTGGTGTAACTTTCTTTATATCTCTATTCCAAACCTCCGCATTTGGGAAATTTAACCCATAGGATTCGCAACTTACTGGATTAGTATCAATACCCATCAAATCCGAAAATCCACTTTTCCGATAACCATAAGATGAACCACCACATCCACAAAATAGAGAAATGAAGTTTAATCCCATGTTTTAGTGAAGTGTTTAAAACCCATTTTGCAACTTGAATAAATCTTCAAAAAATTTCAATTTGGATTTGTATTTAACATCCATATCTTTTTTGAATACAATTACTTTCACTCTATGTTGTTCTTCATCTAATAAACGAAATTTAGGTGTACTTGTGAATCTGTATCTTGATTTATCTGGATTTTTACCTGCGGCCAATACATCAGTACCATAAACTGATTCTAATTCACCATTTGGCATGGAAACAATTGACATTACTAATGTATCTAAAGTGTCTTTATCATATAATATTGTAACAAAATATGAAAGACAAACTTTTTCATTTGATTGACCTTTGTTATAAAAGGTTGGCAGTTGAGGTTCATAATCTCTGATTGTTTTACCCTTACTTACAATCATTTTGCCTTTATAAGAATTTTGGTTTCTGCCAACAAAAATACATTTAGTATAATCACCAATATTCGTTTTACCTTTTAATGAGGCTCCAACTGTTTTTAAATCAATATGTATAAATGCATCATCAATCTCAAAAAATAAATCACTACCAACTGGTGAGGAATTTGGTTGACCAATACCCTTCCCATTTAGTAACGAATAAACAATTCTTTCAGCACCAGTTGCAAAATCACTTATTCCTGATGCATATAATCCCCACCAATCATTTTTAATTCTATCTTTTGTTTTGAAACCATACAAAATTTCATCTTCTGCAAATTTCAAAAAATGATAATATTTTGATAAATATTTATGTTCTATTTCTTCAATCTTTTTTAATCTTGTTGTTTGATTTTCAGACATAAGTTTAGATTTAGTTTTTATGGCAATTTCTTTTTTTATTTTAGTGATGACTTTATTCCTTTTGCAATTTTATTTGCAAGTAAAACAGGAACAGCGTTTCCAATTTGTTGATACATACTTGCCATAGAACCTTCAAATATAAAATCGTCTGGAAATGTTTGAATTATAGCACATTCTCTAACTGACATCCTTCTTTCTCTATTTGGATGTATTTCCGGACCTGTTGCAGTAATTGTATCACTTGGTTTATCCCAATTGTTAATTCTTAATGATTGTTCAAATGTTATGGGTTTTAATACTAATTCCGTAACTGCTTTATCATATTTACTATCAAATTTTAAAATCTTTTTCAATTCCCACCAATCTTTTGGATTAGGAATACTTCCTGAATTATTATCTTTTCTGAACCAGTGACCAGCGGTATGAGCATAACCAAAATGTTCATCAACTTTTTTTGTTGACCATCCTGATTTATCTCTCCAATACTTTAGATAATCACAAATATCATGTTGATTTACTGGGTGTTTTCTACCCCAAAATTCATCTTGAACATTTGTTCTTGCAATATGATTGTAAATTAATTTTCCATTTATCTTAACTGGATTAATTGATATTCTCTTATTTGATAAATGACCAACTACTTCTTTAACAGTTACAAATGGTAGTAACTTCTCATTTTTTTCACCATGAGTAATTTTTGGGAAAGGGTTTGTTAAGCCTAATCTATTTCCAATTATTACAACTCGTTCTCTATTTTGTGGAACACCATATTCAGAGGCTTTTAATACCTTATAATCAACTTTATAACCAATTTTTTTAAAATCCGATACTATCATTTCAATAATCCTTCCCTTTTCCATAGATAGAAGACCTTTAACATTTTCTGCAACAAAGAATTTAGGTTTTTTATCTTTTATAATTCTTAACATTTCTAAATAAAGGAAGTTCCTTTTATCATCCATGTTTCTTTTTGAATTTGCTATAGAAAATCCTTGACATGGGAAACCACCTAATAAAACATCAAAATTATCTGGAATTTCAGAACTTTTGATTTTAGTAATATCACCACATATAATATGATTACCAATATTTTTTTGGTATGTTCTTACTGCATCAGCATTAAAATCATTAGCCCATATTACATCAAATCCAGCTTGAATAAAACCTAAATCTAATCCACCACAACCAGAAAATAAACCTACAACTTTTAACTTTTTACTTTTTGACATCTTTAATTTTTTACCATTTATATCCACAACATGGACAGTTGTTTTTTGTTATTAATTTACCATTACCTTCAGATTCTTTAGGAAGAATAAGCTTTGTTTCTGGATTGTATCTGCTTAGCCACCTTCTAACAGTTTCCTTACTCAAACCTGTGTCACGAAGATAGTTCTCCCAACCCAACTTCACACCATTTGGGTCTAAGTCGTTCCTAACACCTTGTGATAGGAGTTTGGTTTTCGCAATGTGAAGTTCTTGTAGAATTTCAACGGAAATATTTTTCCAACTAACCACTAATTTCCTCATTTTAGTGACAGATTTCTTATAATTCCAATCTTTAGGAATCTTTGGAGATTTCATATCGTATAAAACAATCTCATCCATAGTTTATAGGTTATAAATTGAAATTACTAAAATCTTTAGTAATAGCCTAATTTTTTAATTGTTTTTCTTTTTGAGTAATTCTGTTATCTAATTGTGAGATTATGGAGTTTAAATAATCAACATCTTCCTGTTCCAAACTAAAATTTAACAATTTTTGGATTTTCAGATTTAACTTATCCGAAAATCTACTTTTTATCATATTTCTTTTTTCATTGAAATTTGAAGTTAATTGGCTTAGTAATAGAAATTCCAAAGGGAATTTTGTAATTAGACCATTAAACCATTGATTTGATACTATACCTTGAATATGACCTTCAGATATGAACCATTTTAATTTTTCAATCGTAAGTAGATTATTTTCTGACATTTCATTAAATTTAAAAAGTTATTTCTGTTTTGTTTTCTATAATTAATCCTTTTGAGAAATATCCATTAGGTGCTAGAATAACTAGAGAAAACTCAGAGTATGATTGAATGAATTCACCCTTTGTTTTTGACGGGTATATTAGATTATATTTCTTTACAATATTTGTTTTATAATCCACACAAATATGTTCTACTTTGAATTTAAAGAGTTGTTTTGAAAAACTTTGTATTAAAGGATTTTTGAAAAATAATACCAATGGTTTATCAATTTTCTTTCTATTAGTTAAAGATTGAAAAATCTCAATTTCTGATGATGCTAATTCAGCGAATATTGTTTTCTTTCTTGTCCCTGTAGTAATTTTAATTTCAATTGTGTTTGGGAATGGAAATGATAAATAATTCATTTTGTTTATTTAATTTAAATTAGGAAATAGAGTTTCAATTATTGTCTTTTTTGCTATAATTAATACACCAATGTGTTTTTTCATACCAAATCTTATATAATCTTTTGTTACTTCTAATAATTTTGGATTGTATTTGAGCTTATCTGAATGTTTTTGGGTTATATAGTCTTTTAGATTATTTTCCCAGTATTCGGTTGTGTAATGACTAGAATTACAACTTGTAGCATCTAACAATTTTGAATTTAATTTGGGTTGATGGTCTGAAAATTTACCACACATATTATTTATTCTTCCTCGGTAATAACGAATCTTTTCTCGTAAGCTACCAATACAGAATCCTGTTGTACCACCATTTCTTCTTACATCGTTTAGATAATTGGTGATAAGTTCATCTAATTCATCAAATTTTTGATTGATTAGATTGAGGTGTTCATTACTTGTTTTGGAATTTCTTTCTGAACTCATGACATGATATTTTAGTTAAAAAATCACATCAAAAAATAGGAGAGGGTTACATTTTATTTTGACTGTAAGTCCTCATCGTATTACCACCGTAGAGTTGTTGCTCTCGGTTGGTACTCATTAAAGAGTTCTTGATGATGGTGTAAAGATATATTGTTATTTTCTAATACCAAAAGAATCTTTAGATTTTCAGATTTATGGATAGAATATTAATCCGAAAATCCAATAATCTAACAACTTTGTTTAATTTGATAACAAACTGATTATTATGAGAGGAGAGAATATTACCAACAAATACATCATTAATTCAACTGAATACCTATTTGGTGAATTATCAAAAGCACAAAGAGAATATATTAAACCATACATAGATAGAAATAAGTACGATAAATTTCGTAATAAGATACTATTTGAGGAAGGAGATGATTTTGAAGGTACAATTAAGATATACTTCCCCTCACATCAAATGGAGTGTTACGATGAGTATGGTGTGTTGTTAAATTAAGTATTTACTCCAAAATTGACCTAAAACAGGGTAAAAAGTGTGTAACCACAGTGTAACGGAGGTATGTACATGAAAAAACCCATTGAAAATCAATGGGTTATGTTCAAATTTGCGGACCGGACGGGACTCGAACCCGCGACCTCCGCCGTGACAGGGCGGCATTCTAACCAACTGAACTACCGATCCAAGAACTCCGAAACCAGTTTCCTATTTCCGGGTTGCAAAGATAAGGGTAAAGAAGTTTTTTAAACAAATCTTTTATTAAAAAATGATGTATTATTTTTACAGCCCAAACTAAGCTTATGCCAGAATACCCAAATAGACAGTTTTTAGAATTTGAGCAGCCCATAAAGGACTTATATGAGCAGATAGACGCCACCAAGAAATTGGCTGAAAAGAACCCTAAAATTGATTTATCAGCTACTATAAAACAGTTGGAACAATCTATTGTTGAAAAGCGTAAAGCAATCACAGAATCCTTATCCCCGTGGCAACGTGTGCAATTGAGCCGTCATCCAGATAGGCCTTATACTTTAAAATATATCCACTTAATGTGCGATAAATTCATAGAATTACATGGAGACCGAAATGTGAAGGACGACAAGGCTATGGTGGGTGGATTTACCGAATTTAATGGCCAAACCGTGATGATGATTGGTCAGCAAAAAGGGAGCAATACAAAGGCAAGGCAGATGCGTAATTTCGGTATGGCCAACCCTGAAGGGTATAGAAAAGCCCTAAGATTGATGAAATTGGCCGAAAAATTTGATAAACCAGTGGTTTGTCTGATTGATACTCCGGGGGCATTTCCGGGCTTAGAAGCAGAGGAAAGAGGCCAAGGAGAGGCAATTGCACGCAATATTTATGAAATGATCCGTCTAAAAGTGCCTATTGTGATCGTTATTATTGGTGAAGGGGCTAGTGGTGGTGCATTAGGTATAGGTGTTGGAGATAAGACCTTAATGATGGAAAACACCTGGTATACGGTGATTTCTCCTGAAAGTTGCAGTTCTATCTTATGGAGAAGCTGGGATAAAAAAGAATTGGCTGCTGAGCAGTTGAAATTGACAGCAAATGATATGAAAGGCTTTGGTCTAGTAGATGAAATTGTTCAAGAGCCATTGGGTGGTGCGCATTGGGATTATGAAGCTGCCGCAGCAATGCTTAAAAAACAAATTATCAAAGCCTTGGATGAAATAAAAGACATTGCACCACAAACAAGAGTGGAAAATAGAATTGAAAAGTATAGTAAAATGGGATTCTGGGAAGAAGCCTAATAAAATTCGATATGTTAAGACAAACCCTCAAAGGAACTGGTGTTGCTTTAGTGACACCATTTAATAAAGACAAATCAATTGATTTTGATGCATTAGAAAAATTAATTGATATCCAGATTGCTGGAGGAGTGGACTATGTAGTTAGCTTGGGTACCACAGGTGAATCCGTAGTACTAAGCTTTGAAGAAAAGTTGGCAGTATTGGAATGTACTTACAATAAAGTAAACGGTAGAGTGCCTGTTGTGGTAGGTATTGGTGGGAACGATACCGCTTCATTGATTGCTTCTTTTAAAAAATATCCATTAGATAAAGCAGTAGCTATTTTAAGTGTTACACCTTATTACAATAAACCTTCACAAGAAGGATTGTTTCAACATTATACTGCAATTGCAGATGCTGCTCCATTGCCTATTATTTTATACAATGTGCCTGGTCGTACTGGGATCAACATGAAGGCGACTACCACATTGCGTTTAGCGAATCATCCAAATATAGCTGGTATTAAAGAAGCGGGTCCTGAAATGGCGCAGACGATTGATATTTTAAAAGATCGTCCAAGTGATTTCTTGGTAGTGAGTGGGGATGATGAAATTGTGATGGCTCAAATAGCTTGTGGGATGGATGGTGTGATAAGTGTGGCAGCGAATGCATTCCCTAAACCTTTTGGAGATATGATTCGATTCTCTATGGCGGGTGATTTTTCGATGGCCAAAAGAATCAATGATTTATTGATTGAAGGGTATAGTTATATGTATGAAGAAAACAATCCTGCAGGCATCAAAGCTTTTATGGCAGAGCAAGGGTTGATTCAAAATGAATTGAGATTGCCACTTGTGCCTGTAAGTGCTGGCTTACAAGAACGCATCAAAAATTATTTGCAAAGATTTATGCAACATTAATTGAGTCTATTTTTTTAGTTTAGTTTTTGTTTGATGGCTTGCAGTTTCATCAATGCTTCCACAGGAGTAAGGTTATTGATATCAATACTATCCAATTCTTTACGAATCGATTCAAATGTTTCTGTATGCGCATCAAATATAGATAGCTGAAATTTTTCTGTTGGGGCTTGCACTGTTGGATTTGCGTGTTGGTGTTCTTTATTTTTCAATTCCATTTCTTGCAAGATAGTGTTGGCGCGATCTACTAATTCATTCGGCATACCGGCCATTTTAGCCACATGGATACCAAAACTATGGGTACTGCCACCTTTGGCTAATTTGCGTAGGAAGATAATTTTATTGCCTACTTCTTTGTGGCTTACATGATAGTTGTGTACACGGGTTAATTGTCCTTCTAAATCATTTAATTCGTGATAATGTGTGGCAAATAATGTTTT
>JACCDH010169431.1_pt1 | contig 20717 bp, 21 predicted proteins | sample 7442481 | NCBI WGS metagenome assembly JACCDH01 (sample SAMN15323433, study PRJNA562643) | freshwater metagenome | isolation source: river surface water | place: USA:Blue River Watershed | collected 2017-08-15 | reverse complement strand
GTCAAGTCCACCAGCTACACGCTGCCCTCAGGGTTTGATGGAGAGCGCAAGTTTTGGATCAAGGCGATTGCGTCCCCAGGCATCTACAGTGACACGCCGACCTTTGTCTCGACGGTGGTTGCCCAGCCGCAGAACGCCAATTTGATCTTGGCACGTGATGAGCAGGCGCTGGGATTTCCCGGCACCAAGCACTTCGCTTCGGTCGTCTCGGTCAACGGTCGAAATGTGCTTCGCATGAGCACCGGTGCCCAGGTGGCTGAGTACCTGTTTGAAGTGGATCTTGTCTCACCCATTCGCGCCCAGAACACGCTGCTCAATAGCCTCGGGGCTTCGGTCGATGACCGGACCACATGGCTGGAGGCGAATTTCCCTTGGAGCAGCGATGCTGCAAGGCGTCAGTGGGCCTATGACGGCGCGATTGCCAACGTGGATGCCCGCTTCCAGATCGCCCGGGAAGATGCACTGCAAGCCGGCGAAATCTACGGATGGCGTCTGAACGGTTCTACCGCAGGGCTAGGCAATCAAGTCGCGAGCCAGGCGGCAGGCGTCGCGTATGCCGCCGGCCGATATGGCGACGGTCTCATGGTCCGGGACACCACCCGCGTGGCTTGGACGGTGAGCATCCCATCGGTGTTTCACACCTCGTTTTGGTTCATACCGGCAGAGGTCACAACCTGTGTGATTTGGGCGGCTCACCGTCACCGAAACGGCCATGGAAAACGGGTCACCCACTTCGTCGGGCGTCACCAAATAGGGGCCGAGCTGATTGCCCTTGGCCATGTCTTTGGACAGGCAGAAGCCTCCCAGAATCTCGGCCGCCTGCACGTCCCTGGCCGACACATCATTGAAGATGCAATAGCCGGCGACCGGTTGGCTGGCGTTGCCGTAGACCACGGCCAATTCGGGCTCAATGTCCAGCCGTGAGGTATACACCGGCCAGGGCACGGTGGTACCGTCACCGCAAACGGAATTCAGGTTGGACTTGTAGTACGACATTCGCTCGGGCACGCCCGGGGTCGGCGCCGGACGCGGGGCCTGCAGCATGCGGCGCAGGGCCTCCACCAGGGGGCCGGTCTGCGGGTTGTCTTTCTCGTATTTGAGCATCACCTCGACCGAGTTGGACAGGTGCCGGGGCGTGAGGCCCAGATCAAACAGCGCCTTTACTTCAATGGGGGCATGCAGACGAACCTGACCGAGCGCGGGCTTGTCTACTGGGCGGATGCTGGCCCAGTTCTGGGTGGTCCACGCCAACAGCGACTTTGCCACAGCTTCACTGCCAGGCAGTGCCTCGAGATAGGCGGTGCTGTGGTCCAGACAGGTGTGGCGTTGACCACTGGCGCTCTGCAGCGCATCGAAGGCCAGGGCGCAGTCGTTCGCGACCAAGCCCAGGCGGGGTGCTTCGTCGCCGATAGAAAACCGGATCAGTTTCATGTCCTTAGCTCCTCAATTCACAAAGGCCACAACGCGTGCCGGTGCCGCACTGCAACGGGCCAGCTTCAAGGGGAAGAAGCCCACCATGAAGCCACTCAAAGGCAGCTCTGCGAAGTTGGTCATCTGCTGCACGATGAAGGCTTCGCGTTCCACAATGGCTTTGTGTCCGTCCCACAAAACCGACTTGTCGCGGGTCTGCTGAAACTTGCGCGCCATGACGCCGAATGACAAGTCCCAGCCCACTGCATCGGTCCCCAGAATGGTCGCGCCCTGGCGGGTCAGGTGCAGCGTGCTGGCGCGGCTCATGCCGGGTTGCTGATAGAACAGCGGATCGGTCATGGTGTAGCGCTCCTGCCCGGTGCGAATCAACACGGCGTCACCCTGCTTTATGGTGGTGCCGGTGGCAGCCAGTGCGGCGTCGAGCATCTCTATGGTGATCTCTTCGTTGTGCTTGGCCCAGGGGCGCACGTCCAGAACAATTCCGGGGCGGTACAACTCTTCCAGGGGAATGTCGGTGATGGTGCGTGCCAGCAGACCCGCAATGCGTGAACCGCTGTGCAAGGGGGCGTCCACGTGGGTGCCGCAGTGGGAGGACATGTCGGACAAAGTTTCTTCGCCCCAGCCTTCGCCATCGGGCAGGTCATCGTGGGTGCAGCCCAGGTAGCGGCAGAACTCTTCGGCCCCCTTCTTGGCGGGGTGGGCGTACTCAATTTGGGGGGCCACAACTTTGGCAGCACCGGCCAGCGGCGGTGGCAGCTTGGCGCGGTTGTCGGGGTCCAGTGTCAGGGTCAAATCAATCAGGCGGGTCATGTCGGGCTCCTCGTGTAATAAGTGGGAATCAAAGGGTTTGTCTGAGGCATCCAGTGTCTGGAGATGCGCGTTTGGGGTCTATCGAATTTCCGCAAGTTGTTGAAAACCTGCCTTGCGGAATGGCCAGCATTCGCGTCTTAGTGCGCTTGCGAATACACGGTTTCAGGCTGGAGCTGCAGGGCTTCGATCAGATAGCGGTCTTGCGGTTTTTCAGAAGCGGTCTTGGGTATCTGGGCCAGCACCTGCACATGGCTGGGCACCAGATGGGGCCCTAACTTGCGACGGCACAACTGAAAAACGCTTTGCGGATCGAAAGGTGTTGCGCCGCCGCTTTTGGGGACAACTGCGGCCACTACATCCTTCTCGCCCGCAACACCATTGGCAGCGGGAATGCCATACACGTACACATCGTCCACGGCGGGGTCTTCGGCAATGGTTTTTTCGATCTGGGCCGGGTCAATGAAGTCGCCATTGCGGCGAATGCCGCCGCCCTTGCGAAACAAGAAGTACAGCCAGCCCTGGCTGTCCGCCCGCACTACATCGCCCATGTGCAGCCAGCCACCAGCGCACTTCTTGGCGCTGGCTTCGGGGTTGCGGTGGTATTCCACCTTGAAGGGCGTACCGTCCTTGGGGCGAAACAGCAACTCACCGATGCGCTCACCGCGCGCGTTGGCCACTACATCGTGCCCGTCGTCATCCACAATCCGGTAGTCCAGACTCGGGATCGGTTTGCCGATGCTGCCAATCGGCCCCACACCCGGTGGGTTGCCGGTCAAACCGCCTTCGGCCGCACCATAAAACTCGTACAACTGGACACCAAAGCGGCTTGCAAAATCGCTCCAGATCGCTGCGGGCATGCCCGCAGAAATAATGGTGCGCACCGGGTTGTCGGCATCGTCTGGCTTGGGTGCTTCGGCATAAATGGCGGTAGTCATGCCGCCCAACAAGGTGAAGTTGGTGCAGCGGTATTTGCGGGTGATGTCCCACAGCCGCGACTTGGAGAACCTGCGTGAGAGCACGCAGGGCAGCGCATGCACCAGGGCTGTCCCCAGCGTGATGACCTGCGCGTTGGCATGCGTCAGTGACAGGCCGGAATACAGGCGTTCATCGGGCTGTAGGCCAAACATGCGGGGCAATAACTTGGCGGTTTCCACATAGCGGCGATGTGTCAACACGATGCCCTTGGGGTCGCCCGTGGTGCCCGAGGTATAGATCAGCTCCAGCGCATCGTCGGGTGCACAACCGGGCAAGGGGGTGGCACTGACTTTCGCATGGGCTGCGTCCTGAAAATCAAGCACAACCGGCCTGTCGAAAAGCGTCGGGCCTTCGGCAAGCTCGTCGGTGCGCAAACCCATGACCCAGCGCAAACCCGGCACCTTTTCGCGCACGTTCAGCACTTCCTGCAAGGCGTAGTCACCGGCCACTACGCCCCGGCAATCTGCGGCATCCAGCATATAGGTGAGCTTTTCGGCACGGGTGCGCGGGTCAATCGGTACCAGCACCGCCCCCAGCAAGGAACAGGCGAGCATCAGGTCCACCAGCTCTACATGATTGGCCAGCAAAGTGCCCAGCTTTTCGCCGGGTTGCAGGTTCAGCGATTGCAGGCCTGCTGCGAGGCGCTGGCCACGGTCCCACAGTTGTGCATAGGTGCGCGTCTCATCGGCACGTACGCCTGCGCCCTCGATGGTCAGCACCAGACAGTCTGGCTTTTCGGCGGCCATCTGCTCGATGACACCAGCCAGGGTGAGCGGGTCGTAGCGCGCCATCTCAGTCTCGCTTTTGCAGCAGGGTGACCACGGTAGCCGCGGCATCGGTTCCAATCGCCCCGCCGCCGTTGTGCGCCAGTGCCAGGCGCGCACCCTGCACCTGCCGGGGGCCAGACTGTCCGCGCAATTGCTCGGTCAGCTCCACAATCTGCGCACAACCCGTAGCCCCTACCGGATGCCCTTTGCGCAACAGCCCACCCGACACGTTGACCGGGATGCGTCCCCCAAGATAAGTCGCCTTGGTTTCAATCAAGCCGGCGCCTTCGCCGGGGGCACACAAGCCCAGGTATTCGTAGGCCGCAATTTCCGACGGCGCCGATGCATCGTGCAACTCAACACACGACAAATCTTGCGGGCCGATGCCAGCCGACTCATACACCTGCTGCGCGGCCAGCGAGCCCACCGACTCCAGCGGGTTGGTGTAGTCCCAGCCACTGACCAGCGCGCTCGCCGCCACATGCACCTTGTGACGCAGCCCCATGGCCTGGGCCTTGCGCTCGCTGACGATGATCACGGCCGCTGCGCCATCACCAATCGGTGAGCACATGGGCAGGGTCAGCGGCTCGATGATGGGACGCGCTGCGAGCACCTGTTCGACCGTCAGCAATTCCTGAAATTGCGCCCGCGGGTTCATGCTGCCGTGGAAGGAGTTTTTGGCGGTCACCATGGCAAAGTGCTCTTTGGTGCTACCGTACTTCTTCATGTGCTTTTTGGCCAGCATGGAGTAAATGTCCATAAAGATGGAACGGTTGACACCCACATTTGCCGCATCAAACGGCTCCCCCATTTCCAGGGCAATGCGCTTGACGACATTTACCGCGCCATCCGGGTCTTCAATATCCACCGCACTGCTAAAGGCGCCCAGGCTCTTGCTCTTGTCTTCGTGGTAGAGCTTCTCGCTGCCGCAGGCCAGCACCACGTCATAGAGACCGGCACTCACCATGGCGCAGGCTTGCTGAAAAGCGGTGGACGAAGAAGCGCAGGCGTTTTCCACGTTGACCACAGGTATTTTTCCAATGCCTAAAGCCCGCAGCACCACCTGACCACGAATCATCTCCTGCCCGGTGACTACGCCTGCTGCCGCGTTACCCATCCAGGCCGCTTGCAGCATAGACTTCTCCAACCCGGCATCGGCCAAAGCCAGTTGGATGGCTTCGCCCGCCAATCCCTTGAGGGTTTTGTCCAGATGCTTGCCAAACTTCACCATGCCGACTCCGGCCACGTATGCGTTCATTCTCATGAAATCTCTCCTTGTTGCAGAGAGTTTCACGGGCTTGAGCCAATACCGCTATCGGTTTTCCGCAAGAATTGTCAAGTCGAAAATATGGAATGTGCGCAGACATTCATTTCCGTATATGGGAGACTCTGCAAAGAGAAAGTGGCATCCTCGCTCTCGATACAACCACTAAAGTGCGGGACGCGAAGTCCTGCGATCGCTTTACTGAAAACCGCATTGCGAGGTCTCAAACGCAATAGACAAACTTTGCATCCATATGTTTTTCATTGAACAACCGCAATGTCGGCTTTGGGCACACTGCTGGCGCTAGTCAATGTCCGCAGCCCGGCATGCTGATTTCTATGACTGGTTTATAGACGCCCAACTAGGGCGGCCAAATGGAGCCGACCCGGAACTGACATACGATCTGAGTTTCCATGTGACGGCTTGAGGTCCCATAGTAGATATTTGGAGGGTGCCGCTCAAGCGGTAACGGCCCATCAGAATATCGAAGACTATCGCTTGTTTTCCAATTTAATCCTTGTTTCGCAACTCGGGCATACCACTGCCAGATATTGAACTTCCTCGATGTGGTGCCAATCTTCATCAAATGCTGATTCTGTATACATGGAATGCCACTCAAGCATGTTGACAGGTCCATTGCAGACGGCACAAGACTCAATCGGATCATAGACGGGAGACTCTGCAGGGATCGGAACACCCTGCGCAGTCATTGCACCAATGCGCCCCTTGTTACGACATTCCGATGAACAAAAATTTGCAAAACCCGTAGCTCTTTTGATATCCACCATAAATGGATAGGGTTCGTCTGGGGTATCAATCCTCTTTTCAGTAGAGACTGAAATATCGAAAAGCGGCGCCGTAAACATTACTTTGCAGGTGTCGCATTCAAATGGGTCTTCCGTCATCGAATGATCCTCAAGCGCAAGAGTTGTACTCATCTAGAGCCTACCGCCCGTGCGGTAGGCTGTCCCTAGGATATCCGAAATCCGAAGTCCTCTATTCAGGGGCACACCTAACGCACCTCGCGGACCTACCGCGAGATGTCAGATAGAGCCACCCAAGAATTCAGATTGACCGCTGGGCAGATGCTCAGCCCATCGCCGTCAAAGTCCTGGACTTCTCCCTTTCCCTGAGGGATACGTTGTATGCCGCCACCCTGGCGGCATAAAAGTACTCAAGAAAGGAAACCCCAATGACTATAAAAAGAACCGCAACAAGAACGGTCGCCGTGACCGTGCGCTTAGGAAAAAGCTTGGCCTCGCAGCTGCAAACCCAAGCCACCCTTGAAGGAACCAACCACGCTGAAGTTCTACGCCGCGCGCTAGAACATTACATCGAAAATCGAGACAAATATCTGAAACTCGATGACCTCCGCAAAGGCCTCTTGGACCGCCTGGAAGCCCTGGAAGACTGCCTGGTGCGTGAGATCAACAACCTCGTCGAACTCGACGACGGCAGCTCAAGGTTTGGAGGTGAAGCATGAGCCAACTCCAAACGATACACACTGCCCCCGCAAGCACCCTGCTTCTCATTCCCCTGGCGACTGGAGTCGCAATATTTTTCATCGTCCTGGCATTGCTCTGGCATGACGCCGTCTATTTTCCTCTGCCCCCTGGTGGCCTGAGTGAACACCTTCGCTACTGGCTACTTGGCCTAGCATCGAATCTAAGCCAGGGCCAGGCAGGTGCTCAGTCATGGTCACAATACCGAGTATGGTTCGATGTCCTTCCCTCCGGCCAATACTGGGGATTCTTCATTCGGCTGGCCCTTGCGCTGATTGCTGGCACTGGTATCGCTACGCTGACTCTCCTACACCTGCTCCAAGACCGTGAGGACAAACCGCTGCGCGGGCGCACCCTGCGTCAAGGCAAGTCCGGCATGAGGCAGTTAAAAGCTGAGGCAACCAAGGAATTCAACTCTGAGACTGCTGGCATCTTCCTACATCCTGAAGTTCAGATCAGCCAACCGCGCGAAACCAAGCACATGTTGATCATGGGCGCCTCCGGCAGTGGCAAAACTCAAGTCCTTCAGCACCTCATCAAAGAAGCAAGGCGTCGGGGCGACCGGGTTATTCTCGTCGACAGCAAGGGCGATTTCACAGCACAGATACCCCGCATCGGCCTGATTGCCCCATGGGACGTTCGATCGCTGGCTTGGGATATCGCCGCTGACTGCCCAGGCATCCTAGATGCCAAGACACTTTCTGCACGGCTCATTCCCGCCAACGATAAGGACCCCATGTGGTCCAACGCCAGCAGGGAGGTGCTAACCACCCTCATCAGTTATCTGCAAGACAAACAGCCTGGCGTCTGGACCTTTGCAGATCTGCGTGAGATGTTAAACCGTCCCGTGGCAGACCTTAGGGAGCTCGCCAATCGGTATAACCCTGAAGCACTGCGTAGCCTGGAAGAGGGCAGCAAAACCACCCAGTCCATCCTCATCAACACAATGGCCTTCATGGCTCCAGTCGTGGACTTCGCGCGTGCTTGGCCCCTGGGATCGAAAGCAAAGCGCTTCTCAATGCGGCGCTGGCTACATAACTCCAACAGCAAGCTCAAAACGTTGGTCATCCAAAGCAGTATTGCATACGAGGCCACGAGCACGGCACTAATCAATGGCCTGATCTCGGTGGTCGCGGGCACCATTGCTTCCACAGGGCTCGAGGACGACCCGAAGCGCAGAATCTGGTTGATCCTGGACGAATTCCCGCAACTTGGCAAGCTAAAGGACATCGGCCGACCATTCAGGAGCGGGCCTGGAGTTCACCCATTTGGTACAGCGGGAAGTAACTTGAAAAGGCCTGCACACTGAATCACAGTGGGCCGATCAGTTCATAGTCGCCGGCGAGCGATCAAACCACCATCGACGATGAGATAGACACGATGCGGCCAGATCGCAGGCGTCGCCTTGGGTCGCATTCGGCGACAGGGTCAGCGCGGGTTCATGCTGCCGTGCATGACCTTCATGGCCGTGACCATCGCGAAGTTCCTTCTTGTACTTCCCCACTTCTCCATGTGCTTGCGTGCGAGCGCGGAATAGATGTCCATGTTGATCGAGCGATCGGCGACCACCGTGGTGGCGTCAAAGGGTTCCTCAATGTCCAACGAACTGCGCTTGACCACATTGACGTCAGTATCCGGATCCCCAATGTCGGCGGCACTGCTGCAGCGCGGCGCGCTGCGGCCGGGCGAAACGCTGCTGGTGCACGGTGCCGCGGGGGGCGTGGGCCTGGCAGCAGTCCAGGTCGGCAAGTTGCTCTGTGCGCGTGTGATCGCGACGGCCTCCAGTGCCGACAAGCTGGCAGTCGCCGCCAGCGAAGGCGCGGACTTCGGCATCGACTACCGCCGCGAGAACTTCAAGGAGCGGGTGCTCGAGATCACCGCCGGCGAAGGCGCCGACGTCATCCTCGACACCGTCGGCGGCGAAGTCTTCGAGCAATCGATGCGCTGCATTGCGTGGGGCGGGCGCCTGCTCGTGGTGGGATTCGCCGGCGGACAGATCCCGCAGGTGAAGATGAACCAGCCCTTGCTCAAGTGCTTCAGCATCGTGGGCGTGCGGGCGCTGGAACACGTCAGGCGCCGGCCGCATGAGGGGGAAGCCTACAGGGCGTGGATGCTGAACGCGGCGGCCCAGGGCAAGCTGCGGCCGCGGGTGTGCGCGACTTTGCCGCTGGAGCGGTTCCGCGACGCGCTGTCGCTGCTCGAAGGCAGGCAGGCCATCGGCCGGGTCGTGCTCGAGATGCCTCCCTGAGCCGCGACCGCATTTTTCACTGAAAGAAAGGAACCCAGTTGTCCCTCCTGTTGACCGATGACCAGGTGCAGATCCAGGAACTGGTGCGCCGGATCGCACGCGAACGGGTGGCTCCGCGCGCCGCCGAGATCGACCGCACCGCGGAGTACCCGCAGGACATGTTCGACCTGCTGCGGGAGCTCGGCCTGTTCGCGCTGCCGTTCCCCGAGGCGTACGGCGGCTCCAACAGCATGGTGTCGTCGTGCCTCGCGATCGAGGAACTGGGGCGCGCGTGCTACAACACGGCCTACCTCCTGCTGCTGCAATGGGTGCCTTTCGGCGCCATCCTGGCCGGAGGCACGCAGGAGCAGCGCGAGCGGTTCCTGCCCCGGCTGGCGGCCGGCCAAGTGCGGGGCGCCATCTCCAGCACGGAGCCGCAAAGCGGCTCCGACGTGGCGGGCATCCGGACGCGTGCAGCGGAAGTCCCGGGCGGCTTCCGCCTGACCGGCTCCAAGATCTGGTGCACCAACTCGCACATCGCCGACTTCGTGCTGGTAGCGGCCCGCGTCGGGGACGGCAAAGGCAGCATCGGCCTGTTCATCGTCGAGCGCGGCACGCCAGGATTCGTGGTGGGGCGCAAGGAGGACAAGATGGGCGCGCGCGGCGTGCCGGCTTGCGCTCTGTTCCTGGACGGGGCGTTCGTGCCCAGCGAGAACGTGCTGGGCGAGCCCGGCAAGGGTTTCAAGCTCGTGATGGAGACGTTCAACAAGAGCCGTCCTCTGATCGGCGCGCGAGGCGTCGGGCTGGCGCAGGGCGCGACCGACCTGGCCCAGGAATTCGTGCAGAACCGGCAGGCCTTCGGCCAGCGTGTCAGCGACTTCCAGGGGGTGCGCTGGATGCTCTCGGACATGGCCATGCAGACCGAGGCCGCGCGCAACCTCGTCTACAAGGCCGCCGGGATGGTGGACGCAGGCGTGTCCCTGGAGCAGCTCGCGTCCATTGCCGCGATGTCCAAGTGCTTCGCGACCGACACCGCCATGAAGGTGGCCACCGATGCCGTGCAGCTGTTCGGCGCCGCCGGCATCTCCAACGAATACCCCATCAACCGCTATTTCCGCGACGCGAAGGTGCTGCAGATTGTCGAAGGTACCAACCAGATCCAGCGGAACATCATCGCGGACCGGATGCTCGGCCGCGCTGCGCGCTGAACGACGACCTCACGTGCGGTGCTGACTCATTGCCGGGGGATGTTTGCCGCGCGAATCGCGGTCCCGAACCGCTCCGTATAGGCTCGAAAGCTCGCCGCGACTTCGGACGGTGAGAGGTGGGCGGGCGGCGGGGAGCTGTTGATGACCGCGACCGCCTCGCGGAACTCGGGCTTCTCCATGATCCGCCCGATGGTCTGGTTCAGGCGGATCACGATCTCGGCCGGCGTGCCCGGCGGTGCGAAGACGGCACTCGGCACGCTCACGTCCACGGCGAAGCCGGCCGCTTCCTCCACCGTCGGAAGACCCGGGTAGTTCGGCGAACGAGCGCTGGAGGCAACCGCCAGGTAACGCAGCTTGCCGGCCTTCACATGCGGGGACGCCACGCCGGCATCGAAAGCGAAGTCGACCTCCTTCGCCAGCAGCGCGTTGGTCGTCTGCGCCGAGCCCTTGTACGGCACGTGCACGGCCTTGATGCCGGCGCCGCTGAGCAGCAGTTCCGCGGCGACATGCAGAGGACTGCCTGTGCCCGATGAGCCGTAAGTCAGCTTGCCCGGGTTTTGCTTCGCATAAGCGATCAGATCCTTGACGCTATGGATGGGAAGGTCCGGCCTGACCACCAAGGGCAGCGCCGAGAGGCTGGTAGCGGCCACCGGCACGAGTTCCTTCTGCATGTCGAACTGGTACAGGTGCGGGTTCATGGTGATCGTGCTGCCCGGGGAGTACAGCAGCGTGTAGCCGTCGGGAGCGGCACGGACCACGTATTCGACACCGACGTTGCCCGCCGCGCCGACGCGGTTGTCCACCACCACCGGCTGCCTCAGTTCTTCGGCCAGGAACCGCCCGATCACCCGCGCAGCCACATCGGGTGCGCTGCCGGGAGCGAAATTGGTCACCAGCTTCACGGGTCTGGCCGGCCAGGTTTCCGCAAGACCCAGCAAGGGCATCAGAAGCAAGAAAGCAAGAAAGATCCTGATCATCTGTTGTCTCCTGTCAGTGGCATGAAGTGGGCCTGAATCAGCCCGGGGGTTCAGAAGTTGTAGACCTCGAGCGTGCGCTCGCCCGCCCGCAGCCGCTCCACGATGGCGGCTTCCTTGTCCTCGCGCTGCTCGGCGGCCTGCACGAGTTCCGCCGCCCGCTCGCGCGGCAGCACCACCACGCCATCGGTGTCGCCGACCACGAGATCGCCGGGGTTGACGGCGATGTTGCCGAACAGCGTGGGATGGTTGATCCAGCCGCGCGCGCCGAAGTCCTTGCCGGTCCCCCGGATGCAAAGGCCCCGCGCGAACACCGGGAAGCCGAACTGCTCCAGCACGGCGCCGTCGCGCACGCAACCGTCAATGACCAGCCCGCCGAGGCCGCGCGCCTGCGCTGCGACCGACATGATCTCGCCCCAGTAGCCCCATTCGTGAGCGTCGCTGACGCGTACCACCAGGACGTCGCCGGGCTGCGCCACATAGATGGCGCGGTGCAGCCATAGGTTGTCACCGCCCGGCGAATCCACGGTCACGGCCGGGCCGCAAATGCGGAACGAAGGTGCGACAGGCTTGATCGCGCCGGGCATCACGCCGATGCGACCGGCGGCCTCATGCAGCGTGGCGGCCGGCATCCGGCGCGCCTTCGCCACCACGCCGGGGGCAACACGGTCTATGTCGGCGCGGATAGTGGGACCCGAAGGCATCCGCAGGGTGCCGCTCATGGCGCCTTCCTCGTCTGGAGCTGGTGGTACCGGTGCTTTTCGCGCGCCTCGCGCAGGCTCAAGCCTTGCCGCACGCTCTCGCGGATCGCGTCCTCCGCCGACTGGATCTCTTCCGCCGCCGCCAGCACCCTGTCCTCGAAGGACGCGGGGATGACCACCACGCCGTCCGCGTCGCCGCGGATCAGGTCGCCGGGACAGACGCGCACATTGCCCACGTTCACCGGCACCTGCGTGGCCTCCACCTGCACCCGGTCCTTGCCGGTGCGCATCCAGTGGTCGCGGCTGAACACCGGGTAGTTCAGATCCAGGCAGAGCGACACGTCGCGGCTAATGCCGTCGATCAGCGTCCCGGCGATGCCCTTCCGGCTCGCGATCTCGGTCAGGATGTCGCCCCAGACCGTGCAGTCCTCGCGACCGCTGTTGTCCAGCACCACCACCGTGCCCGGTTGCAGGTCGTCGATGTAATCTCCCACCGTGCCGGCCGGGTGTCCGGCGGGGCCGTAGCGCAGCGTCCAGGCACGCCCGGTCATACGGAACGAAGCGGACCGCGGCTTGATCCGGGAGCACTGGCCAACAAGCCCGTGCCGGTCCAGAGCGTCACTAAGCGTGGCCGTGTCCAGCTTCGCGGCGCGCGCGACGTTGTTGTCCAGCATCCCGATGTCCTCTCCGCTCACTTGAGCATGTGTTCGTAGTCCGCGCCCATCACCTCGGTGATCCGCCCGCCCCCGAGGAGCGCCTTCGCCATGGCGGCCTCGCGGCCCGCGATGTGTTCAGCCGCGTCGAGGAGCCGGCCGATGTCGGCCGCAGGGATGAAGACCACTCCGCTGGCGTCCGCGACGACGTAGTCCCCGGTGCCCACGGTGACATCGCCGATCCGGACCGGACGGCCCGCGTCTGCTTCGGCCACGCGGCCACGGGCGGTACGTGCCGTCAGCGCGCGCGAGTAGACCGGGAAGTCGTAGGCGCGTGCCTCGTCGATGTCGCGGACCGGGCCGTCCGCGATCACGCCTGCGATCCCGCGCATCTTGGCACCGAGCGACAGGATGCCGCCCCAGCTGCCCGCGTCCACACCGCTGCGCTGCTCGACGACGATCACTTCGCCGGGCTGCGCCATCTCGATAGCGGTGGTGCCCAGATGCCGCGGAGCGCCCTCCTGCCGGGGCGCCTGCGCAGCCGCGACGAGGCGGTAGGTGACCACCCGCCCGGCAATGCGCCGGGTGGTGGACCGTTGCTCGATGCCGCTCACCGCAGGAGGCAGGCCCAGCTTGTCCATGGCGTCCGAGACCGCGCAGACGTCGAGCCGCGCAAGCCGGCGCACGAATTCAGCGGGAGTGCTCATGCCTTGTCCTCCGCCTCGGCGCGGCACCTCGGGCGACCGAGCGGGTGGGGAAAGCGCTTGAGCGATTCCGTCGGGTCGATGATCATGCGTCTGCGCTCCTGTGGTGGTGGCACTGCGTATCGGTCCTGCGGCTACAGGTCAAGCGTGATCTCATCTCCCTTGGCGCGGGAGACGCAGATCATCATGCTCTTGTGGCACGTCGGGTCGGCGAGGATCAGGTCACGGTGGTCGCATTCGCCGCTGACAACCTTCGTTTCACAGCTGCCGCAAATGCCCTCCAGACAGGAGTGGGAGACGTCTATGCCAGCCGCGCGAACGACTTCCAGGATCGACTGGTCCGCACCGACCTGAAGCGTGAGATTGCTGCGTGCCAGACGCACCGTGAAGGCTGAGTCCGAGCCCATCCCGGGAGAGGATTCAGGGGGAGCCGAGAACCATTCGACATGCACCGTCTGCTTGTCGCGAGTTCCGGCGGCGTCCAGGAAGGCCTTGAGAAGGCTTCCCGGGCCGCAGCAGTACAGGTGCGTATCAGTGGCGGTGCTCGCTACCAGGGCATGCAGGTCGAGCTTGGCGACCCCGGCCATCGCATCGAAGACGGGAACCACTTCGCCTCCGAGGTCCAGCAGATCCTGCAGGAACGCCGCCCGCGCGGGGGTGCGCGCGCAGTAGTACAGCGACCACTTCCTGTTCAGCGTGCTCAGGCGACGCGCCATTGCCAGCAAGGGTGTGATTCCAATACCCCCGGCGATCAGCACGCTTCGCGCAGCGTCCTCTACCAGCGGAAAGTTGTTCCGCGGCTCTCCGATGCGCAGCAGCTGCCCTTCGCGCAGGTGCTCGTGAATCCATCGCGACCCGCCACGACTGGCGGGATCGCGCCCGATGGCGATGACGTAGCGATGGCGCTCGGACGGGTCGTTCGCCAGCGAGTAGTGGCGGTGCAGCACCCCTTGATCGGTGGGGACATGAACCTCGATGTGGGCGCCTGCCGTGAAGCTTGGCAACCACTCTCCCGGCATCCGCCGCAGTTCAAGCGACGCGATGCCTTCCGCTTCCTCCCGGCGCGCGACGACAACCACGTCAAGCATGGGAGAACCCTTGACGGGAAATTCCGCACCCATCAGACGAACACCTCCGCGCCGGTCTCGCCCGAACGAAGCACAGCCAGGCAAGCCGCGAGCGTGCCCCGGGCAAACGGTCCGTCGTGAATGGGCGGCCTGCCGTCCATCACTGCGGCACAGAACTCGTCCAGCAACGCAGCGCGCCCCGTGCTCGAGCAGTCGACCGGGATCTCCCGGACACCTTCATCGCTGTAGACGGTCAGGCCAGCGGGTGAAGTGCGGACGTCCGCGCGTTCATAAGTCAGGATCATCTGCCCGAAGTGGGCCTGATGCGTCGGTGGGCTGGTGGGCAAGTCTCCCCCGTATCCATAGCGGTCCGTGCGCATGACGGCTTCGTCGGAAACCGCCGCCAGCTGCCTGAGTCGACGGCGCGCTGCGCCGTGAGCCGGGCTCTTGATGCGACCGCTGGAACTGACCCAGCCGTGAAATTCATCGCTGTCGAAGTGGTCATAGCCACTGTAGACCATGGTCGCAGCCGCTCCGGACGCGAACTGGACGAACGCTGCGCAGCAGCCTTCCGTGGGACGTGCCGGATCCAGCCTCCACAGCGATGCACGTACCGAACGCACCTCGGAGTTTGCGGCGAGGCGAGCCACCTCGATCTGATGTGGGAGCTGGTTGTAGATGATGCCCCCACCCTGCTTCGTATCCAGCTCCTCGGGCCGGCGCGGACGGTACATGAAATCCGTGTAGTTCAGCATCGCAACCGCGGCCAGCCGGCCGAATTCACCTCGGGCAGTGAAGTCCCGTAACATGCCAACCGCCGGATCCGAGCTGTGGGTATGGCCGACCATCATCACGATCCCTGCCCGCGCCGTGGAGTCGATCATTTCGTCGCAGTCCTGCAACGTCAAGGCAATCGGCTTCTCGACGATCACGTGTTTGCCGTATCTCGCAGCAAGATGAACATGATCGCGGTGCAACTGGTGCGGCGTGGCGATGTAGATCGCATCGACGTCGGGACGGCACACAAGAGCCTCGGCGGTGTCGTCCACCGGGACGCCATAGTCCCTCTCGAACCGCTGGCGCAAGACGGCGTTCAAGTCCGCCGCACCGCAGAGAACCGTGCGTGGATGGGAAGCGACGGCGGGCACCATGAGGCCTCCGGCCATTCCGAGTCCGAGCACTCCCACGCGCAGGCGCGCCCCGGTGCCGCTGTTGAACTGTTTCATCGTTCGCCCAGCCGGCTCATTGCCGGGGGATGTTCGCCGCGCGGATCGCGGTCCCAAACCGCTCCGTGTAGGCTCGAAAGCTGGCGGCGAGTTCAGACGGTGGGAGGTGGACGGGCGGCGGGGAGCTGTTGATGACCGCGACCGCCTCGCGGAACTCGGGCTTCTGCGTGATCCGGCCGATGGTCTGGTTCAGGCGGGTCACGATCTCGGCCGGCGTCCCCGGCGGCGCGAAGATGGCGCCAGGAACGCTAACGTCCACGGTAAAGCCGGCAGCTTCCTCCATCGTCGGAAGACCCGGGTAGTTCGGCGAACGCGCGCTGGAGGCAAGGGCCAGGTAACGCAGCTTGCCAGCCTTCACATGCGGTGAGGCCACGCCCGCGTCGAATGCGAAGTCGACCTCCTTCGCCAGCAGCGCGTTGGTGGTCTGCGCGGAGCCCTTGTAGGGCACATGCACGGCCTTGATGCCCGCGCCGCTGAGCAGCAACTCCGCGGCCACGTGCAGAGGACTGCCTGTGCCGGACGAGCCGTAAGTCAGCTTGCCCGGGTTTTGCTTCGCATAGGCGATCAGATCCTTGACGCTGTGAATGGGGAGGTCCGCCCGAACAACCAGCGGAAGCGCCGAGAGGTTGACTGCGCCCACCGGAACGAGTTCCTTCTGCATGTCGAACTGGTACAGGTGCGGGTTCATCGTGATCGTGCTGCCCGGGGAGTACAGCAGCGTGTAGCCGTCGGGAGCGGCACGGACCACGTATTCGACACCCACGTTGCCGGCCGCGCCGACGCGGTTGTCCACGATCACCGGCTGTCCCAGTTCCTCGGCGAGGAAGCGCCCCACCGCGCGGGCCAGCACGTCCGGGGCACTGCCGGGCGCAAAATTCGCGACGATCTTCACTGGTCTGGCCGGCCATGTCTGGGCGAGGCTCATCAAGGGCATCACAAGCAAAATGGAAATCAAGAGCCTGATCATGGGTCGTCTCCTGTTGAAAGTTAGTGCATGCGCTGGAGAACTTCGGGGTTCTGCAGCAGACTCTCGAAATCGGCCTCCGTCGACATGGCGGCCACGGAACGCTGCTTGTACGAGTCAGGCTTGCGGGCCAGCGCGGGCTCGACGCCCCGGGCGAGATCCTTCGCTGCCTTGAGAAGCATTCGCCGTGCCGTGATGACCGGCAGGTCCGACGGTACAAGCATCTCTCGACTGCGATCCACCATTTTTCCCGGCCCTGACCCAGGAACACTGCGCATGTTCTCCTGGAGCGAGCGATCCTGGTCCGTGATGGCCAGAACGCCCGCGAATGTCAGTGTCTTCTGGCGCTCGCGGTCGATCCTGTAGTCGTTCTCGCGTGTGGCGAGAGGCAGGAACGTGTCGATGACATGGCCGTCCGGCAGCTGGTACGCCCCCCGCTCGAGAGGGGGAGGAAATCCCGTGCCAGCCGCGAAGATCGCGCGGTGCTCCTCCGCCAGCGGCGAGCCGTGTCGATAGGAATAAGTGAAGATCATGACGTGCTCGTCGTCCACGGGAACCCAGGCCCTGCCACCCCGCGGGTAGAGATCTCCCGGATCGTTCGGGATCATGCTGAACATCGGCATGAACCACTGCGTCACGCGCCAGTAGTACTGCCCGGGCGTTTCGGTTTGCCGCCGGGCGCCATAGACGAAGCCGTAATCCGTTTCCTTCAGCGTGATGACCGGAGCGCCATCGTTCATCGCCGATGGGAGCGTCGGGCTCAACGGCGCCGCAAGGGAGCGATGCAGGAAGCTGACGTGCGAGGTGTCAATTTCTCCTTCCATGCCCTGCGCCCAGTTGGATCGCTGGATCCAGCGCGCCACCTGCACGTGCGAGGGCGGCACACCCAGCCACTCCAGGCCGGGAAGGGGCGGCTCGAGTTCCGTCGGTCCCATGTAGATCCAGACCAATCCGCCGGACTCCCTGGCCGGGTAGGAGGTCAGCTTCGCCCGCTGGCGCAGAGCCGGAGCGTTGGCGGTCGAAGGCAGATTGGGGATATCGACACAGTTTCCCTGGACGTCGAACTTCCAGCCATGGTAGGCGCAGCGGATGCCGCATTCCTCGTTGCGACCGAAGAACAGAGGCGCAAGCTTGTGCGGACAGTACGCATCGATGATGCCGACCGCCCCTTTGCTGTCCCGGAAGACGAGCAGGTCCTCGCCCATCACGCGGATGCGCTTGGGCGGACCGTCCGGCGTCTCGATTTCGGAAGTGAGCAGCGCCGGCAGCCAAAAACGCCGAAGCAGGTTGCCCATCGGGGTGCCCTTGCCGACGCGGCAAAGGAGTTCATTGTCCTCGTTGTTGAGCATGGTAAAGCGCCCTTCAGTGATGATCATTTCGGCCCGGCGCGGCGCGCTGGGCGGTTCCGGGACCCCATATGGCGAAAGCGGCCCCGACGCCTGTTCCCGCCGGAGTGCGGTAGAGCGGCTCGTAGGCGGACCACTGCATCGCAAGCGGGCTTGCCGCGCCGGCCAGTGCGATCCAGTTCAGGATTTCCGAGGAGCCGGAATTCAAGGCGGCCCGCGGAATGGATGCGAGCGTGTCCGCATCACCGTGCGCCATCGCCCGCAGGAGTTTCTGATCAAGCTCTTCGTCCACGACGAAATGGCTCAACCCCCCGGAAGCGACGACCGCGACCCGCACGTCGTCCGGCATGGCTTCCACCGCCCGGCGCAGTGCCTGGCCGAAACGCCAGCAACGCGCTGCGCTGGGCACATTGGGTCCGTAATACGTGTTCAGCAGCACGGGCACGACAGGGATGCTCCTGCCCCTGAACAAGCGCTTCACGATGAATCCGTAGGCGTGGCCGAACCCGGCCACATCCGGATTGTCGACACGGTCGCAAGCGGCCACATCGAAATCCTCTTCCATGAGGCGGCGGATGAGCCCTTCGCCGAAGACTGCTGCGCCCGGGATGGTGTGCTGATCGTCCATCAGGTAGCCACGCGCCATGGTGGTGCGCCATGCGGCGCGCTCTTCGGGAGCGAACTTCCGGCATGTGATGATCTGTGCGCCGTGGAAGATGGCGATCGCCGGCTGGTTTGCCGAGCCGAAGAGCTCCCGCTGGTCATCGCCGATGATGACGACGACGTCCGGTTCGGCCGCCGACAGCGCGTCGCCGAGGTGGTCGAGTGCGGCATTGCACGCTTGTTCCTTCCGCGCCAGGACTTCCGGGGAAATCTGTTCCGCGCAACGCGGGCCGAGTTCGGCCAGCACTTCGTCGTACCGCAGCAGTCTTCCGTCGCTCATGTTCAGCGCCTGATTCGCGTAGTCCGCTTCGGCGCGATGTCGCCAATGCTCCGAGCCAAGAGTGAGTAGCGGCGTGTGCGAGGAGCCGATCCCCAGAACGATGCGTGCCATGGCTGCCCTACTCGTCCGTGCGAAACCGGCTGTACAGCCGCGTGCAATTGCACTCGAAGACGTTGCGCCGATCCTGATCGGAGAGGAAGTCGATCGACTCGATGACCGGCTTGAGGTCGTCGAAGTCAAGACCACTGGCCGGGTCCTTGGCGCTCCCGGTTCCCGGCTTCTCCGTCCCGAACAAGACACGGTCGGGCCCTACCGTCTTGAACAGCAGCTCCAGTGCATTGCGATCGTAGGTGCAGGTGTCGAAATGCAGTTGCCGCAGCTTCTCGTCGAAGCTCATGCCGCCGCGGCGCACGGCCCATGCCCGGAAGCGCCCCATGTGGTACGGAATCGCGCCGCCACCGTGCGGCACGATGAGCTTCAGGTTGGGGAATTGCTCGAACACGCGCGACTCCATCAGGGAAATGATGGCGATACTTTCCTCGTTGATGAATTTGAGCGTGTACGACTCGCGCGGATGGCAGCTGCTCGCCGAATGCACCAGCGCAGGCACGTCGAGTTCGCAGAGTTTCTCGTACAGCGGATACCAGAAAGGGTCGCCCAGCCCCGGGGGCGGCGCCGCGTCGCCCTCCGTAGGATCCGGATTCAGCAGGCAGCCGACGAAACCCTGCTCCCTGACGCGAAATTCGAGCTCCGGGATGCATCCTGCCGGGCTCTCGTCGCGATGCTGCGGCAAGCCCGCGACCCCTCGAAACCGGCGGGGAAACATCTCCACCGTGCGGTGAATCAGGTCGTTGACATGACGTGTCCAGAGCGCCGTCACACGTTGGGGCTTCACTGAGTGCATCTGCATGTACGGCCGCGGCGAGAGAAACTGTATGTCCGTGCCGACCCGGTCCATGATGTCGATGATGCTCTGGGCCGCGGTGCGAACCGCCTCGTCCGTCAGCTTGGAAGCTGAAGCCGGATTGCCCCGGTTCGAGACGAGTTCGGCCATGTATTTGTAGCTTTCCGGAGGTACAACCACATGCGCGTGGGAGTCGATGATCACTTGCTCAGTCCTTTCGAAGATTCCGGCCGCGGCCGCGTGCGCTCCCGAGTTCGGGCATGGAGAGTTGAGAAAACCGGCGGGACAAGTCAACCGGGGTGATGTCGTCACTGCCGCCAGCCAGACCTGTGCCTCCTTGTAATCGCCGAGTGCCGGCGCGCGGGACGCCATCAGGCTGCGTCAGGCGGGTTGCGGCCACGTGGCTGACTGTCATTTCAGGGCGTGTCATGACGGCGATCGCCTCCAGCTGAACCAACATGCGCCCGGGAAGATCCATCACCTGGGTATGGCGTGCCGGCCGGTCGTCCGGATCCGGGAAGCAACGCAGCCACTGTTCGTTGACGGCTTCACGTTGGCCGTTGTCCTTGACGTACACAGTCATCCGGACCACATCGTCCAGCGTCGCACCCCCGAGGCGCAGCAACTCACGCAGGTTGTCGAACATGAACCGCGCTTGGGATGCACCGTCTTCAGGGAGCTGGTCCGTGCTGGGGTCCTTGCCCATGACTGCCGAAGTCCACAGGATGCCTCCGACGCGCGCACCCATGGGAATGGGGGCTGCCCCGTGGCTTACTCCCGGCAAGTGAAGGGACCGGCGTCTCTTCGGTGGAACGGATGACGACAAGGGAATCCCCTTTGAAGCACAAGCCGCAATGGTCTTTGAATTCAATCGTGACTTCAATAAGGGTTACCCCCATGCGGGCCGGACGTAAGATTGCACCTCTGTTGATTCATCAGCCAAACTGAGCCAGTGTTCACGTTGAATATTGAGCCACTGGTTTTAGGGAAGTTTTGTTCAGTTGGTTGTGGATAAGTCTAGCTGCTCGGTGTCTTTGGCTTCTCCTTTCTG
>JACCDH010309354.1_pt1 | contig 20720 bp, 15 predicted proteins | sample 7442481 | NCBI WGS metagenome assembly JACCDH01 (sample SAMN15323433, study PRJNA562643) | freshwater metagenome | isolation source: river surface water | place: USA:Blue River Watershed | collected 2017-08-15 | reverse complement strand
CTATCATTTCCAATCTCCGGTTGTTTTTGTCCTATGAATTGTAAACTATCATAAAGTACAGTAATATTGGTTTTGTATTTTCCATTGGGAATATAGATGGCCACTTTGTTTTGATGCGCAAACTGTTGTGCTTTTTCAAAAGCAATTGTTTCATCGGCCAGGCCATCTCCTTTGGCACCAAATTCTAAAATGGAAATACGAGGAATGGATTGCGGTATTTCGCCCCCCACCGGAAGGTCATTTTTTTTACAACCCAGGACAAGGATTAGTAAGCATAAAATAGGCCAATTCTTCAACTGTTTCATGGGTCAAAATATGAGCAAATATATCAATGAACCTTGGGATGCTCAATAATCCTCCCCAATTCCAAGTTTTTACCATGAAAAGCACCTAAAACAGTGCCTTGAAGGCCTAATATTCCCCCAATTTTTAATATCTTTATTGTGTAGTAAAACCAAGGCGTTTTTCGACCTAACTTATTCATTTACTGTGACTAAGAAAGGCTTTGCCTTGCAAAAATTTGTATATGTTTAAATTCAATTTGGGTTTATTGGCAATTTGCCTTGTTTTTGCTGGCTGTGTAAAGTCGGGATACAAGGAAATAGTCGTGTACAATAACAATTTTAAAAGTGGCGACACCAGTTTTTTAAAGGGAGCAACTATTTGGAAATGGAATGGTCAATCCATTATTGGCAGATACAACAATGGAGGCTTTGATGTTGAACTTACCAATTTACCCAATCATGCTGCTTTGTCCATTACGGTGATTCCTTATTTTCATGATAGCTGGGATGGCAGTACCAATGTGGGTGGTATGGATGGTCCTGATATTTGGCAAATGTCGGTAGATGGGAATTTGTTAGTGAATTCTACTTTCTCCAATTCTCCATGCAATAGTATGTATTGTTTACAACAATCTTATCCATTGCCGTATAGCAATATTAATAATCCACCAATGACCAATGCAGTGCAAACCTTACCAAGCGTTGGTAATTGTAGTGGCATTCAGGTTAGCTCGGTGTATAAAATTGTAAAAACCATTTCACATTCGGGCAGCACTGCTAAAATAAGTTTTAGAGATGAACTGGTGCAAACCAATGTACCTGATAGACTTTGTGATGAGTCCTGGTCTATGAGTGAAATAATTGTAAAAGTCATTAACACGCCTTAATTCTTTTTTTTGAAATTGAATATTCCTGCCATTGGGCAGTTTACTGCTTTATTAATTTTAAACATCACCAACGCGTTGTTTCAACTCATGGTGATTCCATTGCTGGTGCACAATACCAGTACCAACTTAGTAGGTACTTACTTTTTAGTACTTTCTTTTGGCGTGTTGGCCAGCATCTTTATTAATTTTGGAACAGGCCAAACGGCAGTGGTTGAAATTAGACAAGTGCAAAACAAGGAACAATATCCTAGTATTGCAGCACAAGTATTGAGTTTGCGCTTTTGGGCTTTGTTGATTGCTTTATTGGTTTGTAGCTTACTTCCTTTTGTAGTGAACAATGGAATTTATTATTTGTGTGCGATTCCTTTGTTGCTCTCCGAGTTTATCAATCCTCAATATTTTTTAATAGCTACTTATAATGTGCGACAGTATAGTTTGCTTAACGCGGCTATTCGTATTGCTGCGTTTGTGGGTATTTATATTTTTAGAACACATGAACATATTGTTGCCATTGCATTATTATTCTCAGGAACTGGAGTATTGTTATTGCATTTAAAATACGCATCCACCGCTTTCTTTATTAAAAATATTTTTAGCAACCTACCTAATTTTCACACCATCAAGCAACTTATTAAAGCACAAAGCTTGGTATTGGGTAATGGTCTTACGGTGCATTTGCAACAGTCTTTATTTTTATTTGCCCTTCCTCATTTTGTGACGCCCTTGTTTTTGTCTGCCTATGGTTTAATAGACAAACTTATTTCAAGTGGTAGAATGATGGTGAATGCGTATAGTGCTGCAGTGATGCCACATGCTGCAGGTACCCATCAACAAGGACTAGCGCATTGGGCACAACTAAAAAAACAACAAAACAAAATATTAGCAGCCTTATGCATAATTGCTGGCGCGATTCTTTATTTTTTCCCAGAACAAATTTTAATGATTTTGTTATGGGGTAAAAAAGCTTCCAATGCTGAATTCTTTAACCAAGCCACTGTATTGTTAAAACTAATTGCACCCGTTCCTTTGTTGATTGCTTTGAACGTTTTAAATGTGGCTGAATTGTTATTAGAAAAAAAATACCTAGCTTATTTTATTGCTGGTGTATTGGTGCTGCTAGTAGCCATTTTATTTGTTGTGTTTATGTACTTGGGTTTGCCCATTAAGGTTGCAGGGTATTATCCTGTTATTGTAGAAGGAAGTTGCTTGCTTATTTATTTTTTAATTTTAAAAGGATTGAAAAGTGCGAAACAGTAAAATTGCATTTTTATTCCTGTTGCTTTTGATGATACAAAAGGGCTTTGCGCAGGATACTGTGCAAATAAAACCAACGCCTTTTAAAACTACCCTTCAATGGGTAGGGGATCATCCCTATGATTGGAACGAAGGTTCCATGATTCTTGCCAAAGGCTTTCAGCAATATGTAAATGGGGGCGTGAATGTGAAATGGAAAAATTTGGAATTGCAATTGGCGCCCGAATATGTGGTGGCACAAAATTTACCCTACGAAGGTTTTAATGAAGGACAGGATAAAGTGCATTGGAGAGATTATTACCGCTTCTATAATTTTATTGAATTGCCGGAGCGCATGGGCAACGCGCAGTACTGTCAATTTTTCTGGGGTCAATCTTTTATCAAATTCAATTATAAAAATACTGTCTTGCAGTTATCTACTGCTAACAAATGGTGGGGCCCAGGCTTTAGAAATGCTTTAATACTTTCCAACAACGCTGCTGGATTTCCGCACATTGGTTTTTCCAATAAAAAACCGATTCGTTCTAAAATAGGAACTTTCAATTATGAATTTATTTGGGGACAATTAATCAATAGTGGTCAACCTCCTCCTGCTTCTTATTTAAAATACAATGGAGAACAAATGTTTGCGCCTAAGGAAAATCGCAATCGTAGTTTTCAGGCCATGCATATTAATTACATTCCCAAGTGGTTTCCTAATTTAACCCTGGGTCTGGAACAATCCTTTGTACAATATGAGGATCAATTAAAAGGGCTGGATAATTATCTGCCTATTAAAAATATTATTTATCGTTTACCCAACGATGTACTTAACCAACCTATTACACTTACTGCTTTTTATTTTAATTACGAATTCCCTGCAGTGAAAGCAAAAATTTATGGTGAGTTTGGTTGGAACTTAAATAGAACCACTTTGCGTAATTGGTTAATACAACCCGACAAGGGGATGGCGAATGTCTTAGGCTTTAGTAAAATTATTCCTAGCCAGCGTGCCCATTTTTGGGAGTTAAAAGCCGAGATGACCAATTTGCAATTACTAACGGTGGCCGAACAATTTACCACAGGGGCTCCTCCTAGTTGGTACCTGGGTGCTTATGTTAGACAGGGTTATACCAATAATGGAAAAACAATTGGAGCGGGCGTAGGACCAGGTGGTACTTCTCAAACCCTTGAATTGAATTGGCGCAAAGGAAATAACCGAATAGGGGTGAGTGGAGAGCGTCGTTTACACAACAACGATTTTTATGTGTACTCCTTTACGCCCTCTGGTGATTTTAGAAGATTTTATGTAGACTTTGCTACCAGTTTAAATGTAGACTGGCGTGTTGGCAAATGGGAATTGGGTCCACGCATTACTTATGTGCAAACCAATAATTACAATTGGGAATTGTTTCAACCTGCTTCCACTTATTTTGTGCCGGGTAAAGACAAGCAACAATTTATTGGTAAACTTAATTTAACCTATCATTTTTAATGAGCGATTTAAAATTAGCCATTGTACTTGTAAACTGGAATAGTTTTGATTTAACCAGAGACACTTTGGCTTCTTTACAACTTACGCACTACAAAAATTATGATTGTATTGTTGTAGACAATGGTTCCGTAGACAATTCGGCCGAACAATTGGCAGCCGCTTTTCCGGATATGATTTTATTAAAGGCAGGGATGAATAAAGGATTTACGGGAGGCAACAATATTGGCATGCAGTATGCGCTTGACAAAGGGTACGAATACATTATGATGTTAAACAACGATGTAGAAGTAGATCCCCATTTTTTAAATCCCTTAATTCAAAAATTAGAGGAAGATGAAAATATTGGAGCAGTGCAACCTCTTATTTATTTTCACCACGACAAAAATTTAATTTGGAATGCGGGTAGTAGCTTTAATCCACTCTTAGGTATTTGTGCTACTCCTAATTACAATCAACAAGATCCTTCACATGCACAAACCAGTATTCAAAAACCAATTGATTGGATTACGGGTTGTGCTTTTATGATTAGAGCCAGTGTGTTAAAACAAGTAGGCTTATTAAAAGAAGGATTTTTTATTTATTATGAGGATGTGGATTTATCCTTTCGCATTAAAGCGGCAGGCCATAGATTGGCCTATGTCCCTTCTGCTGTAGTGTATCATATTGCGGGTATGTCGCATAAAACAAAGGAGAAGGGGAAGGAAGGTTTTGTGAGTCCCAAAGTGCATTTTTTAAATGCGCGCAATCGTATTTGGTTTTTAAAAACACATACCCCACTGTGGGCGACCCCTACGGTGGTCCTCTTTCATGCATTTTATTTTTTTAGCATAGGATTCTATTTTATTTTTAGGGCCCGTTGGCAAAAATGGTTGGCCTGGCATAAAGGAATTTGGGAAGGATTAACTAGCCGCGTGGCATAACAAAACAATTATGAGTAAAATTATTATAACAGGTGTAGCAGGTTTATTGGGTTCTCGTATGGCAGAATGGATTATTGAAAACCATCCTGAACATACCATTATAGGTATTGACGATTTATCCGGAGGATACAAGGACTATGTGCCCGCTAAAGTACAGTTTCATCAATTGGATTTAAGTAAGGATAATATTACCGACTTATTTGAGGGGGCAACAATTGTTTATCATTTTGCAGCCTATGCAGCGGAAGGCTTAAGTCCCTTTATTCGTAAATACAATTACAATAGTAATTTAATTGCTACCGCTAATGTAGTGAATGCATGTATTCAACATAATATTGGTCGTTTGGTTTTCACTTCGAGTATGGCGGTGTATGGACATGGCAATCCTCCATTTAAAGAATCAGATCAACCCAATCCAATTGACCCATACGGTGTTGCCAAGTATGCATGTGAAATGGATATTCAAATTGCAGCAGAGCAACATGGTTTAGAGTATTGCATTATTCGTCCACACAATGTGTATGGATACAATCAAAATATTTGGGACAGGTATAGAAATGTGTTAGGCATTTGGATGTATCAACATATTAACGGTTTGCCATTTACTATTTTTGGGGATGGCTCTCAACAACGTGCTTTTTCATTTATTGATGATTGCTTATTGCCTTTATGGAAAGCAGGCAATGATGCAAGAGCAAAAAATAGAATTATCAATATTGGTAGTTGGAAGTACTGGACCATTAAAGATGCGGCAGAAACCTTAAAGCGCATTATTGGTAATGGTGAAATTAAACATGAGCAAGCGCGCCATGAAGTAAAAGATGCCTTACCTGCACACGAGCTAAGTGTTACTTTATTGGATTATGAAGATAAAACCACATTGGAAGAAGGATTAACGCAAATGTGGAACTGGGCAAAACAACAACCTATGCGTCCTCAAAAATCTTGGGACAGCTATGAGTTGGAAAAAGGCATTTATGGTTTTTGGAAAAACAAATAATCGTAATTGTTACCTTGTTAAAATTCACAATTTTATTTCCGTTCAATTTTCATTTTATTTTCTTTTAATTTTTTAGTTGAATAAATTTTCTTTTTTACTTTTCCTTCTTTTGATAGCTGCTTTGCAGTTAACGGCACAAACTATTTCATTAGATCAGGAATTTAGAAATGACCAAGCACGTCGTTTACAATTATTGGGACAAACCGATTCATTGGGTAAGCCATTGGTAGATCCTCATATTAGTTTTATGGTGCAGCCCCTTCAAATGCAAAACGGATCTTATCCTTTAAAATGGAGTAAATCCTTTTTAGGTAAATGGGGGAAGGTGGCCGTGTTGCCCGTGCAAGTCATGCAACAATATGTAACCAGTATTCCTTATTCAGAATTAGATGGTCCTTTAGTCGCAAGCAGTGGTTATCAAGTAATGGCTTCTGCGGGTTTCTATACTAAAATAGGACCCTTAAGCATTCAATTGCAACCCCAATGGTTGAGTGCGCAAAATAAAGATTTTGAAAATGTGAGGGGTACCCCTTCTTTGCAAAAAATGTATTTAGGCAATTCAAGCATACGTTTAAATTTGGGCCCTGCCTCTATTGGGGTAAGTACCGAAAATATTAGTTGGGGTCCCTCTGTATTCAATCCATTAATAATGAGTAGTCATGCACCCGGTTTTGTGCATGCAACCATTAACAGCACGCGCCCCCTTAAAACCTGGTTCGGAAATTTTGAATGGCAAATTATTGGTGCTTTCTTAGATCCATTGGATCCGCGTTATCAAAATTTAGCAGAAGTGGGTACGGCAACAGCACCCGGCAGACGTTATTACAATGGAGCAAGTATTGTGTATAGTCCACGTTGGATAAAAGGATTAAGCCTTGGTGCAGTGAGAGTGGTACAAGAGCCTGAAAGTTTATTATTACAAAACAATCAATACTTTCCTTTAATCAATAATGTGTCTCGTGCAAATGATGCCGACTACAACACAGAACAAGATAGAGACCAGTATGGTGATTTCTTTATTAGGTATTTAATGCAACCGGCTCATGCCGAATTTTATATAGAGTGGGGGCGCAATGATGCTTACTTTAATTTACGTGATGCAATACAAAGACTTGATCACTCGCGTGCGTACACTTTAGGACTCAGAAAATTATTTAACATTAGCCCTGATCAAAAAAAATATTGGCAATTTATTTCAGAGTATACCAGAATGCAACAACCACCTTCTTGGCCACTCTTAAGTGCGGGCAGTTGGTATGTTCATAGTAGGTCCATTCAGGGGTACACCAATGAAGGACAAATTATGGGTGCCACTTTAGGACTGGGTGGCAACGGCATGACCATGCGTGTTACCAAGTTTGATGGATTAAAGTCCTTCGGTTTTCAATTAAACAGGCACACGCATGATGCTGTATATTTCGAATCTTCTGATTTAGCCTATACCAATCCTAGCCTTACCAAGTGGGTGGACTATGGCATTCGATTGATGGCAGATATTCCGTACAAAGGTTTTATAGTTTCAGGAACCATTGGGGTGAAGCGTTCCTTTAATTACCAATATACACAACCCGCTGGCGCAACGGGCTTGGGTTTACACAATCCAAACGACTTGGATAGTTATTTATTTAAACTAGGTATCACGTTTTAAGGATTTCATTTATTCATGAAGGTAGGTATTGACATACGCGATTTACGCATTGCACAAACAGGTGCCAAAACTTATTTGTCCGAAATAGCCAAAGCTTGGCAAGCATTACCCAATGCACAAGTAGTGTTATTGGATACGCGTTTTAAAGTATATCGTGGTAACAACAAAATAGGAAAGCTTATTGAGCACCTTCGTTTTTTTTGGTGGAAGCAAATTCAGTTACCGAAGCTTGCCGTTAAAAATAATTGCACTCATCTTTTTTGTACCGATTTTTTTCTCCCTTATTATAAAACCTGGAATGGACAAACTTTAAAAACCATTGCAGTGCTTCACGATGCGTTTTTTTGGGAAAGCCCGGAACACTATAATCCTATTTGGTTACAATTATTTCACTGGATAGGAGTACCCGCTGCTAAAAAAGCCAATTTGTTAATTGTGCCTACCCAGTATGCAAAGCAACAAATTTTAAGTTTTGAAAAATTAGATCCTCATAAAATAGTAGTCGTACCGGAAGCAGCTAAAACACTTCCTTTACTTACAGCACCCGAAACACAATTAAGATCCCTTGCTCCCGAATTAGTCGGTCGTACCTATTTTTTACATGTAGGGGTTTTAGAAAAAAGAAAAAACCTGGTTACTTTATTAGAAGCTTTTGCTTTGATGCATAAAAACAATCCTAGCTACTTATTGGTTTTGGTTGGCAATACCCCTGTGAAAGAAAAATTAAATGATCAACCTGCTATTGATGCGGCCATAAAGCGTTTGCATTTGGAAACTGCCGTGATAAGGCTTGGTTATTTAGACGCAGCTAATTTAGCAAGTATTTATCAGTTGGCTTTTGCCTATGTGTTCCCTTCTTTAAATGAAGGTTTTGGTTTACCAGTGTTAGAAGCATTTAATGCAGGCCTGCCGGTGCTTTGTGCCAACAACTCTGCCTTGCCCGAAGTGGCTGGCGATGCTGCTTTGTATTTTAATCCTTACGATGCCCATGAATTGGCTAATGTGATGGAGCAACTTATTTTAGATACTTCCTTGCAACAGGATTTAAAAAATAAAGCTAAAAATAGATTAACTCAATTTTCTTGGAATAAAGCGGCGCAAACCATTCAGGATGCGCTGGTTGCATTATAATATATATCCTATGAATCCATCATTGAATCGTTTTGCTGGAAATTGGTCTGCTCAAAATAAAGGGCTTACCTATTTTTATATGGCCTTCTTTTTTTTAAGAGGATTGTGTAAACGTTTTTTATTGGGTAGTGTGAAAGGAAAATTATTCATTGGAAAAAATGTAGCCATTCGCTATCCTCGTCATTTGTTTGTGGGAAGAGATACCATTATTGAAGATGGCGTTGAAATAAATTGTTTAGCAACCCAAGGGATTCATTTAGGAGACAGGGTAAGTATTGGAAAGTATGCAATCATTCGTCCGGCTAATATTTATGGAGGTCCTATGGGAGAAGGATTGGTGATGGGCAATCATTCAAATATCGGTCCCTATAATTACATAGGCTGCTCTGGTAAAATTACCATTGGCAATAACGTGATGTTGGGACCGCGTGTAAGTATTTATGCAGAGAACCATGTATTTGACAATCCTCATCTTACCATTCAGGAACAAGGAGTAACCAAATTAGATGTAGTGATTGAAGATGATTGTTGGATTGCTTCTAATGTAGTCATTACTGCTGGGGTAACCATTGGGAAAGGTTCAGTGGTTGCTGCGGGTGCCGTGGTTACAGCTTCTGTTGCACCTTATTCGGTAGTTGGAGGCGTGCCTGCTAAATTAATCAAGTCTCGTAAAGGATAGTTTCGAACTCATCGTATTGCATGCGCATTTTATTATTACATAGTTCATCAGATATTTACGGAGCCAGTAAAATATTTTTACAAACCGTTCAGCTTTTACAAAGTAAAGGCCATACCCCTGTAGTGGTGTTGTCCAATGAAGGGGCTCTTTCTATTGCACTAGAAAAATGCGGCGTGCATGTGCACATTGTTAACCTAGCCATTCTTAGACGTAAATATTTTAATTTAAAAGGCCTACTTAATAGATACCAAAGATGGAAACAGGCGGTGCGTGAATTGGATTACATTATTACAACACATCAAATTGACACGGTCTATTCTAATACCGCCGCGGTACTGGTAGGTGCCTACATTGCTAAAAAAAGAAAACTGCAACATATTTGGCATTTACATGAAATTATTGAACGCCCTATTTTTTTACACCGCTTTATTGCTTGGTGTTTACGAAAAGCCGCCGATAAAATTATTGTAGTGTCTAAAGCAGTGGAAGCGCATTGGCAGGACGCTTTGCAAAAACCTGCTAAGAAGGGTGCGCCTTCCAAACCTCAAATGTTCCAAGTGTACAATGGAATACAACCAATCCCAGTTAGCAGCGGCATCTCTCCTAATACGCATGCTGGTTTAAACACTTTATCATTGAAAGCTCAATACGGCATACCCGATAATGCATTGGTTATTGGGATGGCTGCAAGAATTCATTTTTGGAAAGGCCAACCTTATTTTATTGATATTGCCCGCGCACTTTTAAGATTAGAAGCTGCCGGAAAATTAAATGTCAAGGAACACCCTTTGTATTTTGTAATAGCAGGGGATCCTTTTCCGGGCTATGAACATTTACAAAAACAAATGGAGCAATCTATTCAGCAGCATGCCATTGGAGATCGTGTTTTTTATATTGGACTTATTCAACAAATGGATCGCTTTTACAATGCCATTGATGTATTAGTCCTTCCTTCTCAACAACCCGATCCTTTGCCTACGGTGGTACTAGAAGCCATGCAGTTTGCAAAACCGGTGGTGGCCACTGCACAAGGAGGTGCTTTGGAAATGGTCATAGGAAAAGAAGAAGCGGTTGATAGTCATTTAGAGGCCACAGGCATTTTTATTCCTTTAGATGATGTTGAAACAGCTGCTAAAACAATCAGCAGCATTTTAATACCTGAAACATTAAAACAATTAGGAGCAGCAGGCAAACACAGAGTGGATACTTACTTTAGTGTAGCTGCTTTTGAAAAAAATATACTAGCTGTTTTTGAAAAATAATGCACCCCTTCGCGTTGCGATCATAGGCTCTAGGGGCTATCCTTATGTGTACAGTGGTTATGAAACCTTGGTGAAAGCTTTGGCGGAAAGATGGCCTAGCCAAAATGTGGAGCTCACTGTGTATTGTCATGCCCATTTATTTAAGGCCCGTCCTAAAATGGTAAACGGAGTGCGCCTGGTATATATACCCACTATTGCTTCAAAAGTATTGGCCCAACCCATTCATTCTTTTTTAGCTTTTTGGCATGTGGTATTTTCAAAAATAGACGTAGTGTTGGTCTTAAATGTAAGCAACGGTCCTTTTGGTATCATCACGCAATTGTTTGGAAAACCTACCATGATGAATGTAGATGGCTTGGAGTGGATGCGCCCTAAGTGGAAAGGACTGGGTGCCAAGTATTTTAAATGGGCCGCGAAAATGAGTGTGCGTTTTAATGACTTACTTATTACCGATGCCGATGCGATGCAAGCAATTTATTTAAAAGAGTTTGGTGCAAAGAGTGTGGTAATCACGTATGGAGCAGAATCTAGTGCGGGTGCAAACCAAAATTTATTATCTGAATGGAATTTACAGGAACGTGATTATTATTTAATTGTGGGCAGAATGATTCCCGATAACAATGCCGATATTTTAATAGAAGGGTTTATCCGTTCCAATAGCAGCAAAAAACTGGTGATTGTGGGGGACGTTCCTTATGCCGATGCGTATGCAGACAAAATAAGGTCTTATCAGGATCCGCGTTTGGTATTTACGGGCTATGTTCGAAGTCCAGAAATTTTGGCGAGCCTTTATAAATATTGTTTTGCCTACCTACATGGACATGAGTTTGGGGGTACCAATCCTACTTTATTAAAAGCCATGGCCAATGGATGTGCGATTGCCGCTTTAGATACCGTATTTAGTAGAGAGGTTTTGCAGTCCAATACCTTTGGCTTCTTTTTTCAAAAAAATTCAAGCTCCGTTTGCGATTGGATTAACTGGGCCGATCAAAATGCGCCGGTTTTAGACAGCCGTCGTTTGGAAATTCACCAAGGAATTAACGAAAAATATACTTGGGAAACGGTTTCCAATTTATACCTTTATCATCTTAAAGCTTTGGCAAACAAAAATTAAGCTTGCATGCAGTGGAAACAACGTTTTTATAAAAAGAATCAAATTGGAATAGATGCCTTTAGTTTGCTCTTTTCTTTATTTGCTGCCATTTATATAAAACACCATGCTTTTATATTTCCTACCTCCTTTAGGGATCTTTTATTCACAGGTTTAATCGTAGGACTTTGGTTTTTTGCTGCACATCAATGTAAACTTTACCGCAATCGTATTTATAAAAAGTTTCCAGAAGAAATTTTATTTAATCTTTACGCGAGTGCTTTATTTGTTATTTTCTTAAGTGCCTTTTTATTTTTAACAAGGTCTGAATATGCGAACCTTTTTAGATTTAGCATTTTTGCAGGTATTCACTTTTCGCTTTCAACCGTTTTTAAATATTACTTACGTAAAAAGCAACACTCTGCCTTTTACGAAGGGGCCTTATACGATTCCATTATTATTGTTGGATACAATAAGTCTTCTATCGAATTTCATAAAACACTTACAGAGCATGTATATTATGGTTATAAGTGTTTGGGCTTCCTGGACGACCAAGTAGTGGATGCGCCAGGTATTGCTTACTTAGGTCCTTTGGCGAATTTGCAAAATCAGTTACAACAACAACATGTAGACGAGGTGATTATTGCCTTACCTAGTAATCAACCCGATGCCATTCGTTTTTGTGTGGAGGTTTGTGATATGCTTACCGTTAGAGTCCGTTTAATGCCTGCCTTGTTTGATCTTACAGCCAAGGCGGAGGAAATGGACAATGTGGGCGTGTTGTCGGTTATTAACTTAAATGAACTGCCTTTAGATAAATGGGAGAATCAAGTATTCAAAAACTTTTTTGATAAATTGTTTGCACTCCTGTTTTTTGCTACAATTGGTTGGTGGTTATTTCCCATTATTGCCATCCTAGTGAAACTGGATTCAAAAGGGCCTGTTTTTTACAAGCAAGAACGTTGGGGGGTAAACAATACACCCATTATGTGCTTTAAGTTCAGAACCATGCAAACGGCCAATGGATACAATGGAAATGATCAAGAGGATTTTGAACAAACCTCTCGCAATGACCCACGTGTTACCAAGCTTGGAAAAATTTTACGCAAGTATAGCTTGGATGAATTGCCTCAGTTTTGGAATGTATTAAATGGCGAAATGTCGGTGGTGGGTCCTCGTCCTCATCCTACTCCTATGAATTTAGAGTCTATGAACAGTGTGGCCAATTACCTAAAAAGACATATGGTTAAACCTGGCATTACTGGTTGGGCACAAATTAACGGTTGTCGTGGTGAAGTGCGTACGCATGAGGAAATGGAACAAAGAGTTAATCTAGACCTTTATTATATTCACAGATGGTCGTTCACTTTAGATTTACAAATTATCTTACAGACCATTATTAAAATGTTGCGCGACAAAGGCGCTTACTAATGAAAAATAATTTGCTTACTTCTCTTAGGGCCTTGGTTTTTTTAGTTTGTCTTGTATTTACTTCTACTAGTTTAAGAGCACAAACATTTTCTCATCAGCAAAATTTAAATGAATTTTTAGAACGAATGTCTCAAAAAGGATTCGTTGACTATTATGATTTAATCAAGCCGGTGGACAGAAAACATATTTTCTCTTTACTACAAGAATTAAAAAACAACAATCAATTAAATCCAGTTGAAAAAAAGGAACTTATTTTTTATATCAATGGCTATGAATTAGAGGACAGTAGTTTTATGCCTAATAAACCAGTGGCACCTTCCTTTAAACATTTTTTCAAGAAACCATTTGATCAACAACATTTGTTTTTATACAAGGACAAAGACTTTGGATTGATCGTGGATCCAATGGTTCAAATTACAGAACAAGTCTACAACGGCAACTCTATTAGCAGCAAGGCTTTGGGGATTCAATTCATTGGTTATATAGGTAAACATTTAGGTTTTCAAATGAGTTACCAGGATGTGAATGAAACAGGACGTTTTGATTCGGTTCGCATGGACAATGACTTGCCGGGTGTAATCCGCAAACAAACCACTGACCCGCGTTTATTTAATTACATTCAAATGAACGCTACCCTTAGTTATCAATTTAAAAAAGGAAAAATAACAGTGGGTCAGGATCAAAATATTTTTGGTTACGGAAAAACAGGCAATTTAGTCTTATCCAACAAAGCACCTGCTTATCCTTTTTATGCGTTCAATTATCAACCTACCAAATGGTTGAAGTTTAATTATATGCATGCTTGGTTACAAAGTGGTGTTATAGATTCTACGGCTTCTTATCCTACTGGCAATACCGTGTATGGAGGATCTAGAGAAAAATTTGTACCTAAGTTTTACGCAATGCACTCTTTAGAAATTACTGCTATGCGTGGGTTGAAATTTAATATTGGGGAATCGATTGTTTATAGTGATCAGTTAGAGCCTGCTTATATGATTCCTGTGACTTTCTTTAAAGCTTTTGATAATCAAAAATACAACGACAATATTTTAACGGGTTCTAATGGTCAGCTCTTCTTGGGTTTTAGCAGTAGAAATCAAATTAAAAAAACCCATGTATACGGTCAATTGTTTATTGACGAGATCAGAATAAGCACCATGTTTAATGCGGGTAAATCTAGAAATCAATTGGGTTACCAATTGGGAGTGAGTAGGGCAGATGTATTTGTTCCGAATTTAACTTTAACGGGAGAGTATACCCGCATCCATCCATTTGTGTACCGTAATTTCTTACCCGCTCAAAATTATACCCATTCCAATTACAGCTTGGGCGACTGGATGGGGTCCAATGCAGATCGTCTTTGGTTAAGTGCCAACTATCATCCCATTGCCAATGTTTCGGTAACTGGCTTTATGATGTTAATGAGCAAGGGAGGGGCTGGTACCCTGGAACAACAGTATTTTGCCCAGCCTCAACCGGCTTTTGGCTTTGATCCTCAATACAAACGCACCAAACTTGGTTTGGAAGCAAGCTATACATTATGGAGTAATGTTCACTTTAGGTTAACCTGCTCCAATACCTATCAAAAGACGGCCCAAGGGACTTCCAAACAGTTCCCAGAGGCGAGCTTCGGCGTTTACTGGAATAAATTTTAGTACTTTTACACTTATAAGATCATCATAATGACAAAATATTTTGTTAGGGCAATTTGTTTGCTTTCGTTGAGCGTTTTCTTGTTTACAGGAACCACATGGGCTCAAAATTTAAATTCAGCTAAAGTTGGCCAGCTATCCGACCAGCAAATCATGCAGGTATGGCAGCAATTTAGTGGCAAGGGCGTGAGTGAATCGGAGGCAGTGAGGGCCATGGTTCAAAAAGGATTTAGTCCTACCGAAGTGGGCGCTTTCAAAAAACGTTTATTGAGTTTGCAGGAGATGCAAAAATCCAAGTTTGGTGCAAAGGGGCTTATTAAGGATACCTCATTATTTATGCGTGACTCTAGTTGGGTGAGTGAAGTGCCCAATGTTCGCCGAGCTTCCAAATATTATGGCTATGAATTTTTTAGCAATCCCAATACCGAATTTCAACCTAGCTTAAATATGGCCACTCCTCAAAATTATGTTTTGGGTGCAGAGGATGTATTAAATATTACTTTGTCTGGAATGAATGAAACCGAAATAGTGGCGAAAGTTTCTAGAGATGGTTTTGTTAAAATTGAATATGTGGGTTTGGTGTCTGTTAATGGGTTGACCATTGAACAAGCCAAACAAAGAATTTATTCCAAAATGGCTAAGTCTTATCCAGCTTTGAGTATGGGGAAGACCAAATTAAATATCAGTCTTGACAATGTGCGTACCATTCGCGTTTCTGTAGTAGGAGAAGTGGAGCGCCCAGGTGCTTACCAAGTTTCTGCTTTAGCTTCTGTATTTAATGTATTGTATTTAACAGGTGGTCCAACAGAGAAAGGAAGTTTAAGAAGCATTCAATTGGTGCGTGATAACAAAGTAGTTAAGCATATTGACTTATATCCTTTCTTGCAAAACGGCTTACTGCCTGAAAATATTCGTTTACAAGATCAGGACGTTTTGGTTTTTGCACCTAATTTAAAAAGAGTAGAATTGGCGGGTCAAGTGAAGCGTCCTTTTGTATATGAGCTTTTGCCAAATGAAACTTTGAAACAAGCATTGGATTTTGCAGGCGGATTTAACGACACTGCTTTTGTAGACAGAATTAAAATTGTGCAACGCAATGGTCGTGAAAAAATTTACAAGGATATTGAAGCAAGCAGCTTCGCCAATTATATTCCACAACAGGGAGACTCTATCTATGCAGATAAAATGGAACCTGTTTTTGAAAACAAAGTAACCCTTACAGGTGCTGTGGTACGTCCAGGCTTATATGGCTATACGCCAAACTTGGGTTTAAAAGCCTTGCTTAAAAAAGCAGATGGCTTAAGAGCAGATGCCTTCTTGTCCAGAGCCATTGTAAAAAGAATGAGTGCCAATAAAGAAAGAAGTATGGTGTCGGTAGATTTAAATAAATTAAATACCGATCCAGGATACGATCTTCTTTTACAATCGGAGGATTCGATCCAAGTTTTTGCGAAACAAGAATTAGAAGATCCTTTATACATCACTATTGATGGTAATGTGCGCAATCCTGGTAAATTTTTGTATCGCAAAGGAATGACTATTGAAGACCTTATTGCGATTTCTGGTGGGTTTTCTAATGAAGCAGCTTTTCATAGAATAGAACTTTCTCGTTTACAAAAAGACCGCAGTGATATCTTAAGCAATCAAATGGTGTCTTTAAACAAATTAAATGTGGATGCAAGTTTATCAAATGCAGATGCTAAGTTTGAATTGGCTCCACAGGATTATGTATATGTACCTCGTTTATTAAACAACCGCTTTATTGGGGATGTGAAAGTGCGTGGTGAAGTTTTATTCCCAGGTAATTTCACTTTAGAGCGTCGTGACGAAACCATTAAAGACATTATTAGTCGTGCGGGTGGTTTAACACAATATGGTTCAATTCAAGATTTACAAGTGTTCCGCAATGGCACTCGTTTGGGTGTGAACCTGACTCAGAATGCTGAAAAAGACATGTCCTTATTAATGTTGCCAGGGGATAGTTTATTTATTGCCAGAAATGATCCATTTGTGGAAGTAACAGGAAGCGTTTACAATCCTCAACTCATCCGTTACGAATCTGGTAGTTTTAAATATTATATTTCTGCTGCAGGAGGCGTTAAAAAAAGAGCTTCTTTAGCAAAAGCCTATGTGCAATATGGTAATGGTATGAATAGAAAAATTACACGTTTCCTATTCTTTAAGTTTTATCCTACCATCAAACCAGGAAGTAAAATTATTGTACCAGATGTACCTGAAAAAGAAAGCACTTTGACCATCACACAAATCAGTGCTATTACTACCATTATTTCTGGATTGGTTACTATAGCAGCCATTCTTAAACAATAGTATTTAGTTTGATTATATTTTATTTATCATAACCATGCAAGACAATTCTAATTCTTTTTCGATACAACAATTTTTAGCAGGCATCTTTCAAAAGCTAATTGTTACTTTCAAGCAACGCTTTAAATTGTTGTTTTTGGTAGCTTGTTTTGGAGCAGGTTTGGGATTGAGCTATAGCCTAATCAAGCATACTAAATACCGTTCTGAAATTACTTTTTTAGTAGAAGAAAGTAAGGCGAGTGCCGGTTTGTTGTCTTCTTTAGGAAGTCAAATTGGGATTGATGTGTCTAGTATGACGGGAGGAGGGAATTCAGTGATTTCGGGTGACAATATGTTGGAATTGCTTAAAAGCAAATCCATGATGCAAGAGTGTTTGTTGACGCCTTTTCAAAAAGACAGTAACTATGTACTAGCGGATCGTTATGCCGATGTATATCAATTACGCAAAAAATGGGCCAATGATGATAAGGTGGGCAAGGAAGTATTTTTTACAGATAAAAAAATTGATGCCCGCTTAAGAGATAGTTTATTAAATACCATTATTAAGCGCATTCAACAAAAAGAATTTAGCGTTGCCAAGCCGGATAAGAAATTAGGTTTCTTTAAAGTAAGTGTTTCTAGCAATGACGAATTGTTTAGTGCTTACTTGAGTGAGCGTATTATTAAAATAGCGACCGATTTTTATGTGAATAATAAAATAGGCCGATTAAAAAATAATGTAGCTCGTTTGGAACATCGCACAGACAGCATTGGTAAATTATTGAATCAAAGAACTTATTCTGCGGTGAACGATGCAAGGTTAATGTTAAACTTAAATCCAGCCGACGTAAATGCGCAAGGCAGTGCTGAAATTTCACAACGCGATAAAATGGTACTTACCACCATTTTTGCAGAATTAACTAAGAATCTAGAAATCTCTAAAACCGCTTTAGTGCAAGAGACGCCAACTATACAAATTACCGACAAGCCTATCTTTCCTTTAGAGAAGGATGAGTTAAAATGGTATGAAGGCTTGGCTATTGGCTTTATTGCACCCTTCGCTTTTTTGTTTATCATCTTCGCGATATAATCATTCGCTTTCTTGAAGCTTAACAATTTACACAATCAAAATCCTTGGTGGGTATTTGCTCCTTTTTTGGGCATCTATCTTTTCATGATTTATACTTTAAATGGTAAAGTCCCCGTAGTTAATATGGGAGACGAACCCCGTTATTTACAGTATGCCCATAACTTACTAAATGGTTATTTTTCACCAAGGGGTCAAGTGGATTTGTGGAGTGGCCCTGGCTATCCCTTATGGATTGCAGGGTTTCTTAAAATGGGATTCAATGAAATTGGGCTTAGATTATTAAATGCTTTTTTACAATATGCTTCTATTGTATTGCTTTTTAAAACCCTACAATATTGGGTAAGCAATCAAAAAGCATTTTGGTTTGCCCTTGCCTGGGCTTTCTATTATGTGGCTTATAAGGAAATGTTGTATGTATACACCGAGCCACTTACTTCCTTTTTAATTATTGCAATTGCCTTTTCTTTATCTAGGGCCAAACAACTTACTCATTTCATTTTACCAGGCCTGCTGCTAGGTTATCTAGCGTTGGTGAAAATTATGTTTGGGTATGTTATTGCTTTTTGTCTTTTAGTAGGGTTATGTATTTACCTTTTCAAAAAACAAAAAACAGTTGGACAGCTGACAGTTACTTTTTTGATTGCCATGCTGGTTACCCTTCCGTATTTATGCTATACCTATAGTATTACCGGTCGTGTTTTTTATTGGGGCAATAGTGGTGGTATGTCTTTGTACTGGATGAGTACACCTGTTGAAAAAGAATATGGCGATTGGAACGATGCTCAGTTTAGGGCTTATTGTGATTATGATCCAAACATCCCATGCAATGCAGCGCTTTTTGCAAAAAATCATCAAGCAGACTATAATTCCATTTACAAATTTGAGGGAGTGGCCAGAGATGATGCTTTTAAACAAAAAGCAATTGAAAATATTAAAAACCATCCACTCAAGTATTTAAAAAATATTGTAGCCAACGCAAGCAGATTGTTTTTTGGTTTACCTAATTCCTATCAAACCCTTCGCATTCAAAATCTTTTTAGAATCCTTCCCAATATTTTTGTTTTCGGCATGTTTATTTATTGCCTCATTATAGGAACGATACATTTTAAAAAACTGCCGCTGATTTTTTATGGTTTTATTTTATTGTTGCTAGTTTACTTAGGCGCCACCTTACTTGTGAGCGCTCAGCAACGTCAATTGTACGTTGTACTTCCCCTTATTTTAATTTGGTTTGCTTGGCTTATTGAGCAACGTGCTCAGCCTGTTCAGCCTGGCGCGTAGCCGCTAGATTTATCATAAGCCCACTTAGGAACCAAGTGGCATAACTTATGTAAATAAATGCTTCCGTATTGGAAGTGAACATGGGTAGTATAATGCCTACTTTAAAAAAGAAAAGGATCATACCTAGTCTTTTCATCTTTCCTGATTTATTTTGAATGAGCTGGTAGGCCTTTATCATTAAATGAATATGAATGCTTATGTACAATATAAGCATGGGTAGTCCTACCTGAACCCCGGTAATGATAAACTGGTTTTCACCACCGGTATTGTCTTTGCTTCCCATGGAAATTCTTCCCGACTCTCCCAATCCCATCCCCAATGGTTTAGTGATCATGGCATTCAATCCATCCACCCATTCCAATAAGTGCCCTAAACTAGAAGCGTTGTTAAAAGTGAGCGACTCTACTACAAAATCATATAAGTCTCTTTGTGTAATAAAATAAATAAAATACACAACAGCCATCAAGACACCCATGTAAATCATTTTAAGGAGTAGCTTGTTTTTAGTTAGGAGTGCGTATAAACCAATGATACTTATATATCCAACTAAAGAGGCTCTTGACAAAGCAAGTAAAATACAAACCAGTGAAGCAACTAAAACTAAGCTTCCAAATTTTGTCAATACCAATTTGTTTGCTGTGTTGGTGTAAAAAGCCAACACAAAACTTAAGGTTAACAACATAGAAGCACCCATCTCTAATGGGCTACCAAAAATGCTTGCAAATCTTTTTAATCCTGTTTCTGTTTCAAAAGTCCATATCAATCCATAGTTTCCAGAAGGCTCGCCATCAAAATATTTTACAAGAAAATCGGTAAAGCCCGTATTCACATGCAAGTGCTCGTTGCGTAGGTATTCAATTAATACCACCATGGCAGCAAGCAGGGTCATGACCCCAATGTATTTTAGTGGCTTTGCCAGTTGAACTAATTTGGGTTGAATAAATCTACCTGCAAAATACAAGACACAAAAAAAGGATAAACTCTTAAAGGCCAATAAACGCGTTACAAAATCATAGGATCCAATTGGTAATAGTACAAACCCAAAACTGTACACCAAAAAAAGAGCGACTAACCAATCGGCGCTTGTGAATTTTGGTTTTTTATTGATTTGCCAAAGTATAATCCCTAGGGCTAGTAGTACTGCCAACTCCTTGGTAAATTGCAAAGCACCTATCATTTTGCCCAAACCATACATATAGGTTACCGACAAAGTATTGATATAAATAGGGAGGGCAATAAAAATAAAGATAAGCAGGGCGCCTGCCTGTTTCTTCCCAAACTCCTTTAGAGTCTTTATGAAAGCAATGAGATATGCGATTGGAAATAGAAACAT
>JACCDH010363203.1_pt1 | contig 20722 bp, 23 predicted proteins | sample 7442481 | NCBI WGS metagenome assembly JACCDH01 (sample SAMN15323433, study PRJNA562643) | freshwater metagenome | isolation source: river surface water | place: USA:Blue River Watershed | collected 2017-08-15 | reverse complement strand
GGTGCATTGCATTCTAAGCATGGGATTTCCCGAGTCCACACAGGTTGCTCTTCTCAGTGCAACCATGATTCCTGAAGTGGTAGAAATTGCCACAACTCTTCTGCGCAACCCCACAAAAATCCTGCTTCAGGCCGAAGAGGTAACTCTCGAAGGTATCAAGCAATACTATGTCCAAGTCAATCGCGAAGAGGAGAAACTCGACACTCTGTGCGACCTGTATGAACATCTAAGCATCTCACAGGCACTCATCTACTGTTCAACACGTCAGAAGGTCGAATGGCTCTCTAGCCAGATGACGCATCGTGGATTCGACCTTAAGTATATTCACGGTGATATGGACATTCATGAGCGCAAAGAGCGTATGGAGGCATTCAGACAGGGAAGTTGCCGTGTTCTAATTTCCACTGACTTGCTAGCACGAGGCATTGATGTCCAACAAGTGTCCCTCGTAATTAACTACGAGCTTCCTATTCAGCGCGAGAATTACATTCACCGTATTGGTCGTTCGGGCCGATTTGGTCGCAAAGGTGCAAGTATTAATCTGATTACTGAACGAGAGCGGCGTGTTCAGTCTGAAATTGAAAAGTACTACAATACTACCGTGCTCGAACTTCCTGCAAGTCTAGCACTCTAAGAATATAAACAACCGTAAAAATTGAGAAAATAAAACCATACTAACAAATTACCATATTTTTTAGTATGGAGTATTCGGCACTTACAATTGCACAACTCAGAGCAATTCTGGATGCTCGACGCTATATTTCTCCTATGAGGGCGACAAAAGAAGAACTTATTATAAAACTCAAAGAACTAGATGAAACTGATAAACGAATTGCTGAAATGAATGCCCGTAAAGAAGCAGAAGAAATGGCACATCGGCAAACACGGCATCTTGTTCTACAGTTTCAGGATTCAGTAGAAGATAAGATTGGATGTTTGGAATATCCGTTTTCTTTTGTTCGTTCTGGTGATTATCTTCGAGAATGTTCGCCAATTCCTGGCCAACCCGAAGAAGATATTGAAGATTTTCCAAACAATATTACTGAATATTATTGGATCCATGAGGGTGAAAATGATGTGGAACCATGGCTCTGTCTTTGCAAATTGAAAAACACTGTCTACGTGTATTATCGTGGAGAATGCGATTATACAGGGTTTGATTGTCAGGGTGATATGAAAATATATGCATCAAAAGACCTTGCAATTCTGATTCAGTATGGAATGATTTCCTCTGACTATGAAAAATATATTCAAGAAACACATCCATAGTAATGGTGTGTAAAAAATTGAATATACTATTCTTTTTTGTTTAAGATAATGCGTAAAAATTGAGTTTTTATTCATCGTTGTTTAAACAAAAGTAAATAAATGAATGTCGTCTATGACGATGTTGCGCTTCTTCATCTTGAAAATCCATCTACCTTTCCAGATGTGTGGCGAAATACACTACATGATATGATACCTCCACGAATTGCTATGTGGCTTCCTACAATTCAGAATTATCAAATTTATGATGTAACAAGATATACAGATGCAAGTATTACTATAAAGCCCACTAACACCCAACGAACAAATCCCTTTTATTTCGCAATTCAAAATGGAGGTGATATCCAATCCAGAACAGTCACAATTTATAATCCACGAGCATCTGTAAACACACATACAGATGTTGCTATATGGTTTACAGGAGCATGGTTATGTAAAAAAAATTCAAATACAGGTCTACAAGCAGTATTACCGATTATTGTATCATCCGATACAAAATCATTCAAATATGTAAATAATATAGGAATCTATCCGTGCGCCGCACTTTTGAATTGGATGGGTAAATTTACTACTGAATATATACGAGGAATGACACACAATCGAATGATATTTACGTCATTAAAACCGATTGAAGATGTTCTTGAAAAAAAACCAATTACACCGATTCCCTTGTTTGTGGCCACGTCTCTACTTACATCAGCAATTCAGAAGGGCGAAACATGTCCAATTTCAATGGAAGAATTAACAATAGGGAATGCAGCTGTTACGTCATGTTTTCATATATTTGATCGGTTATCGATTCAGAATTGGATGACCGATCATTCAACTTGTCCGATTTGTAAACAAGACTGTGCGCTCACGGATGTCTAGTCTAAAAAAATGAGATATTATAATTTTTATACTGATATTTTTTAAGATGGAAGAGAATCGGTTTCTACGTTGTGTTCGTGAATATCGTGAAGAGACACAGAAAAAATTACCTTACGATCCTGATGATAGATTTGCATGCCTGCGTTCCGATTACAGAGAATCATACCATCGAATTGAAAATGAAAACAAGTCACCAGTTACAATGCACCCTCCTCAACCTTCTTATTCTGAAAAAGAACGACCTATTATACCTCAATATTCTTATTCTGAAAAAGAACGACCTATTATACCTAAGAAGACGAGGTCTCTTACAATTGATGACCAAGAACATTTTCCTAGTCTTCCCTCTTCGCCTGCATCGAAAGCATCAAAAACGCCAAAAACACCTCAAATAACTCCTTTACGAGAAGAATTTGAATTCATACCTCTTCCAAGTTCAGCATCCGATATTCTAAGTCTATCTCTCGACAGGTCGCAAGGCCAACAAGTACCAGTTCAGCCAAAACAGTATTATCAAGTTGTGCGAAAATTTATAGGAGGCTCATGGTCGGACCGATTGAAACTTTCTCTTGAAATGCAAAAACAAGAAGAGGAGGAAGATGTAGAAGGTATGGAATATGATCATGATGGATTTCCCATTCTAAAAAGTGTTTCCGATCTAGTAAATTAAATTATTGTTTTTTTTCTGAATCCAAATCCAAAACAACATGATTTACTGCCCACAGTTTCTACCTCCATTGTCTGAGTTTGTTTATTTATTTTTTTAATTGGCTGAATCGTTTGAGGTTTAGAAACCTCAAAAAAGAAAGAAGCCGGTTTTAATCGAACAATAGATGATAAAACAATGGAACGTTTTCTAGGATTTTTTTCAGAATAGAGAAAAAGTTTTGGAAAAATAGGTCTAAAAAGACGTGTTCTCAGCATTTTTTCAGAACATCCTCCTTTTTTAGAGTTATATAAATCTGCCCATTTTTCCCAAATGATTGAATATGCCTCTAGAATAGAAATTGAACCACATATTGGCATCGGAAAATGGACACCCAACACATTCCCAAATCTCCTACATTCCTCCTCGCTTAGTAATGCAGAACTTCCATGCCAAATTGCTCTTTGTGCCACTGAATTCCATATTTCTGATTTCTGAGGAACCGAAATTTTCTTACATTCTAAAGAAGCATCTAGCATCCAAACAAGTATTCGCATCATTTCAGGTAAATTTTTTTCAGAAAACCAATCAAAGATTCGTAATTCTAGACCATGATTTGTAAATTTATGAAAATTTATATCAAATCCAATCATTTCTAGCGGTACATAGGCACATGTAGGATTTTCATACATTTCCCTCCTCCATTTATCATATTTTAGAGTATCTATAGACTCCAACAGTTGTTTTCCTGTAGGCATTTCTTGTGTGTTAAACGTTCCCAAACTTACATACCGTGATGCAGCTAGCCTTTGACTTCCTGCTGGAAATTGTTCGCCCGTTTCTGATTGTTTTGTTAAATTCGCGAAAAAATCAGGAGACCCCCATTTTGCAATTAAAAAGGGTGCCAACCATTGAAACATCCTTGCCGCCATTTGATGTTTTCTGATAAACCCTGGCCAATCCGCAATATTTCCTTCTTTATCCAAGGTTGTTGGCAACGTAAAATTAAAATGGTACGTACCGTTATTAAAAATGGCAACATTTCGCCGATTCGAGGCAAATACAGCCATTCCATAATTGCGTAAGGGCCATTGTGGGGTTTGCCGTAACAATGTCTCTCGTCTACCAAGTTTTTCCAAGCCATTTTGCAGCCCCTCTAACCATCGTGTTTTTGCCGCGATTAATTCTTCAATTACGTCTTCCATTTTTGCACAATAAAACTCCCGCGTCATGAACTCTATAGTATCGCCATCAAATGTCCACCACGTATCGTAGACATCTTCTCCAAAAATGTCAGGTTCCAGAATGGCCAATTCCTCCAAAAGAGTTCGTTTTCCAAATTTTGGATTTTTTCGTGGAACTGTTTCATATGTCGTTTTATGTTCCCCCCATTTGTCGCATTTTGTAAATGTATGACCATTTAAAAGTAAAGGAAGTCGAAGGGATGTTTGAATTCCTTGGGGCAATTCAGAAATCCACGTTTGTAGAGTTTTATCGACAATGCCGGGTTTATATTGTGTCCAATAATTTACACAATATCTGTCACGTTTTTTATTTTTCAGAATAAATTCAGCGGAAACTTCAATTCCATCTGACATCTCAATATACGTTTCATTCTCAATGCCAATTCCCCAATATTCTTCGCTTGGAATACATGTATTCAAATATTTAACATGTTTCGGATTTATTGACATTCATATCTCTGAATTATTCAGAAATTAAATGCTGCGTCAAGACGCAAGTGTTGGGAATAATAGTATCATTATGGTCCGCGGAATACCATTCAAATAATTCTGAAGACTGCTGTTCTATCAATGCCCAAACATTCACTTCCCAAGTTATTCGGTTTTTCAGAACTAATTCAGAAACTTTGGTTTTACATTCTTTCTGAAATCTGTCAACCGTAGACTTCGGTACAACAAAAAAACCCCCACAGAATCGCCAGTGAATGGAATCTGCAGAAACCGGAATCTGATTACGTTTCCAACATCCTGGAATGAAGATTTTTTCTTTTTTTGAGAAGTCTGCCGTTTCCAAATGCTCAAACTTTTTCTTAATTTCCTGAAAATTCGTAAAAATTTTAGTAATTCCTACATCTATCCAACCAACGGCGCTTATATCAGAAGATATGTAGGGTATTGTTCTCCAAATCATTTCCATTTTGGTATTCATTAAGGCGATATATTCCAAAGTGTCTTTTTCAACATTTCTGGATTCAGGCAATTTTGCCTTTTTTGCACCGACCAATTCTGAAAATGTCTGAAATGAATTCAGAGGATAAAGGAACCAATGAATTCGTGAATCCTCCACGCCCCAAGATTTATCGGCCCAAATAAAAATACGAGAACGGAGAGGAAGCAGTGTAAGTAATTCTGAAAAACGTTTACGTAATTCGCATTCATATCCCTCTCGAATAGAATAAATTGCAGTAACATAACAAATCATTCTTATGTTCATTCAAAAAGTCAGTATTTAGCCCTTTATCTGCAAAGAATCTTTTTCCACCAAGATTTTTTGGATCTTACTTCGCCGATTGCTTTTCTAATTTCATTATTCAAATCATTGCGCATAGATATAAAATGTTTTTGAATAATGTTTTGAACTTTTAACTGCCTACATACAATTAACGGTTCTGTCCCATAAATTTCCAACAGAATTTCATTCATATCAGTATAGAGTCTTGTTTGTACCTGAATTAAAGACCGCGAATTGTCAATATATTCTTTATCTTGTTGTCTCTGCCATTGAGAGGTCACTTGTGTCACCTCTTCGGCGACTTGATTTGGTAATTGAATTTCCACAGAAGAATCTGACATTGTAAAAAAACAATTATTAAAACACATATTATAATGCCTCTTCAATTTTTAAACAAGAACTTGCATTTGTTCAGAAGCAGTTGGTGTAGTATACGAAATTCGGTCTTTCCAATTCAAATACTCATCCAAAAGAGTTTGTAGGGAATCATGAAGATGTCCAGGAGTTCTGAACATAAGATTTGCGGGACATCCTAACTTCTGTTCTACATCATCCGCAAGATTCTTAACGATAGTATTTCTGTTTGAACCCATGTATCTTTCTGATTCTCCAAAATTCAAACATTCTACTATCAGGTCTGCTGCTCTAGAATGATGCACTTCATTCAGAAATTTCTGAACTGCCTTATCAAATACAATATTTAGGGACTCGTTAAAAGACATTTTCCAAGAAACTCACAAAATTGCTACTCTTATACTTTTCTTATTCGTAAAACTCTCAATTTTTTTCCATGTAACGTAAATATATAGAAATATGGACACTGTTTTAAGAGACTATATACCAACTTCTACCTTTCAGTCTCTTTCAGACGTTCCTGGATTTGTGGGAACAGCCACAGAGATTCTGACTGCCGAAGAATGCCAACAGATTATTCAGATTGCTGAAGAAAAAGGATTTGTTCCGGCATCCATTTATACAGATTATGCCGGTCAAGAACATTTTTCAGACACTCGAAAATCTCAGAGATGCATCATCGACTCTCAGGAATTTGTTAAACATCTTTGGCATCGCATTAAAGCCTTTGTTCCAGAAGCTTGGAAGGGCGGAGAAGTCTGTGTGGGTTTGAATGAACGACTCCGAATTCTCCGATACGATCCTGGTGATGAATTTAAACCCCATCGTGACGGTGCGTATATGTCGGCATCTGGTGCAATTTCCAAACTCACTATTCTTATTTATCTGAATGAAGGATACCAGGGTGGGTATACTGCTTTTCTGAATTCATCTGAAAATGCCTGGATTCCCGTAACTCCCTACACTGGTTCTGTCGCCATTCAGGATCAGGAATTAGTACATTTTGTGCCTCCACTCCAGTCGGGTCGTAAATATGCTATACGGACGGATATTATGTATATGCCTCAGTATACGAAAGGGGATGTGAAAGAAATTTGGGTTAGCGAGTAAGAGGAAAAAATTGAAGACTCTGACAGGATTTAATGTCTTGTTGCGGTGATTTTCGCTTTTCTTTTCGCTTCTTTTCGCTTCTTTTCGCTTCTTTTATTTCCAAATATGGCTACCTGCAACATTACTACCGGCTCACTGGTCTTGAATATGCCAGTCTGTGCTGAGCCAGCAAATCAGGCTATTTACCAGGCTCTGCTAGACAGGGCTGACTGGCAGAAACAAAAGGCAGCGGAGTACAAGGATGTGGCAGCATCCCTTCTGACGTACCAGGAAAGCCTCTTCAGCATTTACTCCGATAAGAAGGACGGCCTGACATCCTACATTCTGGATGAGAATGCACTGGAAGGTATTAGCAGTGAAATTGCCGAGTACATTCACAGCAAGGTGGAAGCACTTTCTTCCACTGAGACCTGTAAGAATTGTGGTACAGTCCCTAGGTGCTACTGCGGCTACCCCTGCTAAATTCACATAACACATAAATAAACTCGAAAAACACTAAAAACGGAAAATTCACAAGGATTTTTCAATGCATAAAATCTCTTTATGGGAAAAAATTGAAGACTCTGATACTCTCTGAAGTCATGTTGGGTGTTTTTAGTTTCCTTTTAAGTTGTTTAAGGGTTTCTTTTCTTTTCATTTCAAACAAGATGGCTTCTTTTCCTATTCTGTTTGGTGAGTCTTCCCATGGGAAGCGCAAGGTGTGGAAGATTTCGGTGGAGGATCGTGATGATTTGGGTGTCATCATCACGGAGCATGGATATGAGGACGGTAAAAAGGTGGTGAATGAGAAGGTGATTTCTTCTGGTAAGAACATTGGCAAGAAGAATGAGACCACGCCAGTGCAACAGGCAGTATCAGAGGCTAAGTCTGCCTGGAACAAGAAGAAGGATGCCGGCTACAAGGCAGAGGGGTCAGCGATTAGCGGAGAAGCGATTAGCGGAGGAGCAGGAGCTAGCGGTAGCAGCAGTGGTTCAGATTCAGACTCCGTTGTTTCAGAATCAGCAAGTACCAGTGTCCCTCTGCCAATGCTGGCACAGGATTTCAACAAGCGGGGCAAGTCCATTTCCTTCCCCTGCCTAGTCCAGCGCAAGCTGGACGGTGTGCGCTGTGTGGCATCAGCCAAGGGTCTATTTTCCCGCAATGGAAAGGCATTCCCTCATCTGAAGACCATCAAGGCAGAGATTCTTGCAATTGGCGAGGAGGGAATCCTATTGGATGGCGAGCTCTACTCTGACACTCTGACATTTCAGGAAATTGTGGGTTTAGTGAAGAAGGCAAAGATTAAACCAGCCGATGAGGCCAAGCTGAACCAGATTCATCTCTGTGTCTACGATGTTATCGATGCCACTCTGACCAATGTCGAGCGCAATGCTAAGCTAGTTGAACTCTTCTCAAAGCACCGGTTTCAGTACTTGCGTCTTCTGGCGACCGACGAGTGTCCTACAAGGGAGCAAGTGGGTGAATTCCACGCCAGATACGTTGCTGAAGGATATGAGGGTCTCATGCTTCGCAACAAGGCAGGCAAATATCGTGTGGGAGTTCGGTCTACAGACCTACAGAAGTACAAGGAGTTCGAGGATGCCGAGTACCAAGTGACCGGCTACAAGGAGGGCGAGGGCTTGGAGAAGGGCTGTGTCATCTGGATCTGCAAGACGCCAAAGGGACAGGAGTTTGCTGTTAGGCCCCGTGGTACTCATGAGGCTAGAGCAGAGCTCTTCTCCGACGCAGATGCCTACGTAGGCAAACAACTGACAGTTCGCTATCAGGAGTTGACTACAGATGGCATTCCTCGCTTCCCCGTCGGCCTAACTTTTCGGGACTACGAATGAAGTATAATCACTCCGTAAAATTCTCCTTTCTATTATGCGATGGCTTGTAAACATGCAAATAATACTCTTGTATAAGTTTATAAATAAAAACTCCAAAAAGTATTGGTATTAAATACTTTTTCAGTGTGGGTAAATAAAATATGATTGATAATGCCAAGCATACTTCCAAAAAGAAATTAGGAAAATAAAATAAGTAAGAATGGTTGTTTTTTGCCAGAAAGAGACTTGTTCCAACTAAGCGAAATGCAAACAATCCAATCAATACTTTATTCATAGATGATGAAAATACATTTTTATTAATAATATATATTAATAACATTATATAAGTTATAGTATCCGTAATTTTATCCATTTGCTGATAAAACACAGATGTATCTTTACAGTCTATCCAATCGTCCAATAAAAGCACCGGTACACCACAATCCAATGTATCTGATATCATAATGAGAAATATCTTTACAAAGTCCGGAATATTCAATAACAATATAATATATGTAATTATAACTCTAATACAATCCGATAGTAGTAATTTTTTCTTTTGTAAATTTGTGTCTGACATTTTCTATATTAGTTTATTATATAAATAAATATAGTATCGTACAATATATTATGAGCGAATGGTTCTGCTATTTACTGCTGTCAGAGGACAAACAACGCACATACATCGGTGCCACTGTGAATCCTGACCGACGTCTACGACAACACAATGGTGAAATTTGTGGGGGAGCCTGTGCCACAAAAGGACGTTCCTGGAAACGCGTGGCATTAATGAAAGGATTCCCAAATGAAGTTGCAGCACTTCAGTTTGAATGGGCCTGGAAATTCCATGCTCGCAAACACGGTTCAGGTCTGAAGGCCCGATTTCAGGGTCTTGGTGACCTTCTGAAAAAGCCTAGAGCTACCTCAAAGGCGATTCCATTTTCCGAATGGAGTACAGGATTGCCTACACTTCATTTAGAAGAATCAGAATATCAAACACTCTGTACTGAATTAGATTTAGTGGCGGTTAGCTCTTCGGCTCTTACGATTGGCCTTACGGGATCCCTTGCGACTCTTGACAGCACGGAAGGTGAAGCGTCCCTTTGAGTTACGAGGCTGCTTAGATTTGAAGCGTCCTCGGGTATTGCGCAGATAGCGGCGTCCACCAACTTTACGAGTCATTCCACAGGAAGCCATTTTTCTTTATATTCAGGGTTGTGAAAAAAATGATGCCTGTTTGAAGAATTCAGAACATCATTAGTTTTATAAAAATATGATTCGGTGTAAAAACGCACTGAAAGGACCCTACTGGGTCGGGGATACGAAAAAAGATGAGCCATTGCCACCAGGATGGCTTCCAGGCGATTTCTTTAATGAAACAACTCACACACTCGTAAGATCAAAGCATCCACCGATTGTGGGAATTGTTGACCTTACAAATCGTACGCGATATGGGTTTAGTGGAAAGGGAACTCCACAATACCTCTTCTTTCCCCTGAATCCTGCATATCCGCCAATGATTGTAGGATCCAAAGCACCCACAATAGCCAATCAATTCGGAATTGTTCGTTTTGAATCCTGGGATGTAAGAAAATCAAAATGGCCACATGGATCACTCCAAGAATTACTCGGGATAGTTGGAGACGAAACTGTGGAGCTTCAGGCGTTACGGCTGAATATAAATCATCTAGGTCGCCAGACCAAACACGATTTCGTTTCTGAACCATATATTCCATGCGGACCCCACATACTTTGGGATGAATGCTTCAATATTGATCCACCGGGTTGCAGAGATGTGGATGATGTTGTAAGTTGGCGTAGTCTTTCTGACAACACCTGGGAGTTTGGAATTCATATTGCGAATGTTGCAGCCTGGATTCCACAAGATTCATCTCTTGATAAGGAAGCGCGGCAAAAAGGACAAACAGTCTACGAAAATGGGTCAGTATTGTATCCCATGTTGCCATCAGAAATTTCAGAGAAAAATGCGTCCCTGCTTGCAGATGGTAAACCAAGACCCGTTGTAAGTGCAATCTGGCAGTTCGATTCAGCAATGCAGCCTATTTCTATAATACCGAAATGGGAACAAACACAACTCGTTGTTCAGAATGCATTCACATATGAAAGTATTCTGAATTCAGAAAATACCGAAAAAGCCCACCTGCTCCAACAGTTTCTATCTCATCTTCTTGAAAGAGATGCAGGTTCAGATCCTCATAGGTGGATTGAACTTGCCATGCTTACCTATAATACTGCGGCAGCCGAAGAATTATTCAAAAAAGGCCACGGAATTCTTCGAAAACATGCCGGACTTCTCACATCCGCTCCTGTTATGAAGGCACTATCAGAAAAAACGGGATGTTCAGACATTGCTTTCCTCGGATTTAGTTCAGGAGAATATGTTGGAATTTCAGACAGTCTAACACCATCCGACTATTTTCATTCAGGGCTTCAGAAAACACTGTATTGTCATGCATCCTCGCCGTTGCGACGCTATTCTGACTTAGTCAATCAACGACTGTTGTTGGGTGTTATAGATCACATTGAAAAAGGGTCAGAACTCGCAAATCATTTATCCGATAGAGATAAGGCCACAAAACAGTTTGAACGGTCCGTTTGGTGTCTGAAAACTCTGAAACCATCGATAATCTCTGAAGCAGAAGGGTTTGTTCTTGGATGGAAAGTGCGAGAGCAGGATGTTGTTTTACGTGTGTATGTGCCCTCCTGGAAACAAACCGTCAAACTGCCTTTCTTTCTTGAACCTTCAGATGAACAAACTAAAGGAATCCATGTAAGAACTCGGGACACTTCAACGCATGTCGACTTTCAAACAGGTGATTCCATTCATCTTCGTGCCTATTGTAATTTACGAAAGGCACAATGGAAAGAACGATTTATTTTCACTTATTCACATCACCCTGATAACCAGAATTATTCGCAGGTTCCCATTCGGGATAAACAAATCTAGGAGGATGATTTGTTTCGTATGTTCTTTTAATTCTGAACTGTTGGCGCATATGACGTAAGTATTTTAGAGTTTTTTGTTTGAGAGATTCAGGTAGACTAGACATCATGATACGATTCATTATTGTATGTATTTTTCCTTCTTGAAGATATGGCTGAACTGCTGCCTTCTCTTTATTCGTAAAACCTTCGTGTGCATACAATTGGTTAATTGCCGCATGCATATTTGTAGGATTGTTATACTTTTTCTGAAGTTCAGCGAAAATCAAGGCATTTTCAGCCTGCATTTCCGAACTAGGATATGACTTTGTAAAAAGAACATTGGACATATTTCTCATACTAGATGGAAGAAGTGGCGTAAAATTATTTATGTTAGTATTACGTTTTGTGTTTGGTGTAAAACTAATTTTTTTAGCACCACCTCTTCCTTTTCTTGTTTTTCGAGGCATAATCTCTACTATATTTATAGATAAAAATTGATTATCGTCGCATTATACATATACGTTTCAAAAATGTCTATGCTGCGTATACCGGATTGCACACAGGCATGCCCTGAATATCCTCCTACAGACCCCGCGATTTCGTACACCTTCTCTCTGGACCCCTTTCAGCAATGGGCTATCCAAGCAATTCATAAAGGCGAGAATGTGCTTGTTACAGCAAAAACGGGGTCAGGAAAAACCCTCGTAGGTGAATATCAAATCGCTTATACTCTCCGCAAAGGTCAACGCATTTTCTATACAACCCCAATTAAGTCCCTGTCAAATCAGAAATATCACGACCTCAAAAAGCAATTTCCAGAGGCAAGTGTAGGAATCCTGACAGGCGATATTAAATGCAATCCGGATGCCCAGATTGTCGTAATGACAACCGAAATTCTCCGCAATCTTCTGTTCAAGCAGAACACTGCCACAGCTACCCTAGGAGTTGCCGGTGTTGTCAGTATGGAAGATCTGGGCGCCGTAATCTTTGATGAAGTTCACTACATTAACGATGCCGATAGAGGCCATGTTTGGGAAGAATGTCTAATTCTGATGCCTCCTGAAATTCGTCTAGTGCTTCTGTCGGCAACTATTGATTCTCCAGAAAGTCTTGCAGGATGGCTCGGTGAAATCAAACAAGTTCCCATGAATCTTCTGAATACAACCTACCGAATTGTACCCCTTGTTCATTCCTTATGGAACGAAGGACTCAAACAATCCCTTGTTCTTAAATCCAGCGATGAATCTCAGGCGGATGTTGCCCTTTACCGTTCATGGTTGCAAAGTCGTGAATCCAAACAGGATGCACATGATGCCTGGAAAAAGACGGTAAAGGATGCCAAGAAAGCCGGTGAATCAGCGGCGGGTCTTTCAGGAAAAGTGAAACTTCAGAGTTACCAACATCAGATGAATGAGTGTATTGCCACCTTGAAGGAAAAGGACCTCCTGCCTGCCCTATTCTTTGTCTTCAGTCGCAAGGACTGTGAAAGATACGCCGAGAAAGTTGTTGGCTCCCTAATTACGACCTCAGAAACCGCGGATGTCAAACATATTGTCTCCTTCCATCTTCATAAGCATATGTCCGTTCTGGAAAAGTTGCCCCAGTACCATCAAATCGTTCGCTTGTTGGAACGCGGCATTGCCTTTCATCACAGCGGTGTTCTTCCCCTCCTGAAAGAGATTGTGGAACTCCTGTTTGTGCGCGGATTTATCAAAGTCCTGTTTGCAACTGAAACATTTGCAGTAGGTCTTAATATGCCAACCCGTACGGTCATCTTTACCAGTCTGGAAAAACCGGCGGATGGTGGTGGATTCAGGTCCCTTCGATATGATGAATATGCACAGATGGCAGGGCGTGCAGGTCGACGTGGAAAAGATGTGCGAGGCTACGTCTATTATTTGCCGGCCAGAGAACCACTAGACCCTACAGAACTCAAAGGTGTGATGTCTGGTTCCTTAGTACCTCTTACAAGTCGTATTCAGTTTCATTACGATTTTCTACTCAAGGCGATTCATATGCATAGCCGTGGTTCTGACGAATCCAAGCCTCTTTGGATTCAGATTTTGGGACAAAGTTATTGGGCCGTCCAGCGAGACGCCGTTCTGAAAGAAATGTCTCAGGAGGCTGAAAAAGCTAAAGCACATTTAGTGGACCGAAAAAAATGGATCACAGATGTCCAGAGAGCAGCATTTCAGGAGAAAGATGTTCTTGAATATCAGAATAAAACAACCACAAACGCCAAAAGACGGCAGGCGCAAGCCGGTCTGCGAAAATGGGACGAGGAACACACAGGCCCTGTATGGATTCAGGCTGGCAAAGCCTGGCTTCAGGAAAAAGCGGCTGAGACCGAAGTCTGCAAATGGGTAAACCAAATTGCCGAGGCCAATGCGGCCACACCTGAATCTCGTCTAGAACCTGTGCTCAATGGACTTCGCGAGTGGGGGTTTATGGAAGTGTCAGAACTTCGTTTGACACAAAAAGGAATTCTTGCCACAGAAGTGAATGAAGGAAATCCATTTCTGATGACAGAACTCTACTTGTCTGGAATTCTGAAATCCGCATCAGCCGAAGAGGTCGTTACGATTTTAGCATCAATGCTTGCAGACAGAGAAGCCCGTGAGAAATCCGAATTCATACAACTTCGCTTCTTTTCTCCCTGTGTTGTAGAAGCATTCCAATTTCTAGATACGCAAGCCCACAAGGGCGAACAAATTGATAGAGCAAATGGTGTATACTCTCCCGAAGATTTCTGGGAAATCGCACCCTTCTGGATGGATATTGTTCGTAAATGGATTCAAGGGGAAGATGCTGCCATTCTTACATCCTCTTACGAACTCTATGAAGGCAATTTCATGCGCGGGCTTCTGAAAATCGCCAACTTACTCAATGAATGGATTTCTATGGCAACCTTTTGTGGGGACGTGGAAATGTTGGAAACTCTGAAAGATGTGCCTGTGCAACTCCTACGAGGGATTGCACAGCCCGAAAGTTTATATTTACACTTATAATTATACAAATGTAATACCTGCAATTAGCAATGAAAATACAAGATAATACGTGCCACATCCAGTATATTTTGTATTCAATAGATTCTCAACATTTATAGTTTTAATATTAAAAATAGCATTAATGTACTGGTCCATCATACTTGACTCATTTTTACTATTCCTTGTTTTTCTGTAATATTCTTCTTGATGCATTAAATGCAATAATGTACATATAAGTAAAATAAATATAATACCTAACATAGCGTATTTGTATACGTAATTAATTTTCGAACTTCTAGCAACCAATATAATTAACCCTATCACTACAAATAAATCAGTTAAATGGTCATACCAGTCACCAAATGTTGTAACCATATCATATCGTCTGGCAAAATTACCATCTGCGCAATCAAAATAATAGGATAAAAATAGTAAAAATCCAGACATAATATATGATTTATTCAAAAATGTATACATACTGGCAATTCCTAAAATAAATGATATAGTCGTTATTATATTCGGTGTAAATCCTAATTTATATAGTACTGGATTCATATAATTTATGATTTTATATATAACCAAATCAATTGGATTTTCATATTCATCGGGTAATTTATTTCCGTCCATATCTATTATAGTTTGATAATTAAAAAGGTCCGAGTACAGTGGAGCATGTAAATACAGCCAAAGCATCTAACAATCGTGTTTTATTCAAAATCATGGCAACATGTCCTTCTCCACAAATTAGGTAAATTCGTTGTGATTCTTCTGGAGTAAAAAACGAGTAAATCTTACAGATAATTTCCATTGAATAAATAATATCTTCAAAACAATACCCGAGAGCCCAGAGTGCTAACAAACATCGCGTAGTTTCCACTTTATTTCCAGAGAGGGCTGCGCGACCCAGAGCCTCCAATTGACGAACCGGTGGCGCATTGACAATTGCCTGAATATCAGTTGATGAAACAGATTCAATGCCCGCTGCTTCTAACATCTGATGAAATAGTTTGAACATACGTGCATTTCCTAGAGCCATGGAGACCATCCATATTTTTGCCTCCTCCGAAATAATTAAGGATTTATTTGTTTTGAATTTTTCAGCACAAGAAACCAAATTCACTGGGAGAAACTGAAGCATTACACATCGGCTCTGAAGTGGTTCAATAAAAGGCTCTGGACCTGCGGCTACAAACAAGAATCGGGCCTGTGATTCGTAATTTTCCAGAATCCGACGAAGAGCCTGTTGGCTCACCACTGGAACTGAATCAGCATCGTCCATCCATACCCAGACTTTTGCTGTTGGATATCGTCGGGTTCTCCTCACAAACTCTGTGAGTTGACCCCGAATTGTTCCGATTCCCCTATCATCTACAGAAGAAAGCATGAGAATATAGTCCGTAAATTCCTCTTTGGGAACTCCATGACTTAGAAGATAAGCCTGTAAAAATGCACGAGACATACACGTCTTCCCCGACCCTGGTGGACCAAAAAACATTAAATTGGGTGGATTATCCAAATGATTTTTTAGGAATTCATGAATGTGCTCCTGACTGTATACAAGATCCATTTTTAGAACAACTTGTTTTAAAAAGACATGGTCTTCCTTAGACCCATATAAACGGTCTAAAATCGCGTTTCTCTTGCTATTAATAGTATGAATCTTTTTCAAAGTATTAAAGAAAACAATATAGATGCTTTACTAAAGAATCTTAGCTCTCAGACACTTGAATCACGAGACGAAGAAGGAAATACTGCGCTCATGATTGCTGCAAAGGAGGGAATGTATGGAATAGTAAAGTTTCTTTTGGATGCAGGTGCTAATAAAAATGCTGCAAACATTGCTGGAAAAACTGCTTTTGACTTGGCCTTCGAGGCCAAGAAAACGTTGGTTATGAAATTATTTTTAGCCTAATATAAATAGAAATAATGGATATTTTTACCCCTATTACAAACGCCGAATGTGTTTTACCACCCAGGTCAGCCAATGTAGGTAACAATAAGAAGCAACGTAAAACACGCAAATTCAGGAAATTAAGAAAGTCGGAGCAATCCCGGCGTTCTAGCCGAAGATAAAGCAAGTTATTTCTGAGGAATGTAGGGTTCCGCCGCAGGATTCAGAGATTTCTGAGGAATGTAGGATTCCGCCGCAGGATTCAGAGATTTCTGAGGAACGTAGGGTTCCGCCGCAGGATTCAGAGATTTCTGAGGAATGTACGATTCCGCCGCCACATTCAGACCTCCCACATCACTCAATAAAGTCCCAGGAAATAAAACAGAATTCATTTTCTAAATTCCTAAAATAAAACTAAAATATCCAACAGTAATTCATTTCGTTACATTATGTTTCAATTTTTTACCTTGATATTCATGTAAAAAATTGAACAATGTCTGGTGTAGCTACAGGCATTTCGTAGCTTTTTTGGAGTTTCTTGTTTAAAATGTCATCCAGACCTCGTCGCTCCTGCACTATTGCTGCACCTAAGCCTGTTCTTTCTGACATTCAGGAACGTTTGTATGATTGTTCAGAAGACGAGGTTCGTGACATCACTCTTTCTGTGTCCAAATATTTCAAGATGGATATTGACGATTCTGCCAATTTCTGGTTTGAAAATACTGAAGGTTACAATCTGAAAAATCTGAATCATCTTCATCTTCTTCGTTGGATTCTAGAAAGTGTAGGTCTCAAACATGAACATTCCGTCGCTTTTCTCCATTCACTGAATCTGAACCAGGTAAGGTCACTTGGTCTACAGCGTGTTACCAATGCACAAGGCACCGTCTTTTACCGGATTCAAACAGGTGAACTTACTGAATAGTTTACTTACGACTTCGTTGTGTATTGCAATATTTATGTTGTCTGCGACTTTTACGACTTTGGCGATTTCGTCGTGTTTTTCCTAAGAGTTTTTTACGTTCTACTTCAGAAATAGCCTGTTTAATATAATATTGATGTTCGGCCGGCATTTCTAGTACAGGTCTATTATATATTGCAGGAATAGGTCTACTTGCCAGATTACCGTTATTTGTTTCAAATATATTGTTTGTAAAGAGTTCCTGTGATATAGCAGGATCTTCAGACAATCTGCAGGCAAAATGGTAATATGTTCCAGGAAGTTTTGTAAACAATGTTTTTAAATCAATATTAATAACCTCTTGAAATTCACCATCCATAAATACATCCTGCAATGACGGATTCTCACCTGAGGCTTCCACAATAGAAAGAATTTCCTCCTTTGTTGGATAGATACTATGTTCATAAATTACTGGAAGTATACTCTTTGCAGAAAGGTCCATATTAATTGGTACAGTTCCAGATTTGATAGATTTAACTCGTGCATTATATTGATTCTTTCGTCCTTTATTTTCATCTTCCACAAGTTTCTCAACCATTTTTTGAATTTGCGAGCGTTGAGAATTTGGCATTTTATTCATTAAAGATGTATACATACTATATTTGGCATTTGTAATTTGTGCTGGCACATAATTTGGTAATATATTTTTTGATTTTAACCATGCATCACTTGCTCCAGTGATTACATTACACATGATATCATATTCTGATGCAGTTGTAGGAACGGGAATTATTCCTGACATTTGACTAAAATGTTTTATATGTGTAGTATTATCAGGATAATCCACTAAAAGTCTAAACAAAAAGTTAGGACATGTATCTCCCTCCTTAAATATACTTACAGGTCCAAATGACTTGCGAAGATCCGAAATATTTGCGACTGGTTCAGACAATGCACCCTGCAATTCTTTATTACAAAAAATAGTACGTAAATGCTTGTTATATTCGTATTTTGACATATAACAACCGGGATTTGCTTTTACTACAATCGTACACCCTCTGGGTACAATAAATGAATCTATTGGTTCTCCTCCATGTCCGCAAATAGTATATACTGGCATCTTTTATAAAATGGTCTAAGAAAAGAATTGGATTTAAGGATAACCACCCGTTTCCAACATAAGAATGTCACTCTACGAACGACTCAATGTGGACAAATCCGCCTCCGTGGATGAAATTCGACGTGCGTACAAAGACCTCGCCAAGCAGAAACATCCTGACCGCGGTGGAAATCCAGAAGAATTCAAACAAATTCAGGAAGCCCATGAAATTCTGACCGATGAACAACGTCGACGCATGTATGATTTAACAGGCTCTACAAATGAACAAGGGCCACCTGGAGGAGGCATGGCTGCAGGTGGAATTCCTTTCGAATTCATGTCTGGCATGGGACCTTTCGGAATGCCAGGTGTTTCCTTTGATTTTGGCTCCATGTTTGGTTCCATGTTTGGTGGCGGTGGTCGCGGTTCCGCAAAACGGCAAAGACCAGGAAAGGGACCCAGTAAACATCATGATATTGGGCTGACCCTTGCAGATTTTTACAAAGGACGTGATATCAAACTCAAATTTAATCAGGCACGCAAATGTGATGGATGTAGGGGTTCCGGTGCAGCACAGGGAGGCACTGAATCCTGTGGAGCCTGTGGGGGTCGTGGTGTTAGAACAATTACCCAAATGATTGGACCTGGAATGATGGCGCAACAAACAAGTCCCTGCGATGTTTGTTCAGGAGAGGGGGTTCGTGTTCTGAAACCCTGCAAAACATGCCACGGTACAAAATTTGTAGAACGAGAGAAAGTTCTGGATATTCAGATTCGTCCTGGAATGCAGGAAAGTCAGACTCTCGTCTTTTCTGGTGAGTGTTCTGATTCTGCAGACTACGAACATCCTGGTGATGTAGTTCTCTGTCTGAAACGTGCGGATCCAGTCACAGGAGATACAGATTGTTGGGAATGGAAGGGGAATGATCTCTGGATTCGGAAACGTATCACCTTTGCCGAATCAGTAATTGGATTTAAGAGAACTTTGGAAAATCACCCAAGTGGAAAAACACTTGTTGTTGCCTGGAGAAAGGGGGCCATTATACACGGCACCACTCTACAAGCACCTGGATGGGGTATGCCAATTCAAGGAGGCGGATTTGGTACTTGTTTTGTACAGATTCATGTGGATGCACCTGAACCGAAAGAATGGTCTCCTGAAGAACGGGAAAAACTCCGTGAACTTCTGGGCGGCGATGTTCAAACAATTGATACCGAAGAAGTTGTTACCCTACAACCTTCCACTTAATTTATTTTTCGGCTTTTACGAACGTTACGTTTTTTACGCAAGGTTCGTTTACTACCTCCAGCAGGTTCAAGTATATGTGTTATAATATAGCAATTAATGTTTACGTGTTCCCTTGCGGTGGACTTTACGGTGGACTTTACGATGTTTGCGTGACCCCTTGCGATGGGCTTTGCGATGTTTACGTGACCCCTTGCGATGGGCATTGCGGTGTTTGCGTGACCCGCCGACCTTGGCAACAGAAGGACCCTGGAAGTTAGGATTCACCAGATTTTCATCGTACCATTGGGGATTTTGGAATGTGTATTTCTCCATATCCGCTGACACAAGAGGACCGCCACTTTCGACAGGTCCGTATCCTAGAGCACCTCCTCTTGATCGAAATCGCCGGGTTCTACGTGAACCACCTGCCTGTCTAAATTGCGACAAATCAGCAATAGCCTTATCCAGAGGGGCCACGCCTGCAGTCTGATGGAGGTCATCAGGCAGAATACTGGGTTCAAAAGCAGTAGGATAAGAGGCGAGTTCAGTTACAGCACCACCTTTCATCCTCCGCATTCTTCGTGTTTTACGTCCTCCATGTTGTTCAGTGTGCATAGCTAAAAACTGACTTCCTTGACTTGTGGAGTCAGGAGCAGTCATGGCTGCGTCGCAGGCTTTGCCTGATTCACATTCATTTGGCCAGTTCATTTTCTAAATAAGAAAAATAAATAAACTAACAGACCACGTATATAAGTTTATTTAATCAAAAATAGATTTATGCAGAAGGGGTAGAAATAGTTTTCTTCTTGATATTACCGGCAACTATGTAGATACTGTTTTCAGTAATTACAATGAAAGCGTCGCCCACCTTAAAAATTTTATTAATGGGAGAGGTGTATTCTTCCTCTGAACGAACCAGCATCTTTTCCTTGGTATTGGAATCCTCGCCCATAAAGGCAGTACCAGCCTTGGTGTCGCTGTAATAATCCAACATAATAGGCTTATCCTCATTAATTGCAATACGGGCAGCATGGGCAAGCACTTTATCATTAGGGATTTCGAGTTCCGGAGCTGTTACATTCGTTGCTTGACCGGATGCCATTTTTCTATTCTGGTTCGGAGGAGGAAGGTTTTTTTTATC